>ENA-UEQP01000496-UEQP01000496.1-human-gut-metagenome-genome-assembly--contig:-NODE-496-length-43910-cov-23.165218_pt1 | contig 43910 bp, 38 predicted proteins | sample MGYA00242951_ERZ507951 | MGnify/ENA primary metagenome ERZ507951 (study PRJEB26167, sample SAMN06115539) | human gut metagenome | host: Homo sapiens | place: China:Shanxi | collected 2015-11-18...
TCCGGGAAATCCGGGCGCAGATTGGGAAGCTCAAGGAATGGATTGCCGACCTGTTCAAAGCGCGGGAAACCGCCCCGAAGCAGCCGCCGCAATCTCCCAACCTTGCAAATCTGTTGATGAAGTATTTGAGCGTTCAGAGAGAAAAGAGCCGGAAGTATTCGCAGCGTTGGCAACAACAGCACACAGCCGATGAACTGAAAACCATAGCGGCAGCGGTCAACTATCTTTCCGAGCATGGTATCTCTAATCTTGATGAGCTGGACGCTTCTCTTTCCTCTGTCAGTGATAAAGCCTATTCAATCCGGGAGGGAATGAAAACCGCCGAGGAACGCATGAAGAAGCTGCAAAAGCTAATTGAATACGGGAAGAACTATACAGAGTACAAGCCCATTCACGATGAGCTGAAAAAGCTGCAAAACGGCTGGACAAACAAGCGCGACAAGTACGAGGAAGCCCACCGCGCCGAGCTGACCCTATGGAACGCAGCAAGCCGCTATCTCCATGCAAATCTGCCGAAAGGAACAAAGACCTTGCCTATTGCGGAATGGGAACAGGAATATGCTGACCTCAAAACACAGAGGGACAGCGATTATACCAAACTGAAAGAGACCCGCGCCGAGGTTGCCGAGCTTCAAAAAATCCGCAAATGCGTGGATATTGCACTCCGCGCCGACCAGCCGGAGCAGACGCAGAGCCGCACCAAGCGGCACGAACAGGAGCGATAAAGAAAAGGACGGGCAAGCCATTTTGCTTGTCCGCCCTAAATGCTTTCTGATAAACTGGAAGTTGTTTATCCAAAATGAAATGGAATAACCATATCAAGTAAAACTGCAAGAACTATACTAATCGTTCCCATTAGCGCAGAACTCCTCAATGTGTCTCTCCTCAAAACAATAAGTCCAATAATAAAGACTATCACTTCCAAAACAGATTTTGCATTAAAATACCAGCATCCATATACAAAGCACATATTGAACAATACTGCCAAAATCAGCGCTGATAGTATAAATGCCAGTTTGCTTTTCCCCTTTGCATACCAACAGACAAAAGCCAATAATGGAGAAACAGCTGTAAATCCAAACCAAATCATCGCATAACTTCTTGGGAAAAATCCTGCAATATAGTTTGAATACAAATAGTAGCTTGCAACCATACCAACAAAGAATACAAAAACATTGATGCTTGCTCTTATTGCAGAATTGCTATAAATAGAAATACACAGTGCAATCAATATCCAGATTGCAAAACGCCCAAGAAAATTACCAATATCTAAGACTCCATTTATTGCCATAAGCACACCTGGAAGTTCAGTTTGACGAAAATCCAGATATTTTGAGAAAGTTCCCAAAGCTATTCCGAGAAACAATATCGCTATGGTATTTATAAGTTTTCTATTATTGGATATTGGATTTTCTGCATTCCTTATATCATTCAAAAAATTTATCATAATTACCCTCACAAATTCCGATTTGTTAGTTTGTTTTATTATAGCACATGCAAGCTCATTCACAATGAAAAAAGAGCAACCGATTTTTATCGATCACTCTCTGCCGTGTGGTTAGTCCTTTGTTAGTTTTCTGTTACCATTCAAATAGGACATACCGTTTCCCCCATAAGCTTTCCAGTCGTTATTTTTCGTCAACAATTTGAAAGCTGAAAGCTTTTAGCTGATAGCTTTTATAATTTTCTTCTCATGATCTTTGGTAAATTCACTCAATTCATACGATCGGATTCTCTTATTGACTAATATAGGAATCACAAATCCATTTTTTACCAGTATCGTCAGTCTGTTAATAACCGTTTTATTTGTTACCGACAATTCTCTGCTAATTTCAATCGGAGTAAACTCTCCCCGATAATTTTTCATTAAAAACAATAATAGCTCCTTTTCTTTCCCTTTCAGAAAAGATAGACTTCCTGCAATATCTTCCTCCTCAGAAGCCAACTGTAAGTCACAGACTTTTCCCGAATACAGTTTCACCATTCGCAGAAAATAATTAATCCAGATCTCCGGATGCGGAGGATTCTCTCTTCCGGAATAATACAATGCCGGAAGTCCCATCTGAATAGATTCATAATATTCATCTATATCGTATGCAAAATATTCTTCTAACGATCCGATTCCATTAAATCCGTAACCGTTCAAGTCCATAATATAACCGGATAACAGTCTTGCTGTTCTGCCATTGCCGTCTTCGAACGGATGTATTGTCACTAATTGATAATGCACCACTGCTGCTACGATCAGAGGGTGATCATCCGTAGTATTTACATACTCCACTAATTCATCCAAAAGTCCCGGAATGTCACAATATTCCGGGGGAATATAATCCGGATTCCCTGTTTTGGAATCATACACTGCAAACAGAACTCCGGGCGGCATAGGTCCTCTGAGACCTATTTTTTCTTTGGACGCCCCATTTTCCACCAGTTTCTGTACATCTAAAATAAGTTTCTTGGAAAATTTTTCTTTATTCTTCACCTTTTCTTCGAGAAAATTCAACGCCAAAAAATAATTCCGGACTTCCTGCTCCGGTTTCAGATAATGCTTTCTTTCATCACTTTCTATTACTTCGTTCACCTGTTTTTCCGACAAGGGATTTCCCTCTATCTTGTTCGAGGCATACGAACTTTTTTTCTTTGAATTTTTGCGAAGCTTATTCATAACTGTTTTGGAGAGCTTTACTGACGATACTTTATATCTATTCTGTTCAATTTCTATAATATATCTTAAAATTTCATTCGTTAAAGTCACTTTAATCATATAAAAAAGCCTCCCTTTCAAATATTATTATATCCAAAAAGGAGAACTTTTTCCATTAATATTTCACTATTTTTTCACTATTTTCCACTTCTACTTTTCATCAACGACCTGAAAGATGTAGAACTTGAGGTAATAGCTCTCGTCCGCTGCCCACAGGATTGGATGATCCGGGCCCTGTGTCTTGAATTCTACCTGGCGGAGACGCTTATGCGCACCATGAGAAGCTTCCCGGATTGTTTTGGCAAAAAGCTCCGGATCCATGAAATGGGAGCAGGAACAAGTTACCAGGAATCCGCCGTCTTTCACCAGCTTTAAGCCCCTAAGATTGATCTCACGATATCCTTTTACAGCATTTTTGATGGAATTGCGGGACTTGGTAAAAGCAGGCGGATCCAGGATCACCACATCATATTTCTCGCCCTGCGCTTCCAGCTCCGGCAATAACTCGAAGACATCCGCACATCGGAAGCTTACCGTATTTTCCAGTCCGTTCAGCTTCGCATTTTCCGTTGCCTGATCCACAGCCAGCTGAGAAGCATCCACACCCAGAACACTCTTCGCTCCGGCAATTCCCGCGTTCAATGCAAAGGAGCCGGTGTGTGTGAAGCAGTCCAACACTTTTTTATCCTTACAGAAACGATGAATGGCGGCACGGTTATTCTTCTGATCCAGGAAAAATCCGGTCTTCTGTCCGTCCTCTACATCCACCATGTAATGCACACCGTTCTCCACAATCTCTACTTTCGTGTCAAACGGTTCGCCGATGAAGCCCTTGTAACGCTCCATCCCCTCCTGTAAGCGTACCTTGGCATCACTCCGCTCGTAGACACCGCGGATGACAATGCCATCCTCTGCCAGTACTTTCTTCAAAGCATCAATGATCACAAGCTTCCACTTATCGATTCCCAATGCCAGAGATTCCACTACCAGTACATCCGAGAATTTATCAATGACAATACCCGGCAGGAAATCCGCCTCTCCGAAGATCAGACGACAGCTGGAGGTATCGATGGTCTCCTTGCGGTAATTCCAGGCATCCCGTACCCTCTGTTCAAAAAATGCCTCATCGATCACCGTATCCTTCCTGCGCGCCAGCAGACGGAGTGTGATCTTGGAATTGGTATTGATATAACCGTATCCCATGAAATAGCCGTCAAAATCATGAATGTTTACAATGTCGCCATTCTCAAACGTCCCCAGGATGGATGCGATCTCATTATCAAATACCCACATTCCCCCGGCTTTCAGCGTTCTTCCTTCTCCTTTTTTCAGCGTTACCGTTGTATTGTACATAGAATTTCCTCTCTTAATTTCGTGGTTTTATCGTTTTTGCAACTTTTTCTTCTATCATATTCGTTTTTTGCTTGACAATCAATGGGTTTTTATTTATTATTTTAATGTTGACGCGATTCGCGTTAACAAAATCGTCGCGTGGCTCAGTTTGGTAGAGCGCTGCGTTCGGGACGCAGAGGTCGCAAGTTCGAATCTTGTCGCGACGACGAAAAATAAGCTTCCACAAATGTGGAAGCTTCAGACTGTAGACAAAGTTGCTCTGGAATTTACATCCCAGAGCAATTTTTCTTTTATGAAACAAATTTTGTATAAAATTAAATTTCTGAGAGTTTTTCTTTCCTTCAACAGTCCCCTTTTTTCCTTAATCTTTGCTAGCTTTTTCAAATTCATACACGCATATGTAAGCCCGACCTTCATTTCCATCCGGGCTTTTCCGTACATCTGTGTATATCGAAAACCATGATTCTCCTTTGCTGTTCCAAAGATTCTCTCTATGGTTTCTTTTCTCTGTGCATATAAATCCTTCATTCCCAACATCTGACGGATATCTTCGCAGATTTCCATGTATGGTTCCCATATATGGCGGGTTACTGTTTTTACATGATCTCTGCTTTCTGTACACTGTGAAAGATACGGGCATTCTGCGCAGGCCGCACCGCAGCTTTTATATTCTCGATATCCGTCCTTGTTGGTTGTGCGATATGTCAGTGTCTTATTGTTTGGACAGATATAACAATCATAATACTCATCATATACATACTCATACTTCTTAAAAAATCCATCTTTGGTCATTGGCCTTTTGTAAGGTAAAAGAGGTTTTATGCCATCATCTATCAAAAGTTTTGCAATTGCCGGAGTTTTATATCCTGCATCTGCAACCAGTGTTTCTATACCGATATTCTTGATTTTATCATACAGCCCCTTAAAAGTTCTGCTGTCATGCTGATTTCCAGGATTAATTGTATAACCAAGAATCCAGCCATTTTTATCACAGGCAGTTTCTATTGCGTAGGCAAATACATTCTTGTGTTCCCCTTTGCGGAACCATCCACTTTCAGGATCCGTAGTGCTACACTTTATTGTTTTAGTATCTTTTGGAATGTCATCTGTGAATTCTTTTGGATCACCTCCGGCTGATGGTGTACTGTCGTTATCATCATCGTCCTTGTCACTCTTTTCTTTCAGAGGTTTCTTTCCATGAGCTTCCCTGTCTTCGTTGATTTCCTTTTGTAAGAGTTCCTCATAGAACAGGGCTTCTTCGTGGGCAATTCGTTTCTGCATCTTCTTGTTATTTGCTCTTGCCTTTACATGAGTGGCATCTACAAAAACCTCTGTAGGGTCAACCAGCTTAAATTTGTAACACTCCATCAGGATATGGGAAAAAATCTGTTCAAAAAGATCGGTATTCTTAAAGCGTCGTGTATAGTTTTCCCGAATGTAGAAAAATGTGGCACTTTATCCATCATATCTAAACCAAGAAACCATCGGTAAGCAACATTTACCTCGATTTCTTTGCAGGTCTGCCGCATACTTTTGATTCCATAAAGATACTGGATAAAAGGAATCTTAATCAGCATTACGGGATCCATACTGGGACGACCATTATCCTGTGAATATTTTTCGACTACAAGGTCATAGATAAAGTTCCAGTCGATTGCTTTATCTATAATTCGTAGAAGGTGATCCTGTGGAACCATGTCATCCATGCAAAGAAACTGTACCTGTTCTCTTTTTTTATCTGCATTCTGAGTCATCATAAATAGAAGTACCTACCTTGATTTGATACTTCTATTATACCAGAAAGGTGCCGAAAAATCCGCATAAACACTGGACATTCTGGTACTTAGCAAAGAAAAATCCCGCACAGTAGTGCGAGACTTTGTCTACAGTCTGAGGCACTGTTATCACAAGATAACAGCGCCCGCCAGTTACGCTTCCACCAACGCGAAAATATCTGAAAATTTCGATATTTTTAAGGCTGCTTCCGGCACTCTGCCAAATCCATAGGAAGCAAAAATAAAGGGAATCTCTGCGAGGCGTGCAGCCTCGCAGTCACCCATCGTATCTCCGATATATGCCGCCTGTGCTCTGTCAATTCCATTTCGCTCCATAAGGAGCTTTATCGTTTCTCCCTTACAGGTTCCCGTATTTCCAAAGCATTCATGGTCGCGGATAAAGCCGCCAATTTTATTTTTCTCCATAACCAGTTCAATATAGCCGCACTGGCAGTTGCTTACAATATAGAGAGCATGCTTTGCAGAAAGCTCCCTTATGCCATCTAAAACACCGGGGTAGGAAATATCCTCCCTGTTATCTGCAAGCAGCTCCTGCTCATACCTACAGCATAAGTCAAGCAGCTCCTGCCGCCTTTTCATATCCGTCACATCTCCAAATAGATGGTCTGCAATGACGTCCATCGGCTGTCCGAATTCCCGCTGAAGCACCTGCGGCGTAATTACCGCATTGGAATATCCGGTTTCCGTAATTGCACGGTTCCAGCCTCTTGCAACAATCGGCGTTGAATTCCAGATGGTTCCATCTACATCAAAAATCAGATTCTTTATCATAAGCTCTCCCTCCGGGCGCAGACATACAGCACTGCACCTATCATAATGCAAAAATCAGACAAATTGAATACCACGCATCTAAGGCGCTGCCATTTTACGCCGAAGCTGAAGTAATCCACAACATACTTACGCCGCAGTCTGTCATAGGTATTGCTGAAAGCTCCGCCCAGCAAAAGGGAAAGTCCCGCCTTCAAAAGCCCATTGCCCTTCTGCCCAAGCGTCAGTACAAAAAATACAAAAATAACTGCCGTCAGCAGAAACGATACCGCTGCAACAAGAGGGCGCACCTTCTCGCCCAGATTTAAAAATGCACCATAATTATGATATTTCCGAAGCAGCAGCCTGCCGCCAAGCACTGGCGTATCCTCGCCTTCTATCCTCTTTTTCTCTATGTGGTTTTTTAATAAAAGCTCCAGCAGAAAAATACCTGCTATGATTCCAAGATATATCATGCTTTCTTCCGTATCCTTTCAAAATCCTTTTAAAATAGTCCGGCAAGCTCCTGAAATGTTCTCTGCACATTGATTTTTCCAAGTCCCCATTCCCTGCTTGGATAGGAAGTGCCGCTCTCCCGCACCGCGCCAAGCGCCAGATAATATTTTAACTCACGTCCCGTCGCAAGCGGATAATTTCCTTCTACTACCGCCCACTGCATCATCTGCGCCGCTGCTCCCGCAGCAAGCGCCGCCGCAAGGCTGCTGCCCGTCCGCCGCCCGATAGAGGTCGGAATCTCTACGCCGGGCGCTGCAAATTCCGGTTTTGCTCTTCTGTTTGCCGTAAAACCGCGCCCTGATTTTTCATAAAAGCCGCCGCTTTCATCATCGTACGCAGTAATGGATATTGCTCCTGATGCCATAGAAGGCTCCGTCAGCGTCGTATCTGGCTCCGGTCTTAAAAAATAAGTATCACTGCCGAGAAAAGTATCGATTGGAAGCCAGATATGGTATCTAATGCCATTTTGCAGAAGCGCCTCCACATCAATCGTAAGTGTCCAGACACCCGGCGTCGGATTTTCAAACCGCAGCAGCAAAAGCCGCATACCGGAGCTTTCCTCTACCGGCGTTCCCCGCACCGTAAGCAGGGTTTTGTCAAATACAAAGCGGTACTCCTGCACCCGCACGCTCCTGCCGTCGATGCCGCTGACCAGCTCTCCGCCCGGAGTCCGTACCGATAAGCTGAATCTGCTCGGTGCTTCCGACCATACCTCCATCAAAAAGCCCCGTCCGCCGTCTCCAACACGCAGCTCTGCCATCTGCGTCCGCCCCTGCGTGGACAATCCCTGAACATGATGCCCCGATGCCCCTTCATTTCCGCCACAGATTACTGCAGCCCTGCTCCGCCTGCCTGTAACTGCATTTAAGTAACGGTCCAGCAGTGACGTCCCCGTATGGCTGCCGTAGCTCGTTCCAATGCCCAGACAAAGAATGAGCGGTCTTTGCAGCGCAACAGCATAACGTTCCGCATACCTGACCGCCATCATAATGTCCGCTTCCGAATAGGCATCTGCCCCTTCCGGCAGCAGATAATAATCCCGCAGATACTGCTTTGCCTGCCGCAGCTTTATCACTACGAGCTGTGCCTCTGGCGCCGCTCCTGTAAATGTCCTGCCGCCATCTATCCTGCTGCCTGCCGCAGCGCTTGCCATCGCCGTTCCATGCCCGGATTCATCCCAGCTTTTCACCAGCCTGCGCGGGCTTTCGGCACGCAGCGCTTCGTTAATCTGCTCTCTTGTATATTCTGTTCCATAAAGGAAATCTTCGGGTGCTTCTCCCTCTGAGAGTGTCTGATCCCAGATAGAGAGAATCCTGCTCTCGCCATAAGCATCCAGAAACGCTTCCTGCGTATAACGGATTCCGGTATCCAAAAACGCCATTACCACGCCGCGCCCCATGAGAGAAAGCGGCGGCTCCTGCACCTGCAAAATTCCCGCATCCGCCAGCGCAAAGGTATCAAAGCCCATGCCTGTGCCTATCTCCTGCTGCATCAGCCCATAGCATTTCGGAATCTCATAATAGAAAAAGCTGTTAAGCTTTTGTATATCTTCTGCAGGCATCCTGTAATATACAACGCTGATACCATCTCCGACCGGCGCAATGCAGTAATCCGCGCCTTCCCACTGTCCACTGCCCACCTCTGGCTCATAATCCAGCAAAAGCTCCCAATAATCCTCTGACAGTATCTTTTCCCTGCATGTCATGCGCACAACCCATTCTTCGTATTCTTACTTCATACTATGAAGAATGTGCCGCTTCGTTATCACGTCCTTAATCCTGTTCCTTTTCCGATATTTTTTTCATCTGGTCGATTTCATCAAAGGAATAGCCGTCCTTCCTTATGTCAATTACCGGTCCTCCAGTTCCCTCTACATATTCCCGTGTAATTGTTACCCTGCCGATATTATCATCCTTGGGAATCTCATACATAATATCAAGCATGAATTCTTCGATAATTGCGCGCAGCGCTCTCGCTCCGGTGTCGCGCTTCATCGCCTTTTCCGCGATTGCCATAAGCGCGCCGTCATCAAATTCCAGCTTTACCTCATCTAATGCAAGGAGCTTTTGGTACTGCTTGAGGATTGCATTTTTCGGCTCCTTCAAAATACGCACCAGCATTTCCTTTGACAGCCCATCAAGAGTATACAGAATTGGGAGTCTGCCTAAAAATTCCGGAATCATGCCGAATTTTTTCAAATCCTCTATCGTTACCTTGCTTAAAATATTTTTATCCTTATCGTATTTATCCTTAAGCTCTGCATTATAGCCGATAGAGGTCTGTTTATTCAGCCTCTGCTTAATAATCTCCTCCAAGTCAGGAAAAGCGCCGCCACAGATAAACAGAATATTTCTCGTATTTACCGTTGCCAGAGGCACCATCGCATTTTTGCTGTTCGCACCGACAGGCACCTCTACCTCTGCGCCCTCCAAAAGCCGTAGCATTCCCTGCTGTACAGACTCGCCGCTGACATCGCGGGAGGTCGTATTTTTCTTTTTTGCAATCTTGTCAATTTCGTCGATAAAGATAATTCCCTTTTCCGCCCGCTCCACATCATTTTCCGCAGCAGCAAGCAGCTTGGAAACTACGCTTTCGATGTCATCGCCGATATAACCAGCTTCCGTTAAGGAGGTGGCGTCTGCAAGCGCCAGCGGCACGTCCAAAAGCCGCGCCAGCGTTTTTACCAGATACGTCTTGCCGCAGCCGGTCGGTCCAATCATCAGCATATTGGATCTCTCGATTTCAATTTCATCCATCGTATCCGTTGCCACTCTCTTGTAATGATTGTATACCGCAACGGAAATTACTTTTTTGGCATGCTCCTGTCCTACGATATACTCATCAAGCTGTGCCTTGATTTTATGCGGCGCAGGAATATTCCTGATGTCAAGTACAGGCTGCCCTTCCCTTTTTTCCTTCTTCTTTTTCAGCTTCTGCTTATTGGGAATTCCGCCCTCGCCCTGCAAATCTGCAATATTGACAAAGCTGATATTCGGAAAGCCTTTCCCATTTTTACCCATATTTTCAAAGGGATTGTTTCCAAGCATCCCCTGGTAATCAAACTGACTGACCGTATCCATCGTTTTGTGCATACAGTCATTGCAGACGCAGATATGATTGGGAAGCTTAAACATCTTTCCAGCCTTGCTCTCCGGGCGACGGCAGATAAAGCAGACGTCCTCATAATCGCTTTCGTCATGGTCCGTCTGCTTCTCTGTATTCTGGGTTTTGGAGTCCGCCGCAGCTGCGTTAGTATCTCCGCTTTCCTCTATTTCATTTTTTAATTCATCATTTTCTATTTCATCATGCTCGCGGTAGTCTGTCATGTATTTTCTCCTTTAAGCCTGTTTGCCTTTATTTATAGGTATTATACTTCCCTGTGGCAAAATCGGCAAGAAGAAGATACTTCCTGTTTTTATTCCTTTACCGCTCCCTGTGTCAGTCCCTGCACAATATACTTCTGGACGATGGCAAAAAAGATTACCGTCGGAATCAGTGCAATCATGCAGGCAGCCGACATCTGTCCCCAGTCAATGCTGTATTTCCCGATGAAGGCGTTAATCGCCACCGGAATTGTCTTTAAGGAATTGCTGTTGATGAACATAATGCCTGCAAGCAGCTCATTCCACGCACCGGTAAAGGCAAACACAAAGGTCGCCACGATTCCGGGGAATAAGACCGGCATAACCACCCTGAAAAACGCCTGCTTACGGTTGCATCCATCCACCATCGCTGCTTCCTCTAAGGATACGGGAATCCGTTCAAAGAATCCGCGCAGCGTAATCAGACAGAATGGCGTATTGAATACCGTATATAAAATGATCAGGCTTTGCAGGGTATTGTTCAGCCGAAGCTTTCCAAAAATCATAAACATCGGGATAAAGAGCAAAATCGTCGGTATCATCTGCGATACAAGCAGCGCCCCAAGCAAAACGGTCTTGCCTTTAAAACAGTAGCGCGCAAGCGCATAGCCGCCCGCCAGGGAAAACAGCAGTACCAGCGCAGAGGCAGACAGGGTCACAATCAGACTGTTTTTCAGATAAATGCCAAACTTTGTCGTCTGAAACAGCTTTTGGTAATTTTCAGTTGTGAACGTCTGCGGCCAGTAGGTTACCTGCAGGGCATTGATTTCCGGATTGGTCTTAAAGGAGGTGATAAACAGCCAGTAAAGAGGCAGCAGCACCGCCAGCAGGAAACATGCCAGAATCAAAAACCGTACCGTACCAAGCAGGATACTCTTATATTTCCGTTTCATGCAATTCCTCCTTAAAAACCGCCTGAGCCGTCATATTTCGTCAGCTTCATAAACGCTCCTGCGTATAATAAAAGTCCCGCCATAAACAGCACGCCGAGCGCACCGGTCTGTCCAAAGTCCAATGTACTGTACGCTTTGGAAAACATATAGCTCGCCAGCGTATGCGTTGCATTTGCAGGTCCCCCGTTTGTCATAACATAAATCAGGTCTGCTGAATTGAAAATCCAGATTGTCCGAAGCAGCAGCGTCAGAATAATCGTCGGCTTTGCATACGGCAGGGTAATATACCAGAATTTCTTTACCGCTCCGCTTCCATCAATCTCAGCCGCCTCATATAGGTCAGTTGGAATCGACTGGAACGCCGCAGTCAGCATAATGCCAAAAAAGGGAACGCCGTACCAGACCATTGCGGAAATCACGCACAGAAGCGCCAGCCTTCCGTCTCCCAGAAAAGAAACCTTTTCCTTCAGAATTCCAAGCTTTATCAGCAGGTCATTTACAGGTCCAAACTCCGCATTATAGAGCCAGCGGAAGGTAAAGCCGATTACCAGCGCGGAAATTGACCAGGGCAGAAAAACGATTGCCTGATAGATGTTTCTTCCGCGAAACGGCTTATTCAATGCCAGTGCAAGCACCAGCCCCAAAAAGAACTGGAGCAGCACTGTCACAAAGGTAAATATCAGCGAATTTCTCAGGATAAGCCCAAAATAAGGGTCTGTTACAATCGCCTTAAAATTTGCAAGTCCATTGAACTTCGCACTCTGTACAGAGGTCAGTCTGTAATCCTGAAAAGCCAGCGCCACCGTATTAACCAACGGATAGGCTATGAAAAGAAGCAGCAGCAGGATTACCGGAAGCAGTAGAAAAAACGCATCCGGCCGCTTTTTATGACCCTGTTTTGTCTTAACACTCAAATTCCGCATTATGTCATTCCTCCCTTTCCGGCTTTTCCCGCTGCCGCATAAGTTTTACATTCCGCTAGTGCTCTTCGGCATCGGGATTTCCACATCAGGATTCTCCTGCATATACGCCTTCTGTGCATTTGTTAAAAACTCTGCCAGCTTATTCAGCGTTTCCTCAGGCGTCTGCTCACCCTTCATACATTTCTGTACCTCTGCGTCTGCAAACGTCTCACGGAATTCTCCAACCTCCGGGAAATAGCCCAGCTCAGGCCATGCTACCAGATTATCCTTACGGAACATCTCCGCATATCCCGCCATCTTTCCAGTCTGGAAAAATTCATCCTCCAGCGCTTCCTTCTGTACCGGAATCAAAAGGTTGGTCTTGCAGTAAATCTTTGCTGCCTCAGGCGAGGACAGATATTCGATAAACCGCCATGCAGCGTCCTTGTTCTCACTGTTCTTTGCAATCGCATAGCCATTTGAGAAGGATACTTCATTGTAAATCTTTCCATCCACGTCTGATTTCGGAAGCGGTGCAACTGTCCACTGGTCATCGGAAAGGCTCTGCTCGCACATTTCGATAACCTCACAGGTCTGATTCAGCATACCGGTCAATCCGGACGTAAATGCTGCGCACATTTCCGAGAAGCCCCAGTTGATTGCATCCTCCGGCGTATTGCCGTTCTTATATAAATCAATATATTTTGTAAAAATGTCTACACATTCCGGAGAGTTTAAAACGCAGTTTCCTTCATCATCATAAACTCTGCCGCCGGTCTGCTCATATAAAAGGAACATCGCCTGATGATATGCAGAACGTCCGCCTCTGAAGGACATGCCGTAACGGTTCTTCTCCGTATCCGTCATCTTCTGTGCCGCCTCCAGGAAATCATTCCATGTCCAGTCGCTGTAATCAACGCCAGCTTCCTTTGCCCAGTCTGTCCTGATGAAAATACCATTTGTCAGAATCGCATCCGGGATGACATAAACATCGCCGTATACCTTGCGCTGTGTCTGGTCAAATAAAACATTCTTTGTATAATCTGTAAATCCATCCTTATATTCATAGGTATCCAGTCTCGCATCCAGCCCTTCAATCCAGCCTGCGTTTACAAACTCGGAAATCCACGTCGGGTGAACCTGTACAACGTCCGGCATCGTACCGGTGCTTCCCAGTGTAACCAGCTTGCTGTGCGACTGATCCCAGGGAACCGTTTCATATTCAATCTTAATATCCGGATTTTCCGCCTCAAAATTAGCAATAATCTCCTCGTATGCCCGGTCTCTGGTCTCGCTCGCCATATTATCCATAAAGCGTATTGTGACCTGTTCTCCATCCGTCTTACCCGCATCCGCCGTCTGTCCGCTATCTGCAGGCGTTCCGGTTCCGGCTCCAGCGCCGTTTCCACAGCCTCCAAGCAGTGTTCCTGCCATAATAACAGCCATGCACAAACTCCATACTCTCTTTTTCATACGCTTTCCTCCCTTTATGATTTATTTATTATACACCAATACATGCAAGCAGTCTTTCCAAATCTTTTATCTGGTCTTCTGCGCCTTCCAGTCCACAGTGAATCCTGATGATTCCGCGTGTCGTTCCAAGCGCCTCAGCTTCCTCCTGCGTCAGATGATAGAATGGCATCGTAATCAGGCTCTCAAAGCCGCCCCACGATACGCCAATCTTAAAGGTTTCCAGATTTTCCGCCTTAAGGCATGCCGCCACCTTTTCCGGCGCAGCCTCCAGTTCAAAGCTGAGCAGTCCGCTGTTTCCCTTCTGCTGACGCTGCATCAGTTCATACTGCGGATGACTCTTTAAGCCCGGATAGAGTACTCTGTGAACACCCTTCTGCTGTTCTAAGAACGTGGCAACCTGCATAGCATTTTTTTCATGCTCAAGGAGTCTTACCTCCAGTGTCCGCATGCCACGCAGCACAAGCCATGCCTCCATCGGTCCAAAGATTCCGCCGAACCACTCCCTGATCTGGGAAGCGATTTCATTCAGAAATGCACCATCCTTTGCCACCAGTACACCGCCGATAATGTCGCTGTGTCCGCCAAGATACTTTGACATCGTGTGCATTACAAGATCCACACCCATATCCAGCGGTTTCTGGAAAAGCGGCGAGCAGAACGTGTTGTCTATATATGTGCGGATTCCATTTGCTTTTGCAAGTGCAGTCACCGCCCGGATGTCCTGCAGAGAAAATACAATGCTGGAAGGGCTTTCCAGAATAATAAGCTGCGTGTTCGGACGAATGCTCTGCTCAAATTCTTCTACTCGGCTGCCCTCTACGAAGGTCGTTTCAAGGTTTAAATGCTGTGCGCAGTAAACAGTCAGGAATTGCTTAAGCGGTCCATAGGCATTACGCACGCAGATAACATGTCCGCCGCTTTTGCAGCACGCCATGACTGCTCCTGACGCAGCCGCCATACCGGAAGCAAAACAGAGCGCTGCCTCCCCATGCTCCAATGCCGCAACCTTTTGTTCTACCAGTCTGACCGTAGGATTACCGCTTCTTCCATAAACGTATTTCTGGCGATCCAAGGGATCTGTCGCATAATATGCGTCTATGGACGGAAACACATGCAGGGAATTCAGAAAAACAGGCGGAACAACCGCTCCTGCATATTCATTATTGTCTCCCAGATGGGTTACAATGAAGCGTTCTTCTGAAAAATAGTCTCCCATATTCTCTCCCACTCCTTTCTTCGCTTTCGTTTGGTTTTTAGCATTAACGTTAATGTAAATTTGTTGGAAATTACATTTTACAACTTAAATTGTACTTGAAATATACAACACTTTTATGATAAAGTCAAGAGGAAAGTAATTGTTTTTTATCAATATTGTACTAATTTACTATTTGATTGTGAAAAGGGATGTACATTATGACGGACATAAGTGGCAAAAAACCCAGAAGAGTAACTCTTAAAATGATTGCGGAGCAGACCGGATTTACGATTAACACGGTCTCCCACGCCCTCAATGGAAAATCTGACATTTCTGCCAGAACAACAGAAATCATCAAACGCAAGGCTCAGGAAATGGGCTATATCAACGATATGACAGCGAGTGCACTGCGCTCCGGCTTTACCAAAACGATCGCCCTGATTCTGCCCAATGTAGCAAACCCCTTCTGGGCGGTTTTAATCAAAGGCATCAACCTTGAGCTTTATCGGGCAGGTTACACCTCTCTGATTATGGATACAGATGAAAATTCACATTTAGAATACCGGGCGGTACAGTCCGCCATCAGCCGCAAGGTAGACGGTATCATTATCTGTCCGAACCAGCTTGACACAAAAGCAATCCAGCTCATTGAAAAGCATCGTATTCCTTATATTTTCCTCGGAAGAAAATTTGAGGATTTCCCTGCCAACTATGTTATCTGGGACGATGAAAACGGAGGCTTTCTGGCGACCTCCTACCTGCTCTCGCTCGGAAAACGGAAAATACTTTTCCTAAATGGTCCGAGGCATATTTCCAGTTCCGCTGAACGTTTCCGGGGCTACTGCAGGGCGCTGGCATCCTACCAGATTCCCTATGACCCTGCACTGGTTGCCGAAACGACCATCTCTGCTGCCGGAGACAATAATGACCTGCTGCAGATTTTAAAGCAGGATCTGGATTTTGACGCAATTTTTGCATTCAGTGACTTTATTGCATGGGAAATTATGGTTCTTCTGCCAAAGTTAAAGCAGGTGGACATCAGCCAGATTCCGATTATCGGCTTCGATGATATTCAGTCAGACCTGCGTCTCCCGCTTCCGTTTACGACCATCGGTGCGGACAAAACGCTGGAGGTACGGCAGGTTGTACAGAGCCTGCTTAAGATTATCAAGGACCCGGATTCCGATACCTGTTACCAGATTATCATGCCGACGCACCTCGTTTTCCACAACCAGCCTGAAGGATGGGCTGCACCACATTAAAAAAATCCGGACAGATGTTATCTGTCCGGATTCAGACTGTAGACAAAGTTGCTCTGGAATTTACATCCCAGAGCAATTTTTCTTTTATGAAACAAATTTTGTATAAAATTAAATTTCTGAGAGTTTTTCTTTCCTTCAACAGTCCCCTTTTTTCCTTAATCTTTGCTAGCTTTTTCAAATTCATACACGCATATGTAAGCCCGACCTTCATTTCCATCCGGGCTTTTCCGTACATCTGTGTATATCGAAAACCATGATTCTCCTTTGCTGTTCCAAAGATTCTCTCTATGGTTTCTTTTCTCTGTGCATATAAATCCTTCATTCCCAACATCTGACGGATATCTTCGCAGATTTCCATGTATGGTTCCCATATATGGCGGGTTACTGTTTTTACATGATCTCTGCTTTCTGTACACTGTGAAAGATACGGGCATTCTGCGCAGGCCGCACCGCAGCTTTTATATTCTCGATATCCGTCCTTGTTGGTTGTGCGATATGTCAGTGTCTTATTGTTTGGACAGATATAACAATCATAATACTCATCATATACATACTCATACTTCTTAAAAAATCCATCTTTGGTCATTGGCCTTTTGTAAGGTAAAAGAGGTTTTATGCCATCATCTATCAAAAGTTTTGCAATTGCCGGAGTTTTATATCCTGCATCTGCAACCAGTGTTTCTATACCGATATTCTTGATTTTATCATACAGCCCCTTAAAAGTTCTGCTGTCATGCTGATTTCCAGGATTAATTGTATAACCAAGAATCCAGCCATTTTTATCACAGGCAGTTTCTATTGCGTAGGCAAATACATTCTTGTGTTCCCCTTTGCGGAACCATCCACTTTCAGGATCCGTAGTGCTACACTTTATTGTTTTAGTATCTTTTGGAATGTCATCTGTGAATTCTTTTGGATCACCTCCGGCTGATGGTGTACTGTCGTTATCATCATCGTCCTTGTCACTCTTTTCTTTCAGAGGTTTCTTTCCATGAGCTTCCCTGTCTTCGTTGATTTCCTTTTGTAAGAGTTCCTCATAGAACAGGGCTTCTTCGTGGGCAATTCGTTTCTGCATCTTCTTGTTATTTGCTCTTGCCTTTACATGAGTGGCATCTACAAAAACCTCTGTAGGGTCAACCAGCTTAAATTTGTAACACTCCATCAGGATATGGGAAAAAATCTGTTCAAAAAGATCGGTATTCTTAAAGCGTCGTGTATAGTTTTCCCGAATGTAGAAAAATGTGGCACTTTATCCATCATATCTAAACCAAGAAACCATCGGTAAGCAACATTTACCTCGATTTCTTTGCAGGTCTGCCGCATACTTTTGATTCCATAAAGATACTGGATAAAAGGAATCTTAATCAGCATTACGGGATCCATACTGGGACGACCATTATCCTGTGAATATTTTTCGACTACAAGGTCATAGATAAAGTTCCAGTCGATTGCTTTATCTATAATTCGTAGAAGGTGATCCTGTGGAACCATGTCATCCATGCAAAGAAACTGTACCTGTTCTCTTTTTTTATCTGCATTCTGAGTCATCATAAATAGAAGTACCTACCTTGATTTGATACTTCTATTATACCAGAAAGGTGCCGAAAAATCCGCATAAACACTGGACATTCTGGTACTTAGCAAAGAAAAATCCCGCACAGTAGTGCGAGACTTTGTCTACAGTCTGAAGCTTCCACAAATGTGGAAGCTTATTTTTGTTTGCCTCAACGTATTGCACCTGTGACCTGTATCGGACTGAACACATCGTTCGGGCGCAGAGGGTCCACGAGGTCCGGGGGACCTCGGCCTGGACCGACCGAAGCGGAGCGGAGACCCACGAGGTCCGGGGGACCTCGGCTTTGAGCCGACCGGAGCGGAGCGGAGACCGCAAGTTCGAATCTTGTCTATCTCAATGTATTGAACTTACGTCCTCTAGCTGGCTCAAACACATCGTTCGGGTGCAGACCGTAAATTCTCCCCAATCCCCATAATCACAAACACCGTCGAAATATTCATCACCTGTTGAAAACTAAACATATTATTCACTGTATATGCCAGCACACAGATCCCGCAGGCTCCGACCAGCATCTTGCTCTCCCCGGCACGAAGAAAATCTCTGATCGCCGTGATCATCATCCCTGCATAACTGATCAGCCCCAATACTCCTATATCCACCAGAACCGTCAGCCATTCATTGTGTGCATTCGTAAGCCGGTTCCCGCCAAAACGGTCATTCACCATCGTCTGCAGTCCCACACTTCCCTCGTTGGATAAAAATGCATACAGGCAATCCGGTCCCACGCCGAATATTTTATGCAGAAAGTCCGCCTCCCAGAAGCATCTGGCACCTGCTGCCCAGGTACCGCCCCGGGCACTCCCCCAACTGACATTAAACGTCAGCCATTTTGTCACATTCGGGTCTGTGATGTTGGGAGTCAACGCACCACCGGCTAAGGTATTGATCAGCGTCAGTAACAAAACAAGCAATATCATAACCGGTACCGCAATAGCGATCCCACAATAGATTCTATGTAACATTTTCTCCGGATAACTTCGTCTTACCCGGGTTCTGTGTATCCAATACAAAATAATTCCCGACAGAATCGTCATAAATATGCCTGCAATCGAAAACGTCAGCAGATCTGTAATTCCTTCCAGGATCAGTTCCCGGGAAAATATATTCAACCGGCGGAGAACACAGGTAATCAGACACGCTGCGGAAAACATCGTCATCTCCTGCCAGAACACTTCCATCCGGACACTGTCCTTCACGGACATCCCGAATAATACGAACATGACCACTGCGAAGGTTACAATGCCGCTGCTGCTTCCCTGAGTCGCCAACGAGGCGAAGCCGATCGTCACATATGCCATCAGCAACAGCTTTTTCCATGTCATCTCCTCCATCCGCCACAGCAGATAGACTCCCCCGAACAATATCGTCACCAGATACCCGCAGTACCAGTTGATATTCCCGATCGTCGAGATAAAGGAAGGGTTCACGTACTCCGGATCCACCGGAAGCAGGCAGAACTTGTTCACATATCCCAGAAAAAAAACAACCGCAGACACCGGCAGTACCAGCGCCGGGATCCAGCTCTTCCATTGCCACATGCGGGAGATCATAAAATACACGATCACCGCTCCCAGCTGCGTCCACATTCCCATCCGCCAGGACGCTGTCCCCCACAATGCTTCTTCCCGGTAATTCGTAAACAGATAGGATACTAAAACCGCAATTCCATAAAATACGGCAAATCTGTCCGTCACACTCAGATTCTTCCATAATCCCGCCGGCCATTCCGTGAACTTTGGCAACTCCTTTTTCTGAACTGCTGTAACCAGCCGGAAAAGCAGCCACAGTAAAAATACCGGCAGCAAAGTTTTCGCACCATAGGTCATAGTCTTGAGAAAAAAGGTCTCCTTCTCTGTTCCTATCCTGGCATATCCTTTATTGTAAAGAGGGAGTACCATCAGAATCACGATCATATACACGCTGATCACGATATCACATAAAAATCCGCTAAAGCTGCAAAGTGTCTCTGCTACGGATTCTGCTTTCTTGTGTTTTGTATTTTTTGCCATAGGCTTCATCTCTCCGAACCTTCTCCGACCACCGGAAATTTATTCCCTTTCATGATAGCTTTCCGGACTTCTTTCGTCAATCTTTTCTCAGAAGCGATCCGCTCTGTTTTTCTGCCGGTCAGACATCTTAGACAGGCTATGATACGTCTCGTAGATCAGCACAAATCCCAACGGTCCCTTGATGATCCCCCAGACGCCGAACAGCCGGATCCCGGCATACAACGACACCAATACAGCAATGGGAGACACTCCTATTTTCCTGCCGATGAGACGGGGCTCCAGTATCTCCCGCAGGAAAATACATACCACATACAGCGCACCACAGATAAGCGCTCTACCGAAGCTTCCCTCCAATAGCTGCCAGATTCCCAGTGGCAACAGCACCACCCCCGTGCCAATAAAAGGCAGCGCATCCAGAATCCCCGCCAGGATCCCCCACAGCACTCCATGCTTTATCCCCGCGATCCCTAACGTAATCGCTGCCGTCAATGCGATCGCCGACATGATGATCCCCTGTGCTTTTACAAAGGTAGCGATATAGCGGACAATTCCGCAGATCACCTCCAACAGCACATGGCAGGACTCCTGATCCAGCAGATGGTTCATGATCCCGTCATAGTCTTTCGCCAACAGTACCGACGCAATGAGAAATGTCACCAGGAATCCTCCCACCTCCGCAAACCACCGCACATACTGCATGGATTGCGACAGCATCCCCGGCAGAATATTTTCCTCCAGCGAATCCAGTCCTTCCTGCAGTCTGCCGCTGACCGTATTTTCCAGATAGGAAGCGTCCACGCCAATGATCTCTCCCACACCGTGACACAGATCCCGTACCATCGCCAGCCACTCCTGCTCCCTCGCATCCATACTCCGGATCCACACCGGCAGACTTCCCAGCACCCAGGAACTCAGTACCCATAACAGTACAGCCAACAGCAGTGTCGCCAGAATCAGAAGCACTATGGCGCTTAAGGGTCTTGGAAAATGCAGTTTGCGGTTCATCCGTTTCATCACCGGTCCGAATATCGTGACGAACAGCATCGCCAACAGCACCGGTGCCAGAAGGGGTGTCAGATATTGCAGAAAAAAATAGACTGCTCCCGTCACCGCAAGCAGTACTATCATCTTTTTTCCTATAATGTTTTTACCGAATTCTCCCCAGTCCATTCCGCACACTCCCTTTTTGGGATTAGTGTGCTCTGAGAGACTTTTTTTATCCCCTTTTGGAGATTCCGGTTTCATTTTCTGTGAGTTTTTTCAATTCCTCCATCGCAAAACCTGCAAATGCCGGATTCTTCGGCACTACCCGGAATCCCATCTTTTTCCCGGAAACAGGATGGACAAGCTCCAGAGAGTACGCGCATAGTGCCACGCCGCGATATTTCTGCGCAGGCATCGCCTCTTTTCGCGCTGCCGTTCCATACTTCGTATCTCCCAGCAATGGAAATCCCGCATGTGCGAACTGCACCCGGATCTGATGAAACCGTCCGGTCCCGATCGTTACATCTGCAAGCGCAAGCGGAGAAGGATCGTTGATCTCTTCCAAAATGCGATAGTGCAGCGCGGCAATCTTCGCATCTGCAAATTCCTGCTCCCTGCCGGTCACTGCCACCGCCACATTACCTTCCTTGCGAAGGTAATCCACAAGATCCCCCTCCGGGCAGTCAGGATATCCACAGAGTACTGCATAATAATGTTTATTCAGAGCACCTTCTGCTAATTGCTTCGACAATGCCGCGGCTGCCTTTTTGTCTTTGGCAAATACCAGCAACCCTTCCACCGGCTGATCCAGTCTGTGGACTATGCCCAGATACGGCTCTCCTTTTCCCGGTCTCCCCGCGCCGGGAAGCTTTGCAAGATGGGATTTCAACTCGCTGACCACATCCGCCTGTCCGATTCCGGCAGACTGCACCGCCAGTCCGGCCGGCTTCCGGATGACCAGTATGCTGTTATCTTCATATAATATTTCCGTTTTCATAACCTATTCCTCTGTCATCCCCCTAACCATTGTTCCGGATGTTAATCTATACCGTTGCATCTCTATCGCCTAATCACTTTCTCAGTCCTTTAGGATAATGATTCTTCATGACGCCTCCGGCCAGCTTCCCCCAGCCAAGGCTACAGTCATCCACGCAGATCAGATACCAGCCCTTCTCGCCTTCCGCAGAAAAAGTCTGTCCCTTCAGATAAGCCGCGGCTTCCTCCACAGACAGCTTCCACACATGCTTCACATCCTCTGGGCGCAGTGCCAGTGCTAACGCGTGCGCCGGTTCAAAACGGTTCTTTTTCAAGGTGCCCAGATGAAGTCCCGGGCGCAATACCTTCAGTCCTTTCACACCGGGCATTCTCTCCGGCATGCGGTACAGGTTATCGCCAAATGCCAGAAATCCTTCTCCGGCAGTGCATAGTCCTGCTTTGATCGTCTGCTCCTCCAAAAAGGTCTCTTTTGCGAAGTTAAAATACTCTGCCCAGTCTTTTGTCAGATTCTTCGCCGGAATTCCCTTCTCTGGTCCGGTGGCACTCACCGGCTGATAGCCTTCCGGAAGCTCTCCCTTTTTCTGTAATACTGCGGCATAATGCCCCTCGCCACGTAACTTATGGGGCCACAGCCGTAAAGTCCCCGTAATGCCGGGTGCCGGATTCTCTACACAACCGGGAATACCGTCGCAGCCTTCCGGGATCCCCAGTTCCTTTTTATCGATGGGGACAATCTCGAATTCCTCATGCTTTGCCAGGAAACGGCTGATGCTTCCCTCATTTTCCGCAGGCGCAAAGGTGCAGGTCGAATATACCAGTCTGCCTCCCGGGACTAACATCCGTGCCGCGCACTCCAGGATCCCGTCCTGTCTGTCTGCACATAACTGCACATTTTCCGGGCTCCATTCCTCACAGGCCACTTCATTCTTCCGGAACATTCCCTCTCCGGAGCAGGGTGCATCCACCAGGATCCGGTCAAAATATTCCTCGAAAATATCCGCCAGATGCTCCGGCGTCTCATTCAATACACAGGCATTGCGGATGCCCATGCGCTCCACGTTCTCCGACAGTATTTTCGCCCTCGACGGGTGGATCTCATTCGTGACAAGCAGTCCCTCTCCCTCCATCGCGGATGCGATCTGGGTACTTTTCCCTCCGGGAGCAGCACATAGATCGAGGATCCGCTCTCCGGGCTGTGGTGACAGTAGTGTCACAGGTGCCATGGCACTGGGTTCCTGGATATAATAAAGTCCCGTTTCATGCCAGGGATGCTTTCCCGGCTGGTCCTCTTTGGTATAGTAATATCCGTTCTCCGCCCAGGGAACCGGCTGCAGCTGAAAAGTCTGCTTTACTTTTTCTGTTATGACAGACATGTCATCCCTTTTTAACGGATTCAGACGCAATGCCTGATATTTCTCATGCTCAAAGCTTGCCAGGAACTCTTCATATTCCGATCCCAAAAGTCCCTGCATTCTCTCTGTAAATGACTGCGGAAGCATAGGTTTCCTCCATCCCTGTCCTCTATTCCGAACTCTGTTCCCATTAACTGTATCACAGCTCCTATCCGCGGGCAATCATTTCTTGCCAAGCTTCACAGACACAATTATAATATTTGTTGTAAGTGCTTGTTTTTTAGTTTTAAAAAGTAACCCATTGTTTGTATTTTCATTCGTTGATTCTCGAACTCGAATAAGAAAAGAGGTTATTATGTCTATTTTCAGAAAAACACTCAGCTGTGCCGTACTGGCAGCCTTAGGCACCTGTGCTCTCGCCGGCTGTGGCAGGCAGGATACGTCAAATGAAGCCACAACATCTGCTTCCCCCGAAGCGTCTGCTGCCATCACGGAAACCATCTCCGAAAGTACCGCTTCCTCTGAACAAACATCGTCCTCCGAAGCATCCGGGGCACAGCCCGCTGAAACCGAACCAGCAGTTTCCGAGGCGCCCTCTGTCGATGACTCCACCCCCTTCGGACAGCACGGCGCTCTCCATGTGGAGAACGGGAAGCTGACCGATGCAGACGGGAACATTGTCCAACTCTACGGTATGTCCACCCACGGTATTGCCTGGTTCCCCCAGTATATCAATTATGATTCCTTCCGTACCCTGCGGGACGACTGGAATACCAACTGTATCCGCCTCGCCATGTATACAGCGGAGTACGGCGGTTATTGCGCCGGCGGTGATAAGGAACAGCTGAAGCAGCTGGTAAGAGACGGTGTATCCTACGCCACAGAGCTTGGAATGTACGTGATCGTAGACTGGCATATTTTAAGTGATTGCGACCCGAATCAGAACAAAGATGAGGCGATCGCCTTTTTCCGGGAAATGTCGGAAGCTTTTGCTGACAACGACAATGTGCTCTATGAGATCTGTAATGAGCCCAACAGCGGTACCTCCTGGGACAGCATCAAGTCCTATGCCGAGGAAGTCATCCCGGTGATCCGGGAACAGAAGCCAGATGCCGTCATCCTCGTAGGAACCCCTACCTGGAGCCAGGAGATCGACAAAGCCGCAGCTTCCCCGCTTACCTTTGATAATGTAATGTATACCCTGCATTTTTACGCAGGCACCCACAAAGATGACCTGCGTAACCGCTTAGAGACCTGCGCACAGAACAATCTTCCGGTCTTCGTCAGCGAATTCGGTATGTGCGACGCTTCCGGCAATGGTGCCAATGACTTCGATTCCACGACCAAGTGGCTGGATCTGCTGAACAAATATCAGATCAGCTTCTGCTGCTGGAATCTGGCGAACAAGGACGAAAGCAGCAGTGTCTTCAAGGCTGCCAGCACGACTCTCTCCGACTGGACCGATGAGGACTTCAATGAATCCGGACGGTGGATCCGTGAGTATTTCCGCAGTATGCCGTAGAGATTGCACTACATTAATTCTTCGTCATAGACTGCTCTGCCACCGCCGATAAATTTCGGTCTGGTGCGGGCGCATACCACATGGGCGTCTCCGATCTGTCCGGTCCGGAGACGCACCGGTACTGCCACATCTCTCAAATGCATTCCGATCAGCGTATCCCCAATATCCATTCCTGCTGCCGCCTGAATATGCTCCACAGCCACCGGATGCTCGAAGGCTTTGTATGCTGCCGTTGCAAAAGACCCACCTGCCTTGGGCTGGGGGACCACATTGACCATAGGATAACCGTATTTTACGGCTGCCTCTTTTTCCAGGATCAGTGCGCGGTTCAGGTGTTCACAGCACTGGGCTGCCAGATAGACGCCTGCTTCCTGCGTTGCCTGATAAATTCCACCGAAGACCACCTCTGCCAGCTCCGGGCTGGAATAAGTACCGATGGATGCACCGCCCACCTCGCTGGTGGAGCACCCTACTACAAACAGTTCTCCCGCCTCCGGCTTAGCTTTCTCCAGGATCTCCCTGGCTGCGGAATATGCCTCTTCTGCAATAATTGTCATATCTTCTGTCATGATGCTGCCTCCTTACATAATAAAATAAATAACTCTATAACAATAAACACACTATAACAGACCGTTTATAAATAATAATGGAAGCAAAAAGCCCACATTGGCCACTGTAAACCATCCAAAATACCGTTTCTTTTCCCCGGGGATCTGACTTGCCACCTGCTTATAAGAGATCAGGCTTGCCATAGAAGCGATCAATGTGCCCAGACCGCCCAGATTCGTTCCAACGATCAATGCTTTCACATTTTCTGTAAAACCGGACAGCAACAGTGCTGCCGGTACATTGCTGATCACCTGGCTGGCAGCCACTGCCGTCATGACTTCCCTTCCTTTAATAATTTTTTGTAAAAAGCTGCAAAAAGCAGGCATTCTTCCTATATTTCCTATGAAAATAAAAAATCCCACGAAGGTCAGCAGCAGCGAATAATCCACTTTTCCTATGGTCGCGCGGTCTAGGATTCCAACACCAAGTACCACAATTCCAAGCGTTACCGGATAGGGAATCATATGCGCCACCGTTAACAGACACAACAAAAATAATATCAGATAAAACACAGGCAGATATCTCCGCCATCCTGCCGTTTCCTGCCCGGCATCTTCTGCCTGCAACGCCCCTGCCACATCTCTGACCGCAATGCCACTGTGTTTCGCCGCAACGGCCGTACAGATAAGCAAAAAGAGCAGTGACACCGCAGAATACGGCAGCATCAGCTTTATAAATGCAATCGGGGACATCTGTATTTTCCCATATAAATACAGATTCTGTGGATTACCAATGGGAGTCAGCATACTTCCTAAATTCGCTGCGATCGTCTGTAATACTACCACCGGAACTGCCAGTTTCCGGACAGCCTCCTCTCCGGACAGACAGAGTACCGTAAACGTAAAAGGCACAAAAGTGATCAATGCCACATCATTCGTGATCAACATGCTGAAAAAGAAGCACAGCAATACCAGAATTTCTGCCAGCGCAATCACATTGTGGGTATGCTGCAATAATATCCTGGCAACCCTGCGAAATATGCCCAGCTTCTGCAATCCCGCCATCACAGTCATCAGACAGAATAAAATCGCCAGCGTCCGAAAATCAATATATCCGATATATTCTGTGTCCGGCGGGATCATTACCGCCGACAATACTGCCAGCACCATCGCCGCAGTCAGCACCGTCTCTTTTTTTACAAATTCTATGATTTTGTTCTTTATTTTCATCGTTTTGTCCCTCAGGCATCCCCCGCGCCGTATCTCACAAAAAATTTTTACAGGAATATAGTAAAATTAAGAATATTTTCTACGGAGCATGCTATGTCTGTTCTGCCCTCATTGCTCTTCGGTATCTCCGCCAGTCTGGATGCACTTCTGGTAGGCTGCGCACTCGGACTGCAGAAGGTCCCTCTTCCTGCAAAACACAATCTGCTGATCAGCGCAGTCACTCTCATCGGTACTGTGATCTCTATAAGCCTCGGTAACCTTTTGCTGCCTCTGATCCCCGGTGAGATCGCAACTCGGACCGGAAGCAGTATCCTGATCCTGTTCGGGCTCTACTATGCCGGAAAATGGCTGGTCTCCAGATGGCGCTGCAGTTCTTCAGATAACAGCAGTCTATGCCGGGAGAAGAAAAAATTTGCCGAACATCGGAATCTGACTCTCCCGCAGACGCTGGCTCTGGGCTGTGCCCTCTCCATGAATAATATCGGTATCGGATTCTCCGCCAGCATTACCGGACTTCCTTTTCTGCCTGCCTCGATATCCACCTTTTTCTGTTCCTTCGGATTCCTGACACTGGGGAGCCGCCTGGGACGTTCCGTCCTCCTGCAGCGGGTCGGAGAATATGCCGATCCCATCTCCGGGCTCTTATTGATCCTGTTAGGCCTGTGGCAATTATATCACTGATGAACGGAATAGTTACCAAAATAATGGGGAATCTATCTGAATAATACAATATACCCACCGGGCAGTCTATGCAATCATTATATCATTATTCAGAAAGGATTCCCTTTTTATGGCACAAAACATTTCGTTATCCACAGAACTTTCCCAAAATATTGATCTTCTCCACCGATTGCTTCCTCTGGGTAAAAGCTTTGACCTGATCACACGTGATCTCCGGTTGGGGGAAACTCCGGCATTCTGGCTGGGGATCAATGGTTTCTGCAATACCGAGATCCTCCAGCAGATATTCTCCGACCTACAGGATCCTCACTATACACTGGATCCCGAGATTCGGGATCTCCCCCGTTATGTACAGAGCAGGCTCGGCTATGCCCAGATATCGCTGACCTCTTCTGTAGATGATATCCTGCAAAATCTCTTAAGTGGGCCTTCCATCCTCCTGGTGGATGGCTTCGATCAGGCGGTGATCATTGACGTCCGTACCTATCCCGTCCGCAGTATCTCCGAGCCCGATACCGAACGGAGCACCCGGGGTGCCCGGGACGGCTTCGTGGAGACACTTTTATTCAATACAAATCTTATCCGCCGCCGGGTGCGTTCTGCGAAACTGACCTTCTCCATCTGCACCCTGGGAACAGAGAGCCGCACCGATGTAGCTATTGCCTATCTGGCAGACCAGGTTAACGAGGAGTTATTAGAGGCTCTGAAGCAAAAGCTCTCCCGGTTACAGATCACTTCGCTGACTATGGGCAGCAAAAGCTTAGAAGAGCTTCTGATTCATAAAAGATGGTGGAATCCCCTGCCCAGCATCCAGCTGACAGAGCGTCCCGATGTGGCATGCAGCTACCTGTGCGAAGGGCACATTCTGCTCATCGTGGACAATTCTCCCGCCGTTTTATTGCTTCCCGGTACGATCTTCCAGTTTACCCAGAGTCCGGAGGACTATTACAACAATCCTCTGACCGGAACCTACTTCCGCATGATACGCTTCCTGTGCATTCCGGTGAGTCTTCTGCTTCTGCCGGTATTTTTACTTCTCTCCGCCTATTATCCCGAGATCACTGCCTCGCTGCAGCTCACACCCGTCAGCGATCTGTCACCCTTCCGCCTTTTTTTCTATGTACTGGCGGTGGAGTTCCTCTTAGACCTCTTCAAATACTCTGCCGCACTTAGTTCCAGCCGTGTCTCCGGTGCACTGTCTATCGTAGGGGGATTGTTGATTGGTGACATTGCTGTCAGCCTTAACTGGGCCTCTACCGAAGTCCTCTTCTATGCCGCCGTCACCATGTTGGCGAATCTGTCCCTCTCCAGTATAGAATTCGCCGATGCCCTGCGGATCTATCGAATTCTCCTGGTGGTCACCACCGGATTATGGGGTCTGCCCGGCTTTATTATCGGCCTGACGCTTGTGTCACTCTCCATGATTACTACCCCGACCTTCGCGGGCTTCAGTTACTTCTGGCCCCTCTTTCCTTTTAACGGCCCGGCTCTCCGAAGCCTCCTGTTCCGCCGCCCCACCTATAAGGCACAGCCCAGTAAAGTCTGGTCCCGCGGTCATGTGCATACAAAATGAAGCTCCTATACGAACCGAAACAAATACGCAGTACCTTTTGCTTTTGAAATTTTCCGTGCAGACAAGCGCGAGACGGCGCACGAGGTCCGGGGGACCTCGGACTGCGCGGACCGGAGCGGAGCGTAGACATCGAACTTTCAAGCCCAGACCAACGCTCGAAAAAAAGAACGATACCGATTTGGTATCGTTCTTTTTTCAAGCGCGAGACGGGGATCGAACCCGCGACCCCCTCCTTGGCAAGGAGGTGCTCCACCGCTGAGCCACTCGCGCATATTGTACAGGTCAAAGCCTGTATCTTGAAGGTATGAAATTAATTGTATCGGCATTCATCCGCAATCTTATGAATGTCTGCTGTGTCTCACAGCAAAAACTATATTACATGATGAATGCCAAACTGTCAAGCAAATTATTGAAATTTTTCGTAAAATTCGTAATATAATTATTTATCCGTAGTCAGATGGCTGTACTCACCCTTGCGGTTATAGGAATCTGTCAGATAGCTTTCATCCGTGAGAATGCACTCGATCTCCTGATCATCCTGCTTATACTGACTTCTCTTCCGCAGATCTTCTTTCGTTTGCTGTTGTTTCGTCTGCAAAAAATCGCCTGTATGGGATCCCAGGAATCGGCTCGGCAGCCGGTCCATCAACTTTCTCGCTACCTTTTGTACCTGATAACGCACCTTCTGCAAAGGGTTCGCCGGCATGGCATCCTTTGCTTCCACAGGCTGGAAATACGTATGGGTAGCTGCTGTCTCCACTGCCGCCCTGTTCATTGTAGTCTTTACTCCTACAGAATTCCCGGTGACTAGCGTCTCCTGCCCTGCAATATGATTTCCGCTGCCATTTTGTGAAGTGATCGCATCGTTAGCTTCCTTGCTCTCTCCCCAGATTTTCTGTAAAAGCTGTTTGCCTTTACTACTGATATTCTGCACCCAGGACATAAGATTCACCGAAGAATTCTCCTGCAATACTTCCTCGGCGGTCTGTATAGTCTGTACACTTCCTAATTTGGTTCCAGCGCCGCCTACGTCCTTATTTTCCCCATGTTCGTGAATACATCCTGTCACCTGATGAGAATATGTGTCATGTCCGCTTCCTACTCCACCGACCTGCATAAGCCCCTCCGTTCCTGTTTCCGGGTCTACCTGTTCTATCATGTATATCGGAGGTATTCACTATTTTATTCAGTCTCCTAGAACACCTTGTTATAATCGGTCCTCCGCACGCATCTCGTTCACATACTCATCAACATTGCATCATTCAGCTTAGAAAAGATCTCTTGAACGTCAAACCTAACTTTGGTTTTATGAAATTGTTCCAGGTCAAAAAATGCTGCTCTTTTTATCTTGACATGGGAACATATGTTTTCTACAATTATTGTAGAGCAGCTCTACTAATTTAATTGAAAGGAGAATTTATGGATTTTGATAAGCAATTAGAAGCAATGCGGCGAAGACATGCAGAAGTGCCGCAACAAAGCACCTCTCTTCCAGAGCCTATGCAGGGAGACGTTTTATTATATCAGTCAGATGATCAAAATATTTCTGTTTCAGTATATTTTTACAATGAAACATTCTGGATGAATGTAAAAGCAATGGCGGAATTATTCGAATGTTCCTCCGATAATATTTCCGTGCATCTTAAGAATATTTATTTTGAACAAGAACTTGACGAAATTTCAACTACCGAATTTTTCTCGGTAGTTCAAACAGAAGGAAACAGACGGGTTAAGCGTTCCGTGAAGCATTATTCTCTCGATGCGATTATATCTGTGGGATACCGTGTAAATTCTAAAAAAGCCACTAAGTTCCGTCAGTGGGCAACCAAGACACTAAAGGAATATATGATTAAGGGTTTTGTCATTAACGATGATATGTTAAAGAACGGAACGCCTTTCGGACAAGATTACTTCGACGAATTGCTGGAACGTATCAAAGAGATCCGGGCCAGTGAACGAAGATTTTATCAGAAGATCACCGATATTTATTCCCAGTGTAGTTATGATTACGACAAGGACAGCGAGATCACTCAGAAATTCTTTAAGACTGTACAGAATAAACTTCTCTTTGCCGTGACACAGAAAACAGCTCCGGAAATTATTCATTCCCGCGCCAATAGTCAAAAGGAACATATGGGACTGACCACCTGGAAAGACTCACCCGATGGTAAAATACATAAATCCGATGTTACTGTTTCGAAAAACTATCTTTCCAAAGAAGAAATATCTTCGTTAAATGATATCGTAACTATGTATTTAGACTATGCTGAAAATCAGGCAAAACGAAACAAGCTTATGTCCATGCAGGACTGGATAGACAAACTTGATTCTTTTCTGAAATTTAATGAATATGAGCTTCTTCATAATGCCGGTTTTATTTCCAGCGAAGTTGCAAAAAAGCTGGCAATCAAAGAGTACGAGATTTTCCGTGTAAAGCAGGATGAATCTTATGTTTCAGATTTTGACGCCGCTATAAAAAAATACAAATAAAAACCGGATCGTGCATTCAAAAATTTTGATATCACTTGGTATCAGACCAGGTAATACAAAAACAGCGGGAAGCCTTGATCTATCAGGCTTCCCGCTAAAAAAATAGAGCGGGTGATGGGAATCGAACCCACGTATCCAGCTTGGAAGGCTGGTGTTCTACCATTGAACTACACCCGCATGTTTATATATGAAGCAGGGCGGCCATTTTAATAAATGGTGTCCTGCGAAATGCCCAGAACCGGAATCGAACCAGTGACACGAGGATTTTCAGTCCTCTGCTCTACCAACTGAGCTATCTGGGCCCGCGACTTAATCCTTCTTGCAATCTGTATCTCATGACTGCTCTGCGTCACAACAATCGTAGTTTACATAAATTCTGATCAAATGTCAAGTGGTTAATAGAAAAATTTTTAAATTTTTGCAATTATTCCTCTATCTCTTACAAATGTTTCGGTTAGTACTTCTCTTGTTGGCCGTACCATTGTAACAACAGCTCCACTACCCGGTTGTAGCTGACCATGCCATCCGACACACCATTCAGCTTCAGCGAAGCATCCGTCAGAGTATCTGAGACACTGTCCACGGTCTCCGTGTCCACTACCGCTTTTCCGTTGATCCTCTCCCATTCCGCCTCTGTGACGAAGATATTGTCCTCCCGCACCTGCTGCAATACCTGCAGTGGACGCACTGTCTCCCTGGCTGCCGCATAGCTCTCAGGATCCGCCAGTCTCGTCTTGTACAGATCATTCGCCACATAATTCAGGACACTTAAATATCCCGAGTACTGAAATGCAGCATCATCCGACTCCACACAGGCGAGAAATGCAATAAAATTCGCCTCATCCTCGTAGATATATCCCCGGATATGCGCCAGTTCATGGCACATAGTCGCCGGCTTCTTCATGATAGACATAACATCATTATAGTTTGCTTCCATGGAAAACGGAAAATAGTACCCGCACATATACATCTGACACATAAAATCCGAGAAAAACATAGCCTTCGGTCTCGGATAATAACCATCCAGCTGATCATAGCTTTTCCCCAGGTTCTGCATCACATTGATGGCTTTCCCTGCCATATCCACTGCATTCCCCTTACTGTCCACACCTCCGGAATATACCACTGCGCCGTTGTCATCCCGCTCTATCTCCATACTCAGTGCATTGCAATGGGACACGATATCGTTATAAATCCTGAGCAACTCCTCCGTCCGCTCCTGCAGCGTCACATCCTGCTGCCCCTCTTCCTCTCCGAAATACTTCTCCGAAAAGGTAGAACCATGATAGATCATCGTACAATTCAAAGTCATGATCGCAAACACGAATAGCAGCACCCATGCAAAAAACCGAAAATACCTCTTAACACCGTGACAATACCTTGCCGAATGTCTGCATCCCGGAAAAATCATACTCATACCCAACAGAACCGCTGATATTACAACAGCGATCCCCGCCACGATCATCCATTCTCCCACAGAAAAGGGGAAGCTTCCCGTGATTCTGCCATAGGTATTGACCCAGATGGGGAAAATATAAGCAATATAAGCATCGCTGAAGCTTCTGCTGTTCCAGGCAATGACCTGAAGCAGCAAAAGTACTATAACGATGCTTATATATATCCGAAGACTCTTCTTACCTTTTTTATTACTCTCCATGGTACTCCTTAAGCAGCTTATTTTCCCACTTTGATCCGCGTCTTCTTCCAGATACCACAGCGGTACAGAACATACAGGATCAGGGAAGAGATACCATTACTGATCACCACGGAATACCAGACACTGCGTACGCCCATATGCAGAATGCTCTCGCAGAACCACAGCGTCAGGAAACGAAATACCCACAATCTGGTCACATCGATTGCCATGGTCACTTCCGTATGTCCGGTTCCCTGGAACAGCCCGGAGGTCGTATTATATACTCCGTTGGTAAAACACCACAATGCCATCACGCTTAAAAAGTCTGCTGCCATTCCCACGACCTCTGCATCTTTGGAGAAAATACTGACGATCGCCGTGGAGATCATATCTCTTGATAAGATCATACCACCTACGAACAAAAATACAACTGATATCCACATAGAAAAGCGATATCCCCGCTCTGCACGCTCCGGCTGTTTTGCTCCCATATTCTGTCCCACGATCGTTGCAGTCGCTGAGCCAATGGCATTGGAGGGCAGAGTGATCAGACCATTGACCTTGTTGCCGATACCGTAAGCTGCCATCGCCTCTGTTCCATAGACAAATACATTTTTACTCATGAGCAGGAATCCGAGCTGCATGGTGCTGCCTCCGATAGCGGTAGGTAATCCGACCTTCAGGATCATGCCCAGTTTTTCTCTCTGCAGCTGCATATATCTGCGATTCAGGCAGATGTCATTTTCCGGTCTGCACAAAAGTATAAATGCCACCGTAGCAGGCACTGCTTTTGCCAAAAGCGTCGCCAGCGCTGCTCCCGCTGTTCCCATATCCAGAATGATCATAAAAAACGGATCCAGGAACAGATTCAGCGTAATGCCTCCCAGGTTCAATAACATAGGTCTCACCGTATCTCCCTGTGCCTGGTGCACCGCGGAGAATATGTTCACCATATACAAAAATGGCATATCCCAGATGACTACCCGCAGGTAGACTCTCGCATAATATGCCGTGCCTCCGTCAGCCCCCAGCCAGTTCACGATCGCCGGAGTCCCCAGAAAACATAACGCTGCACAGACTACCGCAAACCCCATGGCACAGATGAATATCTGATTCGCCATGGATCTGGCATCCTCTTTTTCCCCTGCACCGATATACTGTGCAATGAGAACTGCTCCTGCCACCGTGATCCCGCTGCCGAAATTCGTGATGATATTCTGCATCGGCGTTACCAGATTGATCGCCGCCAGCTGCTCCGTGCCGATCTTCCCCAGCCAGTAAGTATCTGTCAGATTATACATGGTCTGTAAAAAGCTATTGATCACCACCGGAATTGCCAGAGATAATATTGCACGGATCAGATTCCCATGCAGGATCAGATCCGGATTATATTTTTTCGCAGTCTTCATTGCCTTCACTCCTAAACCTTTTTACTATGCTTTATTATAAGGCAAGTTTTCAGTGATATCCATGAGGTTTTTAGGGTTATTGCGAATAAAACGCTTATTTTTTGTCATAGATATTCATCAAATTAAACATGGAAGAGCTTATCAAGTTGCATGATCGCACAAAAAATCCCTCCCGCGGTGACAGCACCACGGAAGGGATCTTATTACTTTTCTCATAATGACTGTATTTATTTGATCACAACATTGTTCCAGCCATCGGAAGGAATCAGAGAGATGTAGGTCTTACCGGTATTAACCTCGATCTCCTCACCGGTCTTCGCATCATAATAATGTGTGATCGCATTCTCGGAAGACTTGGTCCAGTTCACTTCGATCGCCTTACCCTCGGTGATATAGTAACCGGAGCGTCCGGAATCGATCGCATTGTAGATCAGGTAACCTTCACCCAGATCTGCAAAAGTGGTATTCTGCAGGATAACGTTCTCAAAAGTCAGCTGCTCGCCGCTTGCTGCATCCTTGTGCGCAGAACCATACTCATAATAATCATAGGTTCCGGTCTCTTCGTTGTACTTCAGAGTAGAACCATTATGCTTAAAGGGAAGCTCAATAGTGGTTGCACTGATCGCATCATTTCTGTCAGCAAAGGTAACCTCTGCATCTGCGAACTTGAAGTGAGGTCCCTGATAATAGTCATTGTAAGTCGTGGTATATCTGGAGCTCTCAAAACGCTGCTTCAGACCATCATAGGTCTTGCCCTTCTGGGTATTGGTGTACTTATCGTAAGTGATATACTCGGTGAACTCTGCTGCCTTACCGTTGCTGTAACGGGCAAAGCCGCCGCTGAAGTTCGCGGAATAATCCTTTGCCACCCAGTCATTGATGAAGAAGGGGCCACCATCATGACACAGAACTGCGTTCCACTCTGCTGCCAGCATGAAGTTGGTAGGGCGGGCACTACGAATACTGCCCAGCTGCTCGATCTTATCCCAATCCTTTACCACTACCATGAAACGGGTAATTCTGTCGTTCAGGGTACTGTTCATGATCTCATATACTACATCTGCATCTGCCGCACCGAAATGAGGAAGTGCGGTCTTCTCGTTATCTACCATTACGGCGATAGGGCGCTGATCCTTCAGGCTCTCATCGATCCATTCATTGGTAAGCTCACTGCGGTACATACCGTCATGATTCTCATTGGCTTCCTCTGTTGCACCGGGCTGTTCAACCTCCTGGATATCAGTAGCAATAGGCTCTGCTTCCACAGTCTGGATAGGGGAAGAAATAGGTTCTGTGTTTCCACATCCTGTCAGAACACCTACTGCAATCAAAATTGCTGCAAGTACTTTCTTTTTCATGAATGCTTCCTTTCATCTGTTTGTTCTAACCGGTCATCCGACCGACACTCTAAAATACATTGTATCTCGAAAGCCTTATGTTTGTCCATTCAAATTTCTTAAGATTTTCTTATTCTTTTTCGGTTGCTTTCTCGCGCAGCACTTCTTCAAACCGATCGATGGGTACCGGTTTGGAATAGTAATATCCCTGCTGCCAGGTAGATCCAAATTTCTCGATATAGTCGCTGACTTCCTTATTCTCAATACCCTCAATGCAGGTCTCGGTATTAGTCCTCCTGGCATAATCCACGATAGACTGCACCATGGCCTGATTCTGAGGTTTTTGCTTAATATCACGGATGAAACTCATATCTACCTTCAGTTCGTCAAAGGGAAGCTCCAGCGCCAGACTTAAGGAACTGTTGCCTGTTCCGAAGTCATCCAGTGCGATCTTGATCCCCTGGGAATGGAAAAATTCTACCTCTCCGCGCAGGAAATGAATATCCAGATCTCTGCATCGTTCTGTCAATTCGAGGCAAAGCTCCTCCGGCCTCGCACCGGTCTCTTTTAAAATATTCATGACAGCACTGCGGAACTCTCTGCGCTCCAGCTGTGCCGCCGCCACATTGACATTGACGAAAAAGCCTTCCGTCTCCTTGCGAAGCTTCTGTACATCCGTAAGTGCTGTCCGAAGGATCCAGTTACCCAGATCAAAAATACAGGGATCCTCTTCCAGCCATTCCATGAACACACCGGGAGACACCATCCCGTAAGGTTCCAGTTCCCAACGGAGCAGCGCTTCCATTCCCCGGATCTTGCCGGTCTTCGTATCGGCAATCGGCTGATAGAACATCCGGAAGCCTTCAAAATTATGAGTAGCACACTGATGGATCACACCGATCAGTTCAAACTGGTTCTCGTCACTGCCACAGACCTCATCATTAAAAATCACCAGCTCTCCATGATGCTCAAGCCGGGAATGGTTCAACGCGTAAGTCAGACGGCTGCGGACCGCATTTGTCTCCTTCATATAAGGTTCCATAAATATTGCGCCGGCAGATACCTTCAGAGGGATCTTTTTCCCTTCTACCTCTGTATTCTCAAAAGTTTCTACAATCTCATCGTATATCTGCTGCAGTTCCGCTTTGGATACCTTTTTAAAACTGATCACAAACTTCGCACCGGAGAGCCGGTATACATATCCTTTTCCCTTTAACAGGCGCAACAGCTCCTGTGCCGCACAATTCAGAATCTTATCCGAAAAAGCAGCACCGTACATAACATTAATATGGCTGAACTGATCCAGTCCGATCTTCAGCAGTGCCCCCTGTCCGCTTTCCTCCAGGAATTCCATGATCTCCCGGTCCAGCGCCGGTTCCGTATGCAATCCGGTGGTCGCATCCACCTCGTCGGAAATACCGTAGTTGTTATATCGTATTACGATCACAAAAGGCTTTCCATCCTTATCATTCAGCATTTTCGCCCTGGCACTGATCCGGTTGTAGGTGCTTCCGTCACGCACCCGGTATTCCCAGGGCTCGTCCATATTTTTCCCGGCAACTCTCTCCAGGAATCCCCTCCGGAAATCCTCCAGATCATCCGGATGAATGGATCTTTTTGATTTTTCCTGTCCACGAATGGTATAGTTCTCCTGCATACCAAAATATTCCATCGCCTTCTCGGACCACCATGTCACGCCGTTCCGCAGATTGGTTATGGATATGTAGGACTTTTTCGCCAGGGAAGTAATGGCTTTTACAATATCCGGGAACAGGATGTCCACTTCCTCCCAGAATTTCTGTTCATCATATTTATTGATACTCATGTCTCCTCCCGACACTTTCTTCTGTATGCCCACAGTCTCTATATGCACCCCTGCATCATACAAATTATAACATATCGAAATGATGTTTACGATAGGATTATTAATATAAATTTTTTATGAAATAAAACATCTTCTGATTGACTTCGAAAACTATCTGTAATACTATGCAATATAGCATTTATTTCAAATTTGAAATATTCATTTTTGTAAAAGGAGCCTCGAATGAATACTGATATCGAATTCGTACAAAAAATTAATCTGGCTTACAACGCCATGTGCAAGCCTCTGTGCCAACAGTTAAAGCTGCCGCAGACAGCTTTTGATATTCTCATGTTCTTCGGCAACAATCCGGAATACCGGACCGCCAGTGATGTCGTGGAGATCCGCCGGATCAAGGCGAACCTGGTGTCCGTCAATGTGGACAAGCTGGTGCGTGAGGGATATCTGGAACGCAGAGAAGCTCCGGACGATCGCCGGAAGACTCTGTTGTTCTGCACGGAGAAAGCTCAGGATGTCATCGAAAAAGGCCGCATGATACAGAGCATTTTCAAAGATACTCTGCTCGACGGCACCGATGAGGCAAGCAAAGAGATCTTTTTCCACATGCTTCATGTCATGGAAGAAAATATGGACAATATCCTGAAAGGAGATAAATAAATGCAGATTTTGATCACAATTCTTGTCACTTTTTTCGCCGGCATGGGAGCCGGCCTGGGCACCGGTTTCGCCGGAATGAGCGCTGCTGCCGTCATCAGTCCCATGTTGATCACTTTCCTCGGCATGGATCCTTATCTAGCGGTAGGTATCGCCCTGTCCTCGGATGTCCTCGCCAGTGCGGTCTCCGCCTATACCTATGCAAAGAACAAAAATATTGATATCAAAAACGGTCTGATCATGATGGGAAGCGTGCTGGTATTCACTGTCGTAGGCAGCTACGTATCCAGCCTGGTGCCTTCCGCTACCATGGGGAATTTCTCCGTGTTCATGACTTTCCTGTTAGGTATCAAATTCATCGTCCGTCCCGTAATGACCACCAGGGAAGCCATGCAGGGCGTCTCGGCGAAGAAAAGAGCCATCCAGTCTCTGGTATGCGGTATGATGATCGGCTTCATCTGCGGTTTCGTCGGCGCCGGTGGCGGTATGATGATGCTGCTGATCCTGACCTCTGTCCTTGGTTATGAACTGAAAACCGCTGTAGGAACCAGCGTCTTCATCATGGCATTTACCGCATTTACCGGTGCTGCATCCCATTTTGCCATCGGCGGCATGCCCGACTGGACGGTATGGATCCTGTGCGTTGTATTTACCTTGATCTGGGCACGGATCGCTGCACTGTTCGCCAACAAGGCGACCCCTAAGACCCTGAACCGTGTCACCGGTGTGATCCTGGTGGTGCTGGGCATTGCAGTTATGTGTTTTAACCTGTTAGCCTAACTGATTTCCTATACCGTGTGTATTTTCCGGCGGAGTGATCGTTGCATTACTCCGCTGATTTTCTATGATCTTGCGGATTTCCGACAGATCCCTGGCAAAATAAATGCCTTCCTGTCTCTCCGGGGAGGACAATCCCAGCTCCGTCATATGTGATAACAGTGTTTTCAGGCTGTCATAATAGCCGTTAAGGTTATAGAGGATGCAGGGTGCCTCCAGATGCTTCAGTGACACCTTGGACATCACCTCCGCGATCTCTTCCAATGTTCCGGTTCCTCCGGGAAAGGCAATAAATACATCTCCCAGTTCGATCATTTTCGTCTTGCGTTCTGTCATGTTCTTCGTGACGATCAGCTCTGTAATGGCATCATACTGGTATTCCATATCAATAAAAAACTGCGGTTCCACGCCGGTCACCTCTCCGCCTGCCTGTAATACGCTCTCCGCGATCTCTCCCATGAGACCGGATTTGGATCCACCGTATACCAGGCGGTTACCGCTTTCACCGATCCAGGTTCCGAGTTCACGCACCGCCGTTTTCAATGACGGATCCTTTCCTTCATTTGCTCCCAGATATACCGTAATGTTCATCGTATTTCCCTCCTGCTTCCAAGTATAAGGCCTTTCCTTTCTTTTGACAAGGTAGGCGCTACCGGCACGAATGTGAATGACGTATCTGTTGCGTTAATTCAGGCATAGTACATCTGCTGTCCGGATTCTGCTTTTACATAAGCAATAAATTCTTCCGCCACATGGGACAGGGTATGATTTTTATTCCAGATCAGTGCATAGGACGCATGGGCATCGGGATGCTCCACTTCCCGCACACAGACATCCTTGTCCCGGATCAGGGAAGAAATGGATGCCGGATAAATAGAGATCCCGACTCCGTGCAGGCTCAGCTCATAGGCATTCATCATATGAGCGATGCGCCCCCGGATCACCGGTGCATGCCCCGTTCCCTCGAACCATTTGTCGATCTCTCCCTTACGGGACTCTCGGGAAGGGATCAACAGGTCGTAGGGTAACAGCTCCGAAGGCTTCACCGGGTCATTTTCCTCCGCGTACAACGGATGTCCCTTAGGTATCACCGCCACCCAGGGTTCCTCATAGACCGGCAGCACCTCATATTCTTCTGTATTATAAGGTGCCGTGATCATGGCGATCTCGCACAATCCCTTTGTCACACGATTATTCACATCATCCGTGTTACCATTCCACAGATTATACTGCACATGGGGATGTTTTTGCCCGAATCCCGCGATCCATTCCGCAAAAAGTCTGGGACCGCAGCCCTCTACCGACGCAATATATAATGTCCCCTGCAGTCCTTCCTTGCGCTCTCTGACATCCTCCTCCGACCGGTTCACCAGATCCAGGATCTGATTCGCATATTGCAGGAAAAGCTCTCCCTCTTCTGTCAGGGACACTTTATGGGGTGTCCGAAGGAACAATGTCGTCCCCAGCTCCGCCTCCAGATCCTGGATCTGACGGCTCAGGGGCGGCTGCGCGATCGCCAGCTGCTCTGCCGCTCTGGTAAAGCTTTTCTCTTCCGCCACTGCCTTGAAATACCTGATATGCCGCAATTCCATCTTTCCAGTATCCTCCTTCCATGCTTTTTCCAAAAACCAACTTAATCTTTCTATTTTGTAACATGTTGTATTTTCTTTTACTATACCTTTTTGGTATTATTATACTTCTATTATATGCATTTCACATTATAAGCGCAATATGGTAAATTATAATCATCAAAAGGAAGTCAGGCCTGACCCCTTAAGCGTAACAACAAAGTCAACAGTTCATTTGTCTTGGAAAGGTTAAGGGTGAATATCATGAAGAAGATTATGGAAAAGGTTAACGAGTTTTTTGACGAGTATTACAAGAGCTTCGCTGAGAAGTTCTAAGTAACGAAATATCCTTTATTTTATGATAGAAGTGTGTTTCCCACACTCATATACACAGAAAAAAACAGTAGATCTGGCGGGATCTGCTGTTTTTATATTATCAGTTTCCATTTTCCACAAACTTCATCTTAATGATCTCCTGCAGACTTCTCGGCTCATAGTCCATCCAAAGCTTCATACATCCCACATTGTACGCCTGTATGAGGCTGCCACCAATGTGACGGCAGTCGTTGTCCTTCATCCCGGCCAGACATTTCTGAAAATAATCGTCCTCCGGGCTGTTATGGGTGTGTCCGTAGAGCAGAATGGTGCCGCGGCTCATATGCTTCCAGCTAAAGATCGGATAATGGCATAATACCAGCTCATAGCTTTTCCCGGCTATAGAGTCCCGGATCTCCTTATAATCACAGACTTCCGAAAAAAGCTGTCGGTATCTGAGGTCGGACACATCATCGTGATTGCCACGGATCAGGACCTTTTTTCCTTTCAGGATTGCCACCAGAGCGATTAGATCCTCGTTCTTACCGCGCATGCTCACATCCCCCAGGATATACACGGTATCGCCGTTATTCACCTTTTCATTCCACCGTTTTACGATCTCGGTGTGCATTTCCTGCAGATCCCGGAACGGACGGTCATCAAAACGTATTGCCGCTTCATGAAACAAATGCAGATCACTGATATAATAATTCATACTGTTTCCTCCCGACCAATCCATGATGGTTCTGCAAATTTTGAAATTTCCACATTTGCCAGTTCCCAGTCTTGATATAATAGTATGAAATTGGCATAATCATCTCTAATATCAATTCCATTTATTGCCCAATCATCATCCGGCGTCCATGATGCAATATTATTAATTGGCTCTGTTTTACTTTTACAGCTTACTAAGCTCAAACATAAAATTGCAATAGCGAATATCAATTTTCGTTTATATCTATTCTTCATAACTTAACAGTACAGCCTCCTTTTATTGGGAACACCTTTAATATTCCTTTTTCCGTTGCATGCTTTTCCCAGTCATTTTCCGACAATATCTCCAGCGGTAGTAATCTCTGTGGACCGTTCTCATCCTCTTCATATCCCCAGGAGTATCCGCCCAGGAATTTCAATTTATTGCCATTCATTCGAGAGGGAAGATCTACTAGATAGGTATAAGCTGTCCATTTCAAGTGTCTACACCCAGCCAAATTACAACAGGGAGCATCAAATATTTCTGCCGGATAACCATACGCAAAATATGGATTCCCTTTTTCCAGATTTTCATCACTGACATCTATGGAAAGCTCTCTGTTTTCCCCATAATTTTCAATTCTTTCCACGAATTGAATGAACCCACAAGATCTCCGATAACCGGTCGCATTCATATGTTCAAAGTAACCATGCATTACCGGATAACCTGTGCAACATATTTTATCTGTCGGAAATCCCTGAAGGGCATCATAGCCAATGGCCTTGGGATCTGTACCTTGCGTGTATTCTACGGTGAAATTTTCTTCTATTCCATGAAGTGTAAAAGGAATTGTTATTCTGCTTTCCAAAGAATTATCCCCTCCTTCTGTATATTGTGATAAAACGGCAAAACATTTCCCCATTTCTCCATGTTTTCTTCCTGAATATCAATGATAGAAAATACTCTGTCATATCGAAGATCTAATTCCGCTGACCAACGAATGAACCGTTCCTTTGTTGCATCATCCATTTCGTTTTTTACAATAATTGCAATATCAATATCGCTCTCATCTGTATTATCATTTCTAGCAACAGATCCGTACAATATTACTGCCAAAATATTACTAGAAAAAATATCTATCAATCCGTGAATCAAATCCTCTTTCATTGTATTTGTCAGCATATTATCACCTCATCTTTGACTTGAGAATACATTACTGTTATTTATATATAACTATATCCCATCTTTTTATCATTCACAATAAAATAAGAGAAACGCGGCATTTCTACCGTGTTCCTCTCACTAATTAAGTATGCTGGTGGCCGGACTTGAAGGGACACGACTTTTGAAAAACGTAGAAAGGATAAGGCTTTGGCGGTAGTCACCCTTTCAAGTCACCCAATTTTTACCCTATATATCCTACTCCTGTTTTTGCAATAGCTGAATAATTGCTTCCCTTTCTTCCCCCTGGATACCGGCTGCATCAAGCGCCTGCTTCAAAGTTAAATTCATATTCTTCATAAAGTTTTCAACTAACTCTGCCTTTTCCGTTTTTGCATATTCCTTCGCATATTCCTGTACTGCTTCACACATGGTATCACGTCCTTCCTCTACTTCTTTGAAATGTCTTACTCCCTGTGACAGTTCTTTGTAATGCATATTATCGGGGTCTGTCTGATGAAAGTCCTGCATAAGATGTCCGATTTCATCATCACCCTTATAGTTGCCGTTTACATATATTATATGTGATCCGTCCTCAAAAAGTTTCCCGGTCTCTCTTACATATCGGTCAATATGGTACAATGGCAAACCCTCTTGAAATTTGTCACGCTTATAAATAAAAATTACATAAGAATCCTTAATTTCTTTGAACTCCTGGCCTTCTTTTAACATTCGGGAATCAAGGACACTGCTATGGTATCTTGCTCTCCTTATGTGAGCACCTTCGGAGTTTCCCTGTACCTCAATGTCCATTTTCTCTTCGTTTTCATCCAGTGCATGTACATCAAGTGTGATATTACGTCCCCCGACTGCAGCGCTTTTCATTTCTTCCTGTCCGTTTACACTGATAACCTTGATCTTTCTCTCCAGAATGATTCTAAGCAATAGCTCCGTTGCTTCTATATTCTTATCAAATACCCGGCTCATCAGGTCATCATCGAATAAAGTAAGTCCATCAATCAGCTTGTTGATCCTGTCCTGATTCTGTATAACCCCGCTGTTTTTATCTTCTGCCATAGTTTCCCCTCTTTCTAAGTTCATATTATCATGTTGCACTTTCTACTGCAATTAAATTTCTCTGAAAAATGTGTGGTGGATATTCCAAAGACGTGATTATTTATATGTTTGAATCTATAACCGAATGAATACAGAAAAAATTTTAAAAATTTACAAAACCAGATTATTTAGAAAAGGTGCGCATAGCTTTAGGGCAGATCACCCAATAGTCACCCTAAATCACCACCACCCGTCTAACGGGTGGTTTGCTCTGAGGCTATAAGCCTCTGTTACCGGCCAGCGCCTAAAGACGC
>ENA-UEQP01000508-UEQP01000508.1-human-gut-metagenome-genome-assembly--contig:-NODE-508-length-43594-cov-4.247535_pt1 | contig 43594 bp, 40 predicted proteins | sample MGYA00242951_ERZ507951 | MGnify/ENA primary metagenome ERZ507951 (study PRJEB26167, sample SAMN06115539) | human gut metagenome | host: Homo sapiens | place: China:Shanxi | collected 2015-11-18...
CCATCATAAAACTTTGAGTTTTTTCTTCCATAATCACTTAAAATATGGTAAAATATCTGAAAATACATAAAAGCAGGCCGCTTTCTACCGATCCGCGGAGAAAACTTATCCGCGGCTCCCACTTAAGCAGATCTGCCCCAACGATATCGGTATGAAATAGAAATGAGGGATTCGATATGGCAAAGAAAAGACTTGTTTTAGCACTTGGACATGATGCTCTCGGAACAAACCTTCCGGAGCAGAAAAACGCCGTTACAAAGACGGCGAAAGCCATCGCCGATTTTATTCAGGACGGCTGGCAGGTTGTGATCACCCACGGAAATACTCCGCAGCTCGGTATGATCCACACCGCGTTAAATGAATTTGCGAAAAATCACGAAGGTTACACTCCGGCTCCAATGTCTGTCTGCTCCGCAATGAGCCAGGGATATATCGGCTACGATCTCCAGAACGCTCTCCACTCCGAGCTTATCAAACGCGGCATCTACAAAGCTGTATCTACGATCTTAACACAGGTTACAGTTGACCCGTACGATGAGTCCTCCTACACTCCAATGAAGGTGGTTGGACGTGTGATGAACGCCGAGGAGGCAAAAGCGGAAGAGGCAAAGGGTAACTTCGTTGTGAAGGAAGGCGACGGCTACCGCCGTATCGTTGCGGCTCCGAAGCCGGTCGCAATCGTTGAAATCGACGCGATCCGCGCTCTCGCTGATGCTGACCAGCCGGTGATCGCCGCAGGCGGCGGCGGAATTCCGGTTATGGAACAGGGCTCCCACTTAAAGGGTGCCAGCGCTGTGATCGAGAAAGACCGCGCAGCCGGACTTCTCGCGAAGGAGCTTGACGCTGATGTCCTGATGTTCATCACAGGTGTTCCGAATGTCGTATTAAACTACGGCAGTGACCATCCGATCAACATCGATAAGATGACAACGGCTGACGCAGCCCGTTATGCCGGGGAAGGCCACTTTAAGACAGGTTCCATGCTGCCGAAGGTTGAAAGCTCCATCGACTTCATCAACGCAGGAAAAGGACGCCGTGCGATCATCACTTCCCTTGACGGTGCGAAGAGCGCATTAGCCGGTAAAGGCGGCACAACGATCCAGTAGTCTATACATTCTGATTTGACTCAGGTCAATCTGATTTTAATCCGGAAGAAACAAAAATATGATCCCTGGGAGTTCTATATTTGAACTTCCCTGGGATCTTTTTTTCAAATAACGTTTTCCCAACTTTTCTAATCGTACAAATCCCTTCAAAAAAAGACCCGCCGGAAGACTTTCTCATCTTCCGCGGGTCTTTCATTTTTCTACAAGTTGTTATCCAATCAGATAATAACATGAGCCGGGCACTTAGCCGCACACTTGCCGCAGCCGGTACACTTTGTGTAATCGATCACAGCAACGTTGTTATCCATATGGATCGCATCGAATTCACACTGCTTTGTGCAGAGCGTACATCCGATACAGCCTGCCTCGCAGACCTTCTTGACAGCCGGTCCTTTGTCGTGGGAGCTGCACTGTACGAGGTGGTTTGCCTTGTACGGAACAAGCTCGATCAGGTGACGCGGACAAGCCTCCGCACACTTACCACAGGCAACGCACTTCTCCTTGTCGACAACGGCAACACCGTTTACAACATGGATCGCGTCAAACTGACATGCCTTTACACAGCTTCCGGAACCGAGACATCCGTAGTTACATCCCTTGGAGCCGCCGCCCGGAACTGCATCTGCGATCTTGTGGCAGTCGTCAATACCATAGTAGTTGTATTTCACAGTTGCCTTATCGCAGGTACCTTTACATTTTACAAATGCAACCTTCTTCTCAGCGGAACCAGCCTCAACGCCCATGATCGCAGCGATCTTTTCTCCTACCGGAGCGCCGCCGACCGGACACTGGTCAACCTTTGCCTTGCCCTCTGCAATTGCTTTTGCAAGAGCGTCACAGCCTGCGTAACCGCAGCCGCCGCAGTTGTTGCCCGGAAGCTCTGCACGAACCAGAATTTCCTTCTCGTCTACTTCTACTTTAAACTTCTCGCTGGCGATTCCAAGGAGTACGCCGATGACGATACCGACGATACCGACAACCGCAGCAGCGATGATAATGCCTGTCATGTTCATCTCTCGTTCCTCCTTAAATCATTCCGGAAAATCCGAAGAGAGCGATCGACATTAAGCTTGCTGTGATCAGGACGATCGGGGATCCCTGAAAAGCGTGCGGCACATCATTGTGCTCGATCTTCTCACGGATACCTGCAAGCAGGACGATGGCGATCAGGAATCCAACGGAAATACCGATACCGTTTACGACACTCTGAATGAAGTTGTAGGCCTTCTGTACGTTTGTCAGCGCAACACCGAGAACCGCACAGTTTGTTGTAATTAACGGAAGGTATACGCCGAGTGCCTCATAAAGGCTTACCATGTTCTTCTTTAAGAACATCTCAACGAACTGTACCAGAGCCGCGATTACAAGGATAAATACGATCGTCTGTAAATACTCGATATGGAGCTTTACGAGAACGAAATCATAAACAAGGCTTGTGCAGGCGGATGCGATCGTAATAACGAATACGACTGCAGCGCCCATACCAGCTGCTGTCTCTGTTTTCTTGGATACACCAAGGAACGGGCAAAGACCGAGGAACTGGCTTAAAACAACGTTATTCACCAGGGCAGAACCGATGGCGATCAATAAAAGTTCTTTCATTTCTCCATTTCCTCCTTAATTTTCTTTGCCGGCATCTGCTGCTTCAGTCTTAGCTGCCTCTGCCGCTTTTGCAGCCTCAGCTGCCTTCTTAGCTGCGAGAGCCTTCTCTGCTGCTGCCTTCTTTGCTGCCGCTGCAGCTGCTGCTTCCTCTGCCTTCTTCTCAGCAAGAGCAGCATGGTTTGTCATGCTGACACAGCCTGCACAGCTTGCACAGTTACCGCCGCATACAAGGTCAGACTTCGGTGCGTCACCGTTGGTCGCGCATGGAAGACGGAGCTTGTTCTGGATCGCGGAAAGCATAGCCAGAGTGAACAGAGCACCCGGTGCAAGGATGATGATGGAAATGTGGTAAGCTTCCGGAATGATGGTGTGTCCGAAGATCGCACCTGCACCGAAGAGCTCACGGCACATACCGATGACGGTAAGGGAAAGAGAGAAACCAAGTCCCATACCAAGACCATCGAAGAAAGATTCAACCGGACCGTTCTTGCAGGCATATGCCTCGGCACGGCCAAGGATGATACAGTTAACAACGATAAGCGGGATGTAAATACCCAAAGATGCATACAGGGACGGAACGTAGCCCTGCATTAAGAGCTGTACGACTGTAACCAGGCTGGCTACGACTACGATGAAGGCCGGAATACGGACTCTGTCCGGAATGATCTTACGCAGTGCGGAGATCAGCAGGTTGGAAAACATCAGTACGGCTGTTGTGGAAAGTCCCATGCCGAGACCGTTGATGGCGGATGTTGTCGTCGCAAGAGTCGGACACATACCTAACATCAGGATGAAGGTTGGGTTTTCCTTGATAATACCGTTATATAAACGTTCTACGCATTTATTCATGAATGCCCACCTCCTAGTTTAAGCAGTTATGCAGATAGTATAAAGCTGCATTGACTGCGTTTGTTGTAGCGTTTGATGTGATGGTGGCACCGCTGATCGCGTTAATCTCAGTGTCAGATGCGGAACCGGACTTTGTTACGGTAAGCTTGTCGCAGTTCTTGCCGACGAACTGATTTCTGTAGTCATCATCTTTTGCCTTTAAGCCAAGACCAGGAGTATCACTTGTCTCACGGATACCAACACCTGTGATAGTGCCGTCTGCATCAAAGCCGATGGAGAGCTTGACAGCTCCACCGTAGGAGTCGTTGGACAGGGAGTTGATCACATGTCCTACTACTTCGCCGTTTGCGTCCTTTGCCTCGAGAACGGACTCGATCGCAACGCCGCCGAAGCCGAGGTTTGCGATCTCATCTGCTGTCTCAGCGATCTTTTCTGTGGAACCTTCCACATCATCGAAGCTCTCTGCCTCCGGAAGGACCTGTTTGTAGGTTGCGTTGTTGGCTGCGATGGTAGCCGCCTCGATCGGAGCTTTTGTCACATCATAGACAACACCGAGACATAAACCGGAAACCAGGGTGATCGCAAAAAGGATCAGGGCATCTTTCATAAATCCAGACTTACTTGCTGCCATTTTTCTTACCCCCTTTTCCGAATGCTGTCGGGAGAGTTACCTTCTCAATCAACGGAACAAGCATGTTGCAGAAGATAATTGCGTAGGAAACGCCCTCTGCACCGCTTCCGAAGATACGGAACAGTCCTGTTAAAATACCAAGGCAGATACCGAATACGATCTGTCCTTTTGCAGTGATCGGGCTTGTTACATAGTCGGTAGCCATGAAGAATGCACCGAAGATCAGTCCGCCGCCGCAGACCTCTGCGAGCACGTAGTTAATATTGTGCTGGCCGAAGATAAATGCGAATACTGCGAAGGAAAGGATGTATGCTGCCGGGATGCGGATCGTAATTACTTTCTTAACGAGCAGGTAAGCTGCACCGATTAAAAGGGCAATTACGGAAACCTCACCGATGGTTCCCGGAATCTTACCAATGAACATAGCTGCAAGATCATATGTATCACCGGCTTTGATCGCCGCAAGAGGAGTTGCGCTCGCAACTGCGTCTGTTACCGGGTCTGTGAACTTTGTCATAGCCTGTGCAAAGGAGATCAGCATAAAGCATCTCGCTGCCAGAGCCGGGTTCATCCAGTTCTGACCAAGTCCGCCGTAAAGCTGTTTTACGACGATGATTGCAAATACACCGCCAAGAATCGGCATCCATAACGGAATTGCCGGCGGCATATTTAAGCCTAAGATCATACCTGTGACAAGGGCACTGCCGTCACTGATGGTAACCGGCTTGTGCATCAGTGTCTCAAAAAGGTACTCACTGAGTACACAGGAAAGAACCGTTGCAACAACAACGATAAGGGAATAGATACCGAACTGCATCACGCCCCAGATCGTAGCCGGAAGCATTGCGATCGCCACATCGTACATTAAGTTCTTTGTGGAAACACCGCAGCGTACATGAGGGGATGATGATACGTTTAATAATTTACTCATTTGTCACACCTCCTACGCTTTCTTTCTTCTGGCTGCCATGACAGCTTTACGCATCTCTTTGAATGCCTGTGTCAGCGGTCTGTGTGCAGGGCAGATGAAAGTACAGGAGCCGCATTCGCAGCACTCCATACCATTTAATTTTTCGAACAGGGCAAGATCATTTCTTTCTGCTGCCGCCATCATCATCTGCGGAACAACATGACCTGGACATACCTCGATACAGCGTCCACAGCGGATACACGGAGATTCCGGATTTGCTGCAACCTGATCTTTTGTGAAGCAGGTCAGGGCAGAGGAGTTCTTCATGACCGGAATATCCAGTGAGAACAATGCCTGTCCCATCATAGGACCACCGGAGATCATCTTCTCCGGCTCTTCCTTAAAGCCGCCTGCAGCTTCAAGGATCTCGCGATAGCACATACCGAGCGGAACCTGGAAGTTCTGCGGATTCTTAACCGCATCACCGGTAACGGTAATGATCTTACGAATTAACGGTGTGCTCTCACAGACTGCATTGTAAATGGAGATAACGGTATCTACGTTATCTACGATACATCCTGCATCCGCCGGAAGCATCGTGGAGTTGATCTCGCGTCCGCCTGTAACCGCATAGATCAGGAAACGCTCGCCGCCCTGCGGATACTTTGTCTTTAACGGACATACCGTGATCTTTGGCTCGTCTTTTACGAGACCTTCCAGAAGCTTGATCGCCTCCGGCTTGTTCTCCTCGATTCCGATCACGCCCTTCGCGTTCGGGAACATGCTTAACATGACTTTGATGCCGCCGATCAGTCTCTCCGGCTGCTCCATCATCAGGCGATAGTCACTTGTCAGATACGGCTCACACTCAGCCGCGTTTACGATAATGTGATCGATCGCATTGTCATCCTTCGGTGCAAGTTTTACGTTGGTCGGGAAACCTGCGCCGCCGAGACCTACGATACCGGCTTCTTTTACGATATTCCGGATCTCTTCCTTGGAAAGTTTTGTGTAATCGCGTTTTTCGCCAAAACCTTCGATTGCTGTGTACTCGTTATCGTTCTCAACGATAATGGACTGTACGATTGCTCCGTTCGCAACCAGACGCGGTTCGATTCCCTTTACTGTACCGGATACGGAACAGATAACATTTGCGGAAATGAAGCCGCCTGCTTCAGCGATCTTCTGGCCAACCAGGACCTTGTCACCCTTGGCAACAAGTGGTTTCGCCGGAGCACCGATATGCTGGGAGAGAGGATAAACCAGCTCACCCTTCGGCTGGATCACCTGAATCGGCTTATCTGCGGACAGTTCTTTTCCCTCATAAGGATGAACGCCGCCTATAAATGTGCTCAGACCCATTTAACAAACCTTCTTTCTATAAAATTTCATAGTACCCATCACACCGTAGTATAGCATATTTGGAATTTTTCTACAATTGGAAATCGGTTAACTTTTTAACAGAAATGGCCTTTTGCGGCGTTTGTATCAAAAAAAAAACAAAAATATGGTGGGAGACCACTTAAGAAAATGACGTTTTCAAAAAAAAGCGGACAGGAACCGCGATTCCGTCCACTTTTTTCCATTTTCTGTTAGTTTTTACTAATTTAATTCAGCCATACCTGTATACAATCGGTAATAACGTCCTTTTTCTTTCAGGAGATCCTCATGATCACCACGCTCGATGATCTCTCCGTTCTCCAGAACCATGATGGCGTTGGCGTTCCGCACTGTGGAAAGACGGTGGGCGATCACGAAAGTGGTCCGTTCTGCCATCAGACGGTCCATGCCCTGCTCGATATGCTTTTCTGTTCTCGTATCGACGGAGCTCGTCGCTTCATCGAGGATCAGGATCGGTGCCCTGGATACCGCCGCTCTCGCGATATTAAGAAGCTGTCTCTGGCCCTGGCTCAAGTTCGCGCCGTCGCTCTCCAGAACCGTGTCATAGCCCTTTGGAAGCCGCATGATAAAGGAATGGGCAGATGCCATCTTCGCCGCCTGAATGACCTCTTCATCGGTGGCATCCAGTCTTCCGTAGCGGATATTCTCCATGACCGTCCCCGTAAACAGATGGGTGTCCTGAAGAACCATGGCAATGTGGCGGCGCAGCTCGTCCCGCCTGATATGGCGGATATCAACGCCGTCGATGGTGATGGTCCCGCTCTGGATATCGTAAAAACGGTTGATAAGGTTCGTGATCGTAGTCTTTCCGGCTCCCGTGGAACCCACGAAGGCGATCTTCTGTCCCGGCTTCGCGTAGAGGCTGATATCCTTTAAGATGACCTTGTCCGGGTTGTAGCCGAAGGTCACATGATCTAATACCACTTCCCCGCGCATGCCGTCCATGGACACTGCGTCCTTATCATCCGCCGCCTCCGGCTCCTCATCCATCACGGAGAAAACGCGCTCCGCTCCGGCGAGAGCTGAGAACACGTTGGAGACCTGCATGGAGATCTCGTTGATCGGCCTTGAGAACTGTCTCGAAAAGTTCAGGAATACCGTGAGCCCGCCGACATCGAAGTTTTTCACCACACAGAGGATCCCGCCGATGCACGCCGTCAGGGAATAGTTTACCTGACTTAAGTTGTTCATCACAGGTCCCATCATGCCCCCAAGGAATTGGGCGCGGATCTGTTTTTCGCGGAGATCCCTGTTTAATATATCAAATTCTTCCTCCGCGATCTCCTCATGACAGAAGACCTTTACCACCTTCTGTCCGGTGATGGTCTCCTCGATGTATCCGTTTAAAGCACCGAGAGCCGACTGCTGGGCGCTGAAGTATTTCTGGCTCCGCTTCGCGACCTCTCCACCGGCCCGCAGCATGAGCGGGATCATGATCAGGGTCACGGCTGTCAGCCAGATGTTCGTGTAGAGCATGAGGAACAAGGTCCCGATGATGCTTAAGGTTCCGGAAAAGAGCTGCACAAGAGTACTGCTCAGCATATTTCCGATAGTGTCCACGTCGTTTGTGAAGCGGCTCATCAGATCCCCATTAGAACTTGTATCATAAAATCTCACCGGAAGCTTCTGCATCTTTGTAAAGAGGTCTGTCCGGATCCGCACAAGGGCGCTCTGGGCAACCTCCAGCATCAGTCTTGACTGGAGATAATTTGCGATAACCCCCAGAAGATAGACGCACGCCATCATGGTCAGCCCTTTAAAAAGTCCTGCCACATTGCCGGGACTTCCGTCCGGCGGTGCAATAAATCGGTTGATGATCGGGCGCAGCATATAGGAACCGGTCAGTGTCGCCACCGTATTTACAATAACACAGAAAAATGCGATCCCCATCCGGAGCCTGTCCGCTTCCAGATAGGACAGCAGGCGCTTTAAGGCCGCTCCCGTGCTCTTGGGGCGTCCTCCGCCTCTCGGAGCCCCCGGTCCCGGTCCTCTTCCCATCCCTCTCCTTTTCGGTGCGGCTGCCACGCGTCCGGCATATCGTTTTTTCAGACTCGCTTCGCGGTCTGCCCTCGTGACACTCATACTGCCGCCTCCTCTCCTGCCCTGATGGACTGATTTCCGATCTGGGTCGTATAGATCTCGCTGTATGCCTCACAGGTCTTTAAAAGTTCCACGTGGGTTCCGTGACCAATGATCTTTCCGTCCTCCAGTACCAGAATCTGATCCGCCTCCTGAACGGAGGAGATCCTTTGGGCGATGATGATCTTTGTGGTATCCTTGAGATCATGGTAGAGACTCTCCCGGATCTTCGCCTCCGTTGCCGTGTCAACAGCGCTGGTGGAGTCATCCAGGATCAGAATCTTCGGGCGCTTTAAAAGTGCTCTCGCAATACAGAGACGCTGCTTCTGACCTCCTGAGACGTTGACGCCGCCCTGCCCCATCTCGGTATCATATCCGTTTTTGAAGGTCTTAACGAAGGGATCTGCCTGGGCGCTCTCCGAGAACCGGATGACATCCTCCATCGGCGCGTCCTCATTTCCCCATCGGAGATTTTCCTCGATCGTTCCCGAGAAGAGGATATTTTTCTGGAGGACCATGCCAACGCCCTCACGCAGGTGTTTTAAAGAGTATTCTTTGACGTTCACGCCGTCGACAAGGACTTCGCCTCCGGTCACGTCATAGAGTCTCGGGATCAGCTGCACGAGGGAGGTCTTTCCGCTTCCCGTGGAGCCGATGATCCCGATCGTCTGTCCCGGTTCTGCCGTGAAGGAGATCCCTTCCAGAACGAGATCCTTTCTCCCGTTCTCTCCGCTGTAGCCAAAGCTTACATTCTTAAACTCCACACGGCCTTCCGTGACTTTTTTATCCTTATTTTTCGCATGATCATCATTTAAGCCGATCTCCGTGTCGAAGATCTCATTGATCCGTTTCATGGACGCGCTGGCACGGGAGCTCTGTAAGAATACCATGGAAAGCATCATGAGGGACATCAGGATCTGAACGATATACGTCGTAAACGCGGTGAGATCCCCCACCGGCATCTTTCCGGCAATGATGATATTTCCTCCATACCAGACGACAGCCAGTGTCGTCACGTTCATGGCAAACGTCATCACCGGCATCGTGGCGATCACGATCCGGAGCGCACGGAGGCTGCTCTCCTTTAAGTCGTCATTTAATTTACTGAATTTTTCGATCTCATGATCCTCCCGGACGAAGGATTTCACTACCCGGACATTCGTCAGGGATTCCTGGATCCCGGAATTCAAACGGTCCAGTCTCCTCTGCATCTCCCCAAAGCGCGGGAATGCAGTCTTTAAGATCAGAAGGATCGCCGCGAGAAGAAGCGGGATCACGATGAGGATGATGACCGCAAGCTGACGATTCATCATAAACGCCATGATCAGGGCACCGAGGAACATTCCGGGCGCTCTAAGCGCCATGCGGAGCCCCATCATCAGGACATTCTGAACCTGCTGGACATCGTTCGTGAGCCTCGTAACGAGAGAACCGGTGCTGTAGTCGTCGATATTCTCAAAGGAGAACTGCTGGACCTTCCTGAAGAGGTCGTTTCTCATGTCACTGGTAAAGGAGATGGACGCCTTCGCGGAAAAGTAGGCGCCGAGGATCCCACCCACCGCCATAAAAAGGACAGTCAGGACCATCAGCGTCCCCATCTTTCCAATATAGGCAACATTTCGACTCGCGACACCGTTGTTGATGATCATGGACATAAATTTCGGGAGCATGACCTCTCCCGCCACCTCGGTGAGCATCATCAGCGGACCGATCACAAAGGCACTGAGATACGGGGTGATGTATTTTTTGTATCGTTTCAATTCTGTTGTTTCCTTTCTGGTCAGATCTGCATTCGTTGGATTCTTCCGTTGCTGTTTATCACGCATCTTCCTTCGGAAGTTTTCTCCTCACGATATAGAAGCAGATCATATGGGCCGTCGCCGTGACGATCCAGGTAAACGGATAGGATAAGTATAACACTGTCAGGTTATGGTATACCTGAAATACCGTAAAGATCCAGACGATCCGGAGTCCACACGCTCCCAGAAGGGAGACGCACATCGGCATAACGGAGTATCCGAGACCGCGGATGCTGCCCACCATCGTATCCATGATCCCACAGAGGAAATATGTCGTTCCAAAGACCACAAGTCTTCTCATTCCGTATACAATGACCTCCGGGTCTGAGGAATAGATCCGGATCAGGGCATGTCCGCAAAGATAAGCCGGGATTCCCATCCCGAGTCCCACTGCCGTCACAACGCCGAGGCAGGTAACCATGATCCGGTTGATCCTCGAATACTTTTTGCCGCCGAAGTTCTGGCTCGTGAAGCTTAAGTTTGCCTGATAAACCGCATTCATGGCGTTATAGATGAATCCCTCAATATTCTGGGATGTCGTATTTCCTGCCATTGCGACAGAACCGAAGGAATTGACAGAGGACTGGATCAGAACATTGGAAATAGAAAATACTGCGCCCTGCATCCCCGCCGGAAGGCCTACCTGAATGATCTGACGGAATTTTGAGCGGTGGATCTTCAGATCTTTTAAATGAAGCTTCAGACCGCCCTCGCTCTCCAGCAGGCAAAGGATCACCAGACACGCCGAGATCGCCTGAGAGATCGCGGTCGCCAGAGCAACTCCCGCCACATCCATCTGGAACATGATCACAAAAAAGAGGTTTAAGACCACATTGATCACGCCCGCCGCCGTAAGGAAATACAGCGGGCGCTTCGTGTCTCCCACCGCGCGGAGGATCGCGCTTCCAAAGTTGTAGATCATATTCGCAGGCATGCCGATAAAGATGATCCGCATATAAATCGTAGATTTATCGATCACATCGTGCGGAGTTCCCATGAGTTCCAGCATTGGCCTCGAGAGAAGCTGACCCACAATGATCAGAAAAAGACCGCTGACGATGCTGAGTGCCATGGCCGTGTGGATCGTATCCTGCACGTCTTTTTCCCGCTTCGCTCCATAATATCTCGCCACGATGACATTGACACCCACGGACAGTCCGATAAAGATATTGATCATCAGGTTGATCAGCGCCGTTGTGGAACCCACCGCCGCCAGAGACTGGCTGCCCGCGAAACGTCCCACAACGATCACATCCGCAGCGTTGAACAGAAGCTGCAGGATTCCGGAAAAGATCAGCGGAATCGTAAAGGTGAGCAGTTTTCCGAGGATCGGACCGCTGCACATGTCCATTTCGTAATTTTTCTTCATAATACTCCTTTTTCCCGTACCTGTATTTTCTTTCCGGCAGCATCCGGAAAGAAAAGCAGACTGGCATTTCCCGCCCCTGTCCGTCTGCTCATTCTATCCACGGCTGCTCCCGGTGCCGGAATGCGTAAGGCACATTCCTTTTATCTATTACGCAAATTATAGACGATTTTTACAAATAATGCAATCCTGCCGCAACACGCTTCAGTCCTCGAGGACATACGCCCGGAAGAGACCGGACCACGGATTTCCGATAATATAGCAGGTGTAGGCTCTTCCAGCACGGACGTTGACGTTGAAGGTGAGAAGCGGATTCGCCACAGTGCAGGTCGGGCAGGAAACGCCGACGATGGAGGAAAGGACAAGGACCGGAAGCTCGCCTAAGGCTGAAACTGCATACTGGGAACCTGTCACAAAGAAGGTATAGGTTCCGCTGGATGTCTGTTTATAGCTCGTCACTTCCTTGTATCCGATCCCCGCAAATGCTGTCTGGTTGTTGAAGGTCCGCACATCGTAGCTGGATCCCGCGTAGGACATGTTCGCTACACGGAGACAGCCGTAACCTGCCGGAACGTTCGTGCAGCCCATGTCGGAAACACGGGTCAGGGACACTCCGGATACTGTGTCTAAGATCACCATCGTGAGTCTCTCACCGGACACAAAGGCAATCGTCTGCTGATAATAGATCTGACCGTTGGTCCTGCGCACAGTGACGGTGTGGAATCCGTCCGTCACGCGGATATAAGAAGAAATCGTGGCAAATTCAGAACCGGAAAAGATATTCCGGCCATCGATATAGACATCCAGAGTTCGGCCTGATGTGCTGGCATTTAAAAACCGGACTCTGCTGTAGTAATTTCCTCCTGAGACCGTCGGATATGTGACCGGAAAAGAAATCGTTGGAAAGCCCGGGCGTCCGATGGTATTGTCGGGATAGACAGGGCGTCCGCCAGACGGCGCGACCGGTGTCGTTGGGATTCCAGCGAGATCGTCATCCCCAGGATAAACAGGTCTTCCGCCCGGTGAAGCGATAGGCGGCACAGGGATTCCCGCAAGATCATCGTCTCCCGGATAAACAAAAACTCCTCCTAATGGCTCGGCCGGTGTCTCCGGTACATTTGCGTCGTTCTTCCCTGCCACAACCTCCGCCGTATTCTCCCCCGACGGCTCCGGCATTGATGTTGGATTCTCTGGCATATTAACACCTCAATATCTTTTTTACTACAAAATATGAAAGCAGAACGGAAAGTGTTCCCTGCACGTGTTTGAACCTCCATGAGCTTTCCGAGGAATTGATCTTTTTGTATGAAAAATTTATTCAAATTTTTTTGTTTTTATCGTTGACAAACCTGTTGATCCATGATAATATATTGAAGGTTCGAAAAACACAGCAACTGTGTTCGCTGCCTTGGCTCAGCTGGTAGAGCGTCGCCTTGGTAAGGCGGAGGTCGGCAGTTCAACTCTGCTAGGCAGCCTAAACCATGCGGCTTTCCGGACTATCCGGGAAGCCTTCTTTCGTGCTACAGGGGATCCCCCCTCTTTCAGGTGGTGAGTACTTGCAGGAAATCCTCCTCGCGCAAAAAAGACCCGCGGAGCTCTCTCCACAGGTCTTTTTATCATAATCAAAATATTAAATTCTACGCCTTCGCCAGTCTCTGTCTCACGATCTCATACGCGAGAACGCCTGTCGCAACGGACGCGTTCAGGGAATCGATATCACCCTTCATTGGGATCGACGCGATCATGTCGCATTTTTCCTTCACAAGACGGCTCACGCCCTCTCCCTCATTTCCAATTACGAGACCGATCGGACCGGTGAGGTTTAAGCGGTACATGCTCTCTCCACCCATGTCGGCGCAGACGAACCAGATCCCGCGCTTCTTCAGATCCTCGATCGTCGCCGCCATATTGGTGACCTTTGCGACCGGCGTATAGTTTAACGCACCTGCGGAGGTTCTCGCCACCGTCGCAGTAAGTCCCACCGCGCGGCGTTTCGGAATGATCACTCCGTGAGCGCCCGCAAGGTTCGCGGTACGGATGATCGCTCCAAGGTTGTGCGGATCCTCGATCCCGTCAAGCAGGAATAAAAACGGCGGCTCGCCTTTTTCTTCCGCGATCTTTAAGATGTCCTCCACCTCCGCATACTCATATGCAGCTGCATAGGCCATCACTCCCTGGTGGTGTCCGGTCTCCGACATCGAATCCAGACGTTCCTTCGGGACAAAATTTACGATCGTATCATGCTTTTTCGCCTCTCTCACGATCGTGCGCACCGGACCGTCCTGGCAGCCGTCAAGGACAAACAGGCGGTCGATCGTCTTTCCGGAGCGGAATGCCTCCAAAACGGCGTTCCGTCCTTCAATCGTCAGCTCTTCATATCTCATCGGATTTCTCCTCTTCTGTTTTTTCTGTATCTTCCTGCGCGGCTTTTCCGGTCTTCTTCATCGCAAGGGCGACAAGATCGACCATCCGCTCCGTCTTTCCGGACAGGTAAAGGTATCCCATCAGCGCCTCAAATCCGGTCGCCATCCGGTAATCCTTCATCGTCGCGTTCTTCGCCATGGAAAAGGATTTTGCATTTCTTCCCCGCTTATAAACGGCATGTTCCTCCTCCGTGAGGTCTTCCTCGATCGCCATCAGGAATTCCGCCTGTGCGGCAGCCTTTACGAGAGCCGAAGATTTTTTGTGCAGCTTATTGACCTGCATATTTCCCTCGCTCACAACGATCGTCCGGATCAGGATCTCGTAAGCCGCATCACCGAGATAGGCGAGCACAAGCGGAGAGTACTGACCTGCATCCGTATCCTTTAAGTGGAATTTTTCCTTTAAAAGCATTAAGCTCTCTTCCATTTTACGCCCTCTCTTGTGTCCTCGAGGACGATTCCCATGTCGAGAAGTTTTCCTCTGATCTCATCGGCAAGGGCAAAGTTCTTTGCCTTTCTCGCTGCCTGTCTCTGGGCGATCAGGTCCTCCACCTCAGAGTCAAGGACTTCCGCCTTCTTTTCTGTAATAATACCCATTACGTCGCAGAGTCTCTGGATCTCATTCTTCATCCAGGAAACATATGCCTTTGTGCTCGTCTCGGATACTGTAGAGTTGGAGAGCTTGATAAGTTCGAAGATCGCGGAGATCGCGTCTGCGGTGTTGAAATCATCATCCATCGCCGCCTCATACTTTGCAACGAGCTCCATTGCCTTTTTCTGGTTCTCCTGCTCTTCCGCTGTCATCGCGTCTCCGGATACCTTTGCCTCCATCTCGCGGAGTTTCTCCATTCCGGTTAAGATCCTCTCAAGGCCGTTCTTGGAAGCTTCCATCAGATCTGCGCTGAAGTTTAACGGGCTTCTGTAGTGGGCGCTCAGCATAAAGAAGCGGAGTACCTGGAGATCATATTTCTCGCTGATCTCGCGGACAGTGAAGAAGTTTCCGAGAGATTTGGACATTTTCTTATTGTCGATATTTAAGAATGCGTTGTGCATCCAGTATTTCGCGAACGGCTTTCCGTTTGCCGCCTCACTCTGGGCGATCTCGTTCTCATGGTGCGGGAAAATTAAGTCCTCACCGCCTGCATGAATATCGATCTCATCACCGAGGTATCTCTTTGCCATAACGGAGCACTCGATATGCCAGCCCGGACGACCTTCACACCACGGGGACTCCCAGTACGGCTCCCCCTCTTTTTTCGGTTTCCAGAGAACGAAGTCGTTCGGGTCCTGCTTGCCCTCCTCACCGGTTACCTTGATCTCACGGAATCCGGACTGGAGATCGTCAAGATTCTTATGAGAAAGCTTTCCGTAATCTTTAAATTTCCGGACGCTGTAATAAACTGTTCCGTCAGCAGCCACATAGGCGTAACCTTTTTCAATCAGGGTGCTGATCATGTTCAGCATGCCGCAGATTTCTTCTGTCGCCAGCGGGTTCTTTGTTGCCGGCTCGATATTCATGCCTTCCATATCCTTTTTGCACTCGGCGATGTAGCGCTTGGAGATCGTCTCTGCATCAACACCCTCCTCGATGGCTTTTTTGATGATCTTATCATCGACATCCGTGAAGTTGGATACATAATTTACATCGTATCCTTTGTATTCAAAGTACCGTCTTACCGTATCAAATACGATCATCGGTCTTGCGTTTCCGATGTGGATAAAGTTGTAGACGGTTGGTCCGCACACGTACATTTTTACTTTTCCCGGCTCTACCGGAACGAACTCTTCTTTTCTCTTTGTGAGTGTATTGTAGATCTTCATAACTTAAGCTCCTTCATATATCTTTCTGTCCGAATTTTTCTGCCATGCAGCTTTGCGTAATGCACTTTTACTATCATCAAAGTAAACAGGCGCTTACTTCCGCATTCATTTATTGCTGCTGTCTACAGCCCGGACAGCCCCCGCATCCGCCGGAAATAATTCCAACGCGGTCCTCCGGCGCGTAATCCGCCACCGAACTTAAAAGGGCGATTGCCTGAGCGGAGATCCCCTCTCCGGTACCGGTAAATCCAAGCCCTTCTTCCGTCGTCGCTTTCACGCTTACCTGTTCTTTTTCGATTTCTAACGCCGCCGCGATATTTTCCGCCATCTGCGGGCGGTACGGCAAAAGCTTCGGCCTCTGGGCGATCACGGTGGAATCGATATTTTCGATCATATATCCGTTTTCCTGCAGGATCTTCCCGACTTCCTTTAAAAGCGCGATACTGGAAATCCCTTTATATCTCTCGTCCGAATCCGGGAAGTGCTGGCCGATATCGCCGAGGGCGGCGGCCCCCAAAAGTGCGTCCATCACAGCATGAAGAAGGACATCTGCGTCAGAATGACCCAAAAGTCCTTTTTCATAGGGAATGTCCACGCCTCCAATAATCAGCTTTCTTCCTTCTACGAGACGATGCACATCATATCCCTGTCCGATTCTCATAGAATCTCCTCCTATATTTCTTATGAGCCGATCACGCGCATCCGTTTCGGGATACAGCGCACCGCCAGATTCTCCTGACACATACAGCTCTCACCGTCCACGTGGACCGCCAACGGGCGTGCAAGGTGGATCTCCGCCTCGCTGCACTCAAAGACACGGATCCCCCGCTCTTTTCTCCGGACACCCATCACAAGGTCTCTTAAGATCGGGATCATCTTCGTCTTTCTCGCACTGTTTCCAACGTAAACGGTCATTTTTCCGTCATCATTTAAAATCCCGCCGTTCTTCTTTTTCTTCTCTTCCCGGCGTACCATAAACGTGATGAAATATATATGATTAAACTCCACTTTCTGCGTCCCGTCAAGCAAAATATATCCTTTTGTCGGCTTTGCAAGAAAAAGCTGCTTTAATCCGATCCCAAAACGAAGGATTTTTGTCAGATGAAGCCTCGTCATCTGGTTTCTCACAGGGCAACATAAGAGATTGTGGCACAGTGCCGCGTCGAGTCCGATCCCACAGCGCCCGGCAAATCTGCGGCTCACGATCTCCTCGTTTCCGAACGTGATAACGCCATAGTCCAGCATCCTGTAATATTTCGGGTGAAGGATCCGCCTCGCCTGACGGTCCACCTTCCAGAAAGACTGGAATCCCTTCGAGAGTGCATTCCGGAATCCCGCCGGGACATAGCCGAAGGTCAGGAGTCCCTTAAAGGAGACACCGTTTAAGACCTCATTGTAGGTACCTTCGCCGCCGACGATCACGATCACCTTCGCTTCATCCTTTTCCGCCGTCAGTACTCTCGCGATCTCCGCCGCATCCCCTTGGTGTTCTGTAAAAAAGACCCGGTACTCCCGGCTGTCCATCTCCAGCTGATGTTCCAGTCGTTTCCAGATCCGGTATCCTCTTCCAGCACCGGCACCGGGATTTACGATAAACTGATACATAACGTCCTCCGAATCTTATATGTTCAGAATTTTCCGTGCAGCCATACATATCCTGACCGTGTCAGCGCCATATGGCATACGATATAGACTATAGTATATCACATAACCGCTAAAAAAAGGCTAAATTTTTTCTAAACTTCGTGCAAGCGCACCGCGATACATTACTGTTCATGCCATGCGCAGACAGCAACTGATTTTGCCGATGCTTCGCATTCCAAATCAGCAAAATCCCTACCCGTGTACCGGGCACATCCGCGCCAAAACGTAAGAAAATAGTAAACACCTCTTCCTTGTCAGACAATATTGGTATCGATTATAATAAAAGCAGATATAAAAGGCAAAGCTAACTGATTTTTATGAATCTAAGTTCTGAAAGGAGGTCTCTGGTATGAAAAAAAGAATGCATGTTGAGCTTTTCATGCTGCTGTTCTACATGATTTTTGCAGTCACAGCACTTCCGATCACCGCGAAAGCTGATGTGGGTCCAAAGCCCTCGGTGCGCATCCAGTTCAAAAATATGGGCGATGACCTGTGCTACGGCACACTGCTTTCAAGGGAGAAGCATGCAGGACCTGCGCGAGTCTGGGACGGCACCGCCAGACTCGCGCAGCTCTATGATCTTGACCGGAGCATATGGAAAGCATTTGTAGATTACAAAGATCCTGACGGATATTATTTCCTGCAGAGGGGCTGGACGGTTAGCGAAACAGGCGAGATCGCGTGGACCTATTATCCACCTGAGAATTTTAAGATTCTCCTTTATTATCCGGAAACCGAGACCTTTGTTTCAAGCGGAAGCTATGAGCGTTATGCATTTGATACCTATTACACCGTTGACATGGAGGGCGTCCGGATCGGATCCGTGGAATACAATGAGGACCTGAGCACAAACGAGCGGATCAACGCATATCGCTCATATAATTATCGAAAGGAACTTTTATCGCTCGCGGTCCGTATTCTTCTTACGATCGCAATTGAAATGGCCGTCGCGCTGTTATTCGGCTTCCGGCAGAAAAAGCAGCTGCAGATCCTTGCGCTTATAAATATCACGACACAGCTTCTCTTAAATCTGCTTCTCAATATCATTCATTACAATGCCGGTCCGTTGGCCTTTATCACAAGCTATGTCTTTTTTGAGTTCATAGTCTTTGCGCTGGAGGCAGGTCTGTATTGCAGGTTTTTGAAGAGAGTGTCCCCCAAAAAGGAAAACGGTGACTTCGTTCTCTATTCGTTTATCGCGAATTCAGCATCATTCTGGGTCGGATATTATCTTGCAACAGTATTACCGGGAATCTTTTAAGTGAAAATCCAGGCACCGGCAGAGCCTTCCATATGTTTGCAAGATCATTGCAGATGTTCTTTTGTGTTTGGTACAGCATAAAATTTGAGAAAAATTATTATAATTGAAAAAATCCCAGGAACCTTCTCAGATTCCCGGGATTTTCAATCGTAGCGGAAGGGAGATTTGAACTCTCGACACCACGGGTATGAACCGTGTGCTCTAGCCAACTGAGCTATTCCGCCATGATCAATATGAAATTTTTCATATAAATGGGGCCTATAGGGCTCGAACCTATGACCCTCTGCTTGTAAGGCAGATGCTCTCCCAGCTGAGCTAAGACCCCATTGCTTCCGTCTGACGTTTCCGTCAAGCGCGATTGCTTTGACAGTTTAACCTATTTTTTCGAAATTGTCAACAGTTTTTTGAAATTTTTTTGTAATGGATTTTTCCTGTTCTATCTACACGATTTTAAAAAAAGACTGACATCTCCTATTTTTCTCTTGCATTCCCAATACATCTTGTTTATAGTATAGTGTATAAGAATCCGATTCGCGGATTCCAATAATATGAACCTGTACAGGAGGGATTGCAATTATGCCAAGAGGAAGAAAGAAAACTGAAGTTGCTCCGCAGGATCTTTTAAACGAGGTCCTCACTTCCATTGAAGAGACAGAGCAGAAATTAAAAGCATTAAGAACTCAGAAAAAGGACATTGAAAAACAGATCGAGGCCAAAGAAATGGCTGAATTATACGCGATCGTAAAAGAGAAGAACATGTCCATCGAGGATGTAAAAACGAAACTCGGCGCAGAATAAGTCTCGCACTTCTGTCTGAACATAAAAGGAAGACCCACATTTCCCGGATACCGAGGATGCGGATCTTCCTTTTTTTCTATTTTACCTGTTCCACGAAACTATCGGATCCACGCAGATCTCAGGCAGATCCCGATCATTCTAATTCTTTTAAGATCGACTCCCCGATCATATTCTCCGTTTTTTTAAGCCCGAAGTTATCGAGCACCGTCGCGCCGATGACACCGAAGGTCTTCTGTTCCTCAAACATTCCCTTCTCTCTCATAGACGGGGAGTAGGCAATAAACGGAACCTTTTCTCTCGTATGGTCTGTTCCCGTGTAAGTCGGATCATTTCCATGATCCGCCGTGATCATCAAAAGATCATCTTCCCGGAGGTTTTCAAGGAGTTCGCCAAGCTTCGCATCAAAGCGCTCCAGCTCTTCCCCATATCCCACCGGATTTCTCCTGTGTCCCCAGAGGGCATCGAAATCCACGAGATTCACAAAGCAGAGTCCCTTGAAATCCTTATCTTTGCAGATCTCAATAGTCTGTTCCATTCCATGGACGGAGCTCTTGGATCGGAATGCCTCCGTGATACCCTGTCCGTCGAAGATATCCCGAATCTTTCCGACAGAGATCACATCGTACCCGTTATCCTTTAAGACATCAAGTGCCGTCGTCCCAGTAGGCTTTAGCGCATAGTCGTGGCGGTTGCTGGTGCGGACAAATTCCCCTTTTTTCTTTCCGACATACGGTCTCGCGATCACACGTCCGACGCGCCACTCTTCTTTCATCGTGATCTCCCTCGCGATCTCACAGCAGCGGTACAGCTCATCAAGACCAAAGGTCTCCTCATTTCCGCAGATCTGAAGAACGGAGTCCGCAGAGGTATAGACGATCATATGCCCGGTGGCGATCTCCTCCTCACCAAGCTCATCTAAAATCTCTGTTCCGCTGGCGCTCTTATTGCCGATCACCTTGTGGCCGGTGCGCTTTTCCAGCTCATCGATCAGTTCCTTGGGAAAACCATGATCCGTAAACGTTTTAAACGGCTTTGTCGTATAGATCCCCATCATTTCCCAGTGACCCGTCATCGTATCTTTGCCGTTACTTGCCTCTGAAAACTTTGCAAAACGGCCGGTCGGTGCCTCCACTTGGGCAACCCCCTTTAACGGTCTGAGATTTGCAATCCCCAGCTTCTGAAGATTTGGAATATGGAACTCTTTCATATGCTCCGCGATATGTCCCAAAGTGTCCACACCCACATCCCCAAATTTTTCAGAATCCGGCATTGCTCCAGTTCCGAGGGAATCGATCACAATCGTAAAAATCCTATTGTATTTCGTCATCCAAATCTACCCCTTTCTTTTTCGCCTGGAGAACCAGACGGCTTGTTCCGAGTCGGTCCGCGCCAAGAAGCACGAACTCCTCCGCATCGTTAAAATCTGCGATTCCACCTGCCGCCTTGATCTTCTTTCCGGTAGCCATGTGAGCCTTCATAAGCGCCACATCCGGCTTTGTTGCCCCTGCAATGGAAAACCCAGTGGATGTCTTAATAAAATCCGCTTCTGAGGCAGATACGACCTCACACATCTTCACCTTCTCTTCCTCTGTCAGAAGACAGGTCTCGATAATTACCTTCAAGATATGATCACCGCAGGCTTTTTTTAATTCATTGATCTCTGCAAGGACCTTATCGTACTGTCCCATTCTGACCCAGCCGATATTGATCACCATGTCGATCTCCTTCGCTCCGTCCTTCAGCGCCTCTTTTGCCTCAAACACTTTCACCGCCGTCGTATGATAACCGTTTGGAAATCCGATGACGGTACAGACAGGCTTCTTTTCCCCCAGGTACTCCGCCGCCTGTTTAACAAAGGACGGAGGGATGCAGACAGACGCGGTCTCAAATTTTACCGCGTCATCGCAGATCTCTTTGATCTGTTCCCAGGTCGACGGCTGTTTTAATAGTGTATGGTCTACTTTCCTTAAAATATCTCTGTAAGTCATAGTTTTCTTCTGATATTTCCTTTCTGGGCATTCTTCTCTATTTTCGCAAATATTTTCCTTATCGTCCCCACTCAGGTCCGGGCCAGTTTTCTCTACATTTACAGTTTTCTCCGTTCTTCTGTTTATTTCAACGCCTTTCCTGTAAACCCCAACGGCAGAAGTTCTTTCAGAAGGTATTCCCGGATCTCCCCGGCTCCATTCATCAGAACGATCCTGAAGGTCTCCGGATCGCAGAATTCCGTCATCACCTGACGGCAGACACCACAGGGCGGGCAGAAATCTCCCGGCTCGTTTTCCTTCGGGCCGCCAACAATGGCGATGGCCCGGAATCTCATATTTCCCTCGCTGACCGCCCGAAAGATCGCCGTCCTCTCCGCGCAGTTTGTCGCGGAATAAGCCGCATTTTCAATATTGCAGCCGTGAAAGACCGTTCCATCCTCACAGAGCAGCGCCGCACCCACAGCAAAGCCGGAATACGGACTGTAGGACTGTTTTCTTGCTTTTAAAGCTTCCATCACAAGCTCTTTATTTTCCATGATTTTCCTCCCTTCCGGTTCGGAAATCCGAATATTTTTCTTCTTTAAACATACCATAAACTCGAAACAATGTCAAAACTCTTACTGCATGCTTAACTTTCTAACGCCTTCCTTACATTTCGATAAAAATTCGTCAAAGGGGGTTGAAACCCACTTTTTAAAGTGTTATAATTTGGCAACACAAGGGAAATGTGACAAAAGTATTACAAAACAGGAATCCAAAGAAACAGCCTGTTCAGAAAACAAAGGAGGTCATCCTTTTGAAAAAGCTGATAAGAAAATATGGACACGTATGGATGCTGTCCTATGCATTCATCTACCTGCCCTGGTTCGCAAAGCTTCAGGAAAACATCAATAAACCTTACCACGTTATGCACACAGCCCTCGATGACAGGATCCCGTTTGAGGAGATCTTTATCGTACCTTACCTGATGTGGTTCTTATATGTGTCAGTGACGATCGCATTCTTCTTTTTTAAGAACCGCGATGACTATTACAGGCTCTGCACCTTCCTTTTCACAGGAATGACGATCAGTCTTCTCGTCTGCACCCTGTTCCCGAACGGAACAGATTTCCGTCCGGCGATCGATCCGGATAAGAATATTTTCTGTTATCTGGTATCGAAGCTCTGGAGCATCGATCCGTGTATCAATGTTTTCCCGAGTATCCACGTTTATAACTCCGTTGGTGTCCATATCGCGGTCTGCCACAGCGAAGAATTAAAGAAACATCCGATGATCGTCCGTGCATCCGGCGTTCTGATGGTTCTGATCTGTCTGGCTACCATGTTCTTAAAGCAGCACTCCGTGATCGATGTTGTGGGCGCACTTCTCATGGCTTCCGTGATCTATCCGATCGCATACGCGCCGGAGACGGAGAAGAAGAAAAAGTACGAGACGAGCTTTTAGCTTTAACAGCCGTACAAATAATAACGTCAGCACAAGCAGGATGGGTTTTTGACTGTCCTGCTTTTTTACTGACTTTTTTTACTGACTCTTTTTCTGACCTGCAGCACTTTTTCTGACGTAATCCGCATCTTATACTTCGATCTGTCACAGTCTTTTATGGAAAAACAGCTGTCCTCCCCGCCCGACATACGCCAGACTGAAAGAACAGCTGTCTTCATTTCTTTTACTTATTACTTTCTATATCCAGTCGTGAAATCCACCACATTCCGGTACGGTGTTCCGTTCGCCCAGGCAGACAGGTTTGCTCCCGCGATCTTCACGATTCTCTCAAACGTCTCCGCAAGATAGAAATTTCCGGCCACATGAGGCGTGATCACGAGATTTCCAAGATCCCAGAGCGGACTGTCTGCCGGAAGCGGCTCCGGCTCCGTCACATCGAGACCGCAGCCGCCGAGATGGCCTTCTTTTAAGACTTTGTAAAGTCCATCCGGATCGATGGCGTTGCCCCGGCCCACATTGATCAGGTACGCGCCCTTTTTCATCAGGCGGAGTCTTCTCTCGTCCATAATGTGGTTTGTCGCTGCCCCGCCCGGAAGGACCATGGCAACGATATCCGCCCGGCCTAAAAGGCTGTCAAGATCGTCCATCGTATGCTGTTCATCCAGGTAATCCGGCTTCTCCCGATCCGTGCGGCGCACACCGATCACATGGGCACCAAGAGCATGGACCTTTCTCGCATAGTCGCCGCCGATATCACCGAGGCCAAGGACAAGGATCGTGGAACCTTCCACGGAAATGATGTTTCCCATGGCTTTCCATACATGTTCCACCTGATTCGCATGATACTGATTCAATCGTCTGATCAGATCAAAAGTCAGTCCCAGCATATGCTCGGATACCGCCAGTCCGTAAGCGCCTGTGGCGTTTGCGAGAACTGCCTGCTTCGGCATTACTCCGGCCTTGATGTAGAGATCTGCTCCTGCGGAATTCAACTGGAGCAGTTCCAGTTTTTTCGCCCCTGCGATCAGGGACGGATCCACATTTCCGATGATCACGTTCGCCTGCTCTACGTCCTCCTTTGTGACATCTTTGCCGTCCACATAGCGGACGCAGCAATTCTTATCGCCGGAGGCGGCTCTCTCCTCAAGGAACTTTTTGTGATCCTCATTTACCGGAATCACCACCAGAATATTCTTCTCTAAATCCTCCATGTATGATCCTCCCCGATCGGCCTTGTCGCTTCTTTCAGCCACTCGTTTTCCTCGTCAGTCAGATACGGGGAAAGCTTCTCATAAACCTCTTTATGGTATGCGTTCAGATTTCTCACATCGGACGGCTCCATCACGGAAATATCCACAGCGTCGAGATCGATCGGCGCGAACGTCAGGTTCTCGAAGCACATGAACTGACCATACCCGTTCTTCTCCGCTTTTCTGCAGAGGGACAGGTTTTCAGTGCGGATCCCGTGGCTGCCCTCGATGTAAAGGCCCGGCTCGTCGGATGTGAGCATTCCCTCTTCCAGAACGCAGGAATCCTGACGTTCCGGGACAATGCGCCAGCGGATGCCGTTCGGGCGCTCATGGACGGCGGATAAGAATCCGACTCCGTGTCCCGTTCCGTGATTAAAGTCCAGACCTCTCTCCCAGAGCGGTCCCCTCGCGAGATAGTCCACGTTTAATCCGCGGCAGCCGTATAAGAATTTCGCGTTCATCAGGCGGAGCATTCCCATCATAACCAGAGTAAAGTGTTCCTTCATCTCCTCCGTCACATTTCCGATGGCGATAGTTCTTGTGACATCCGTGGTTCCCTCATAATACTGTCCGCCGGAGTCCACCAGATAGAAACCGTCTGTTCCGACAGGGCTCTCCTGCTCTTTCGTCGCATGATAATGGCACATTGCGGCATTGGAACCGAACGCGGAGATCGTTGTGAAGCTCGGTCCGAGGTAGCCTTCCCCGGCCTTCCGGTAATCTTCCAGACGTTCCGCGGCTTCCGTCTCTGTGAGAGCCACTTTTCCGGCGTTCTTCTTCATCCAGTACAGGAATTTTGTCAGTGCCACACCGTCCTTTAAATGGGCTTTGCGGAGATTTTCCATCTCCACCGGGTTCTTCACCGCCTTCATATAAGAAGTCGGGTTCATAGCCTCCACAACACGGTTCGATGCGTCAATTTTCTTATAGAGGGCAAAATTCACCTTCTCCGGCTCTAAGAGGACGGTCTCATTCTTAAGCTCGGCCACAGCGCCGTAGATCGCGTCATATTTTTCGATCAGGACGTGATTGTTCTCAAAATACGTGTGAAGTTCCGGCGAGAACTTTCTGCTGGCGATAAAGAGTCTCGCCGTATCTTCCGTGATCAGGGCAAATGCCGGGGCGAGGACGTTTCCATCATCGGAGTTCTTACGGATATTGAAGAGCCATGCCACATCGTCAAGGCTTGATAAGATATGCACGGTCGCATTCTTCTCCTTCATGGCAGCCCTGAGGCGGGAAAGCTTTTCCGCTACAGTCTCACCGGCGTATTTCACATCCAACGCCCATACCTCCGGTGCCGGAAGGATCGGGCGTTCTTCCCATACCTCTCCCGCGAGATCATATTCCGTGGAAAGTGCTGCATGCTTTTTTGCCATCATGGATTCAAATCTTCTGCCCTGGGCCGTGTTGACCACGCGGCCATCAAAGCCCAACACGCCGCCTTCCGGCATATGGTCCATCAGGTATTCCTCGACGGTCGGCACACCCTCTTCCCCCATCGCCATCAGGCGTGTATCCTGACCTTCCAGTTCCTTTTTTGCCTGAACAAAATATCTTCCGTCTGTCCACATGCCGGAAAAAGCCTGGGTGATCACCATACTTCCCGCGGAGCCCGTGAAGCCGGACAGGAATGCACGGCATTTAAAATAGTCCTCCACATACTCGGAATCATGGAAATCAGAGGACGGAACATAATACGCGTCCACATGTCTCACGTTCATCAGGTTCCTGAGTTCTCTCAATCGTTCGTTTGCCATTATTTACCTCCATAAGCAGGAAAAGTTACCGCGCACATCTTTGTGGACCGTAACTGTTTTCCTGAATATTTAATACCGGTCTGGCTTGCGCCGCCGGGTCGTTCTCATAATGTTTTTGCAGGGTCGCACCTGACGGCCCATGCCTTTCAGGCCGCGTTTACGGATCGCTTACAGAAGCGGGATCCCCGCTTTCTTTGCTTCCGCGAGGACCTCATCCGGCCATAAGGAAGACTGGATCTCGCCGATGTGGGCTTTTCTTAAAAAGAACATACAGATACGGGACTGTCCGATACCGCCGCCGATGGTGTACGGAAGCTCGCCGTTTAATAATGCTTTCTGGAACACAAGCTTTTCGCGCTCCTCGCAGCCTGCTTCCTTTAACTGCTCATGCAGGGAGTTCTCGTCCACACGGATACCCATGGAGCTTAACTCAAGGGCGATATCGAGAACCGGATAGTAGACGATGATATCGCCGTTTAATTTCCAGTCATCATAGTCCGGCGCACGTCCGTCATGGGGCTCTCCGGATTTTAACTTTCCGCCGATCTGCTCAATAAATACAGCGCCGTGAAGCTTTACGATCTCGTACTCCCTCTGCTTCGGGGTGAGGTCCGGATAACGATCCTCAAGCTCCTGGGAAGTGATAAACTCAATATGTTCCGGGAGAACGTGGCCGATATAGTCGTACTCGTACGCCATATAGTCCTCCGTGATCTTTAACGCTTTATATACGGCGCGGACCGTCTCTTCGAGGGTCTCGCAGGTTCTCTCCTCTTTTGTGATCACCTTTTCCCAGTCCCACTGGTCCACATAGATGGAGTGGATGTTGTCGGTATCCTCGTCGCGGCGGATCGCGTTCATATCGGTGTATAAACCTTCGCCCGGCTCAAAACCGTACTGTTTTAATGCGTAACGTTTCCATTTCGCCAGAGAATGAACGATCTCTGCCTGTCTTCTGCCCTCTTTGATATCAAACGCCACCGGGCGTTCCACACCGTTTAAGTTATCATTTAATCCGGATTCCGGTGTTACAAATAACGGGGCGGAAACTCGGGTCAGGTTTAACTGCTTTGTAAGTTCCTTCTGGAAGAAATCCTTCACGACCTTGATGGCGATCTGGGTCTCTTTTAAGTCAATATCCGGAGTATAACCGGCTGGTACAATAAAATTCATCGTCGTGCTCACCTTTCTATGCAGCATCCCATTTTCTGTCTTTTTCGATGCCATAAAATTCTCTGGCTGCGGCATCTCCTTCACGCTTATGCTGCTGGTATCCATCATACCATTATTTTGGAAAAAATGGAAGAAAAAAGTACTCTGGTTCCGTTCTTATGAGAGCACCCAGCTTCCCAGCCATTCCAGCCATCGTCCGGAGAACGCTTTCTTTACCGGATATCCTGATATTACAGGATAAAACAGGGCCGGAATTCCTCCCCACCAGATCACCGGATTTCCAAATGTCAATACCATTGCCGCACCGGCAGACACTCCGTTTAACACCATGAGAACACACACCCGGAAGCTCAATCCCTTCTTTAATTCCTCCAGCACCAGATACATCAGATAAAAGATCAGAAGAATAAAAAATGCCACGATCACATCGATCGTCCCGATCCTCGACAGCGTAAAATGCATAAAATCAAAGACCATAAGATATGCTTCCATCTGCGCACACAAAGGAAAAAAGGACGGAACCAGCCAAGGTTCCGTCCTCTCATCTCACAGTTTCATTATTTAAAGTACTTCACACCACTCTCAAACAGCTTCAGATCCTGCTCGCCTGTGATGTTCTTTGCAACATAGTCGCCGCGTCTCTCAGCGTGGCCCATCTTACCGTAGACACGTCCGTCCGGACTTGTGATACCTTCGATAGCCATGAAGGAGCCGTTCGGGTTCCAGTATTCATCCATCGTCGGAACACCGTTAAGGTCAACGTACTGGGTGGCAACCTGTCCGTTTGCGAAGAGCTTGTCGATCCACTCCTTCGGAGCTACGAAACGTCCCTCGCCGTGGGATACCGGGTTTGTGTAAACGCCGCCAAGTTCTGCGCCTGCAAGCCACGGGGACTTGTTGGAAACGACCTTTAAGTTTACCATCTTGGATACATGGCGTCCGATCGTATTGTAGGTCAGGGTCGGGGAATCCGGCTTCTGCTCTACGATCTTTCCTTCCGGAACAAGACCAAGCTTAATGAGAGCCTGGAAACCGTTACAGATACCGAGCATTAATCCGTCACGCTCATTTAAGAGCTTCATGATCTCGTCCTTTAATACCTCGTTGCGGAACGCGGTAGCGAAGAACTTTGCGGAGCCTTCCGGCTCATCACCTGCGGAGAAGCCGCCCGGGAACATAACGATCTGGGACTGCTCGATGCTCTTTCTGTAAACTTCAACAGAATCACGGATGTCCTCCGCGCTCATGTTCTTAAATACCTTTGTGATGACCTTTGCACCCGCACGCTCAAATGCCTTCGTACTGTCGTACTCGCAGTTTGTTCCCGGGAATACCGGAATGAATACGGTCGGAGTGCCGATCTTATGATTGCAGATCACAACGTTCTCTGCCTTAAATACTTCGTTCTTAACTGCTTCTTTCCTGACATCGCTCTCTGTCGGGAATACATCCTCGAGAGCTGCGTCCCATGTTTTTAATGCCTCATCGAGAGTGATGGAGACATTGCCGTACTCAAAGGCTGCCTTGTCGGTAACCTCACCGATGACACGGTAGCTCATCTGAAGCTGGCCGACCTTATCCGCCGGAACCTCGCAGACGATATTGCCCCATGCCGGTGCAAAGAAGTCTCTCGGATCCACGTCATGCTCGATCTTGACACCGAGGTGGTTTCCGAAGGCCATCTTGCTGACTGCCTCTGCGATTCCATTTGCCTCTGCGGCGTACGCGGAGATCACGCGGCCTGCCTTGATGTCCTCATGGAGTTTATCATATCCAGCCATGATCTGGGCATAATCCGGAAGATCATAGGAATCTTTTTTAATTTCAAATACAACGATCTTATTTCCGGCCTTCTTGAATTCCGGGGAGATCATGTTCTTCGCGCTTGCAACGTCAACCGCGAAGGAAACCAGGGTCGGCGGAACGTCGATCTCTTTTCCGCTCTCCTCATCGAAGGTACCGGACATGCTGTCCTTGCCGCCGATGGACGGAAGTCCGAAGCCCAGCTGCGCGTTGTAGGCACCGAGGAGTGCTGCGAACGGCTGGCTCCATCTTGTCGGCTCGCTACTCATTCTGCGGAAGTACTCCTGGAATGTGAAGCGGATCTTCCTGTAGTCGCCGCCTGCTGCCGCGATCTTAGCAACAGATGTGAGGACTGCATAGATCGCGCCGTGGTACGGACTCCAGCTGGAAAGATACGGATCAAAGCCGTAGCTCATCATGGTCACAGCGTCGCACTTTCCTTCCAGAACCGGAAGCTTAGCGACCATGGTCTGGATCTCAGTCTGCTGATATTTTCCGCCGTACGGCATCATAACGGTAGATGCGCCGATGGAGGAGTCGAACATCTCCACGAGACCTTTCTGGGAGCAGACATTTAAGGAACCGAGCATCTTCAGCCATTTTTCCTTAACGTCTCCTACTTCTTTCTTTTCAAACGGTGTTCCCTCATGGTTCGGAACCTCCAGGGTAACGTCTGTCTCCTGATGAGCGCCGTTTGTGTCGAGGAACGCACGGCTTAAGTCAACGATGGTCTTTCCCCGCCAGGTGAGAACGAGTCTCGGGCTCTCGGTAACCGTCGCAACTGTGACAGCCTCAAGGTTCTCCTCCTTGGCGTATCCTAAGAATGTGTCAACATCTTTCGGATCAACGACAACTGCCATTCTCTCCTGGGACTCAGAGATCGCAAGCTCTGTTCCGTCAAGACCTGCGTACTTTTTCGGTACTTTATCGAGATCAATCAGAAGTCCGTCAGCGAGCTCACCGATCGCTACAGAAACTCCGCCTGCACCGAAGTCATTGCACTTCTTGATTAATTTAGAAACTTCCGGACGGCGGAACATTCTCTGGATCTTTCTCTCGGTCGGGGCGTTACCTTTCTGGACCTCAGCGCCGCAGACCTCGATGGATGCCTCGGTGTGTACCTTGGAGGAACCTGTCGCACCGCCGATTCCGTCACGGCCGGTACGTCCGCCGAGAAGAATGATCACATCGCCCGGATCGGATGTCTCACGGATCACGTTCTTTCTCGGAGCTGCCGCCATAACGGCACCGATCTCCATTCTCTTCGCAACATAGCCCGGATGGTAGAGTTCTTTTACATAACCGGTCGCAAGACCGATCTGGTTTCCGTAGGAGCTGTATCCATGAGCAGCCTCTGTAACGATCTTTCTCTGCGGAAGCTTGCCCTTTAATGTCTGATTTAACGGCTTTGTCGGGTCAGCGGCACCTGTGATGCGCATTGCCTGGTATACATAGGTACGTCCGGAAAGCGGGTCACGGATCGCGCCGCCAAGACAGGTTGCCGCGCCGCCGAAGGGTTCGATCTCTGTCGGGTGGTTATGGGTCTCGTTCTTGAAGTTTACGAGCCACTCCTCGGTCTTTCCGTCGATCTCCACCGGAACGACGATGGAGCAGGCGTTGATCTCGTCGGATACCTCAAGATCCTCTAACTTGCCCTCTTTACGGAGCTTCTTCATACCCATGATCGCAAGATCCATGAGGCATACGAACTTGTCGTCGCGTCCCTTGTAGATCTCCTTGTGGTCAGCCAGATACTGGTTGTAGGTATCCTCGATCGGCTTTTTATAGTCGCCGTCTGTGAAGGTCACATTCTTGAGTTCTGTGGAGAATGTGGTATGGCGGCAGTGATCGGACCAGTATGTATCAAGCACGCGAATCTCTGTCACGGACGGGTCTCTGTGCTCTTCGTTCTTATAGTAATTCTGGATGTGAAGGAAATCCTTGAAGGTCATTGCAAGATTTAAGGAGCTGTAAAGTTCCTTTAAGGCCGCCTCATCCATATCCTTGAATCCGTCGAAGACTGCAACGTCCTCCGGCACATCAAATACGGTGACAAGTGTCTCCGGAATCTCCTCGGACGCCTCTCTGGAGTCCACCGGGTTGATACAGAAGGACTTGATCGCTGTGATCTCCTCTGCGGAAAGCTTTCCGGAGATCACGTAGGTCATTGCGGAGCGGATCACCGGCTCCTCGTTCTCGTTTAATAACTTTACACACTGCTCTGCGGAATCGGCTCTCTGGTCAAACTGTCCCGGCAGATACTCAACGGAGAATACCACATCATCCGCGCTGTGCGGGAATGTCTCCTCAAACACATCGTCTACCGGCGGCTCGGAAAAGATGGTAACAAGTGCCTGCTTATAAGTCTCCTCAGACAGATTTTCAATATCGTAGCGGATCAATACACGGACCCCTGTCACGGTGTCTATGCTCAGATAGCTGCCGATCTCCTCGCGAAGCTCTCTCGCCTTGATTGCATATTCCGGTTTTTTCTCAACAAATACGCGCTTTACGCTCATAGTCTCTCCTCCTGGAAAACGGCTTTGTCAGATGGTTTTCATTTTGCTTTAATCATAGCACAGGTTTGTGTGATTAGTAAAGTTAATATATTTAATTTATTTTATTATATACACTTATAAATTATATCTTTGATCATCTACAGAACCTGCCACCACCCCGCTTATTCCGCATGCATGGCAGCTGAAATCCATTTCTGATGCGTTCCACAGCCAATTCCCGCTCTGATCTGCATTTTCAGATCCCAGTGGCAGAACTGTCTCTATACGATAACCTGTTGGCTTAGCTCTGTAAGCTCTGGTTGATCTTGCTCATGCTGAGCGCATCCATGGTCACCTTCATGATCTCCCGGACCTCATCTTCGGTCATCTTCATGCGCTCCGCGAGCTCGGAAAGCTTTGCCTCCCGTCCAAGCTCCTCCGCCATGGATTTCGATACCTCCTGAAGCACATTGACGCGGGCTAACATCTCCTCCTCGATATCCGCTTCCTTCTTCTGATCGTTGATGATCTCCTCCATACGGACACGGATCCGGCTCTCCAGAAGTTTTTCAAAACTACCCTCGAACCCTTCATCTGCCAGCATCATGAGCTCCAGACTGGCTTCCTGGATCAGGTCCGCCATCGGAACACCTTTGTTGATGTAATCCTGAACGAAGAACAGGGCGTTCTTTAAGTTGCCCTCGATGAGGCGCTCTCTCGCCGCCTTGTTTCCGTTCCGGATCTCGCCGAGAAGCTTTTCATTTTCCGCCTCACTGCAGGGCGGGATCGCCGCGATCTCTTCCATATATACGCGGTAGATATCCTCCGCGCTTAAATCGTCCTCGGAGTTGTTAAACTCGTCGTCGATCTTCGCATTCTCATTTTCATTCTCATTCTCATATCTTATTTTTTCTGCCATATTTTTCTATGATCCTCTCTGGTAACTGTTCTATTCCTTCACAATTACCCTCTCTCAACTTATTTTTCATATCATTTTCTCCTGTTTTATTCATTTTAACAGGGTTTCCCAGATCAGCCATCTTTCCGTAATCATACCATATTTTCCACCCGGCTTCCAGACAAAACCACACTTTCTCGTTTTTTCCTCTTTTCAAATCCCGGTTCCTGTGATAAAATAGCCTTGTTTCATTAGGAGGGCTAATAATGGATATTAACTATGAATTATATAAAGTGTTTTATTACGTTGCAAAAACTCTGAGTTTTTCCGAGGCATCGAAATGCCTCTATATTTCCCAGTCAGCCGTCAGCCAGTCTGTGAAGGTTCTGGAGAAAAAACTGGGCCAGACGCTCTTTATCCGAAGCACGAAGCGGGTCCAGCTCACCCCGGAAGGCGAGATCTTATTTAAACACATCGAACCTGCAATGAACCTGATCCATAAAGGCGAGACCCAGCTCTTAGAGGCAAACACCTTAAACGGCGGCCAGCTCCGTATCGCCGCCAGCGACACGATCTGCCGCTATTTCCTTGTCCCATATTTAAATAAGTTCCATAAACTCTACCCGAACGTTCATATTAAAGTAACGAACTCCACTTCGATCGACTGTGCCCGCATCTTAGAGAACGGACAGGTGGACTTCATTATCACCAACTATCCAAACTCCGGTCTCTTGAACACCCACAGCGTCCGGGCGATCCGGGAATTCCGCGATGTCTTTGTTGCGAGTGCTGAGCATTTTCCGTTGCAGGACAAGACCTTCACCCTCGCCGAGCTTCTCGATTACCCGATCATGATGCTGGACCGCAAGAGTACCACAAGTGAGTTTTTACACTCCATGTTCCAGAAGTCCCATCTCGATCTGGTCCCGGAGATCGAGCTCAGCAGCAATGACCTTTTGATCGATCTGGCCCGCATCGGCCTCGGAATCGCTTTCGTCCCGGATTTCTGTATCCCGAAGGATGAAAAGCAGCTCTTTATCTTAAAGCTTTCCGAGACGCTTCCCGTCCGCCAGCTCGTTGTGGTCCACAACGAAAACCTTCCGGTCTCTCAGGCTGCGAAGCAGTTCATGGATATGTTGTAAGCCGTTCACCGGCCCAGTACATTTCCTGCGCCGTCCCGGCAAACAACTGCCCGGATATCCACCTACCTTCCCCGCGACTCCCAGAAGTCCGAAAGGCACTGACCCACATTCTTTCTGTTTACCATCTGGAAATGCTCCCATTCGCGTGGGAACAGTTCCAGATATTCTTTTTTCAGGAACCTGTCATCTAAAAGCAGGATGATCCCCTCATCTTCCGTCGTCCGGATAACGCGGCCCGCCGCCTGTAAAACCTTATTCATTCCCGGATACTGATACGCAAAATCAAATCCCGCTTCTTCTTTCTCCTCAAAATATACCCGGAGGATCTCCTGCTCCACGCAGACCATCGGCAGGCCTGTCCCTACGATCACAGCACCGATGAGCCGTTCTTCCTTCAGATCGATCCCCTCCGAGAACACGCCGCCCATGACGCAGAATGCCACAAGGGAATGATCCCGGGACTTTTCGAATTCTTCTAAAAATTCCTGACGTTCCTGTTCCTTCATGCCCTGTCCCTGAACCAGAATATCCGCCGGAAAGTCCATGTCTTCCAGAGCATATTCCACCTGCTCCATATACTGGTACGACGGGAAAAATACCATGTAGTTGCCGTTCTTTGAGCGCACCACCTCACGGATATACTCCGCAACTTTCCGGTATTCGCCTTCATTTCTTCTGGAATAGCGGCTGCTGACGTCCGTTGCCACCATAAGGAGACGTTTTTTCTCCTCGAACGGCGAGTTCGCATAGACCGCATAGTCATCCTCATTTCCGGAGAGCAGCGTCTTGTAGTACCGGATCGGCAGCATCGTTGCCGAAAACAGGATCGTGCTGTTTCCCTGCGCCATGCAGAGGGAGAGGTTCGCCGACGGATCCACACAGAAAAGCTTTATTTTAAAGGAAGAGACACCCACATTCTCCGCATAGATCCGGTAATGGTCGTCCAAAAGTTCGTACACATTCAAAAAATCCCGGAGACCAAAGTAAAAGTCAAGGACCGTATCCCGCCCCTCAAACTCCGGAAAGTCTTCCAGAAATGTTTCCAGGTCAGAGAATACCGCCATCGCGGGCGCCGCAACAGACGTAACCTCCGAAAGCAGCTGCCACGTCTCGCACTCCCGTTTCAGTTCCAGCATGGCTCGGCTGCATCTTTCCAGATCCCGCTCCAGGCGTGGTGCTTTGTTCTTTATAAGACGCTTTACGGTCAGGATATCTTCTTTCTTCAGCTCGGCACTGTACATCTCTCGCGCTCTGGCCACCAGATTGTGGGCCTCATCCACGAGAAAGAGGTAATCGCCCTTCTGCCCATCCGCAAAGTACCGTTTCAGCCGCACATTCGGGTCGAATACATAATTGTAGTCACAGATGATCCCGTCGGTCCAGCTGGAAATATCAAGGCAGTACTCAAAAGGACAGACCTTATATTTTTCCGCGTACTGGAGGATCTTCTCTCGGGTCATCTCCTGTTCCAGGTGAAGAATGTCAAACACAGCTTCGTTGACCCGGTCGAAATGCCCCTTTGCATAGGGACACGCGTCCGGGTTACACTCGCACTCGTCCATGGGACAAAGCTTCTCCTTCGCCGTGATCGTCACGGACGTAAAGATCAGACCATGGTCCCTCAGAATCCGGAATGCCTCCTCCGCCACGGTCCTCGTCACAGTCTTTGCGGTGAGATAAAAAAGCTTATCACCCTTTCCTTCCCCGATGGCCCGAACCGCAGGGAACACCGTGGAGAGCGTTTTTCCGATTCCCGTGGGCGCCTGAATGAACAGGCGTTTTTTCCGGCTTACTGTCCGGTAGACAGCCACTACAAGATCCCGCTGCCCGGCACGGTACGGAAACGGAAATTCCAGCTGCCGGATCGACGCATCACGGGTCAATTCGTGATGGCAAAGATATCTCGCCCATTTAAAATACTCGTGAGCAACACCGGAAAACCAGATTTCCAGTTCTTCCCTCGAACGGTCCGTCTGAAACCGTTTGATCTCCTCCGTCTCAAGGTTGCAGTAGGTCATCTGAAGACGGATCCCGTCAAGATCCTTTTCACAGCAGTAGAAATACCCGTAACACATCGCCTGGGCGAGATGTATTTCGATGGGGGATTCCAGCCTCGAAACATCCGTGTACATGCCTTTGATCTCATCGATCACGGAAATATCGTTTTCCTTAAAGATCCCGTCGGCACGTCCCTCCACGAGCAGCGTGATCTCCTGCTCCTCATCCCGGACCTCATGTTTTAAAGGCACCTCCGCACGGTACCCGGACCCCATCCGCTTCTGGATCTTTCTGTGGATCCGCCCGCCTGCCAGCATCGCATCCTTCTGGGCACTTGCCGACCTGCGGTTATCGATGTCCCCGGAGCGCAGCACAAACTCCACAAGATTCCGGACTGAAATACGGATCTCTTTTCTGTTATCTTCGTTCATGGCGCACTCCTTTCCTGCGGGAACTCAAACATGCGTTCTTTTCACGCATTGCCTGTTCTATCTTCTGGTCCCGCTGATTCCTTATCGCTCACGCAAGTATAGCATTTTTCATGTTCCCTGTAAAGCGGCGCATCCTCTGCGCCCCGCACGGTCGTTTGCGACAATCTACATCTTCGCGCGAGCGCGCATCATTGGCACCTTAGTGCCTTTTGTGTAATAGGAATTTCCTATTACACAAAAAAGCAGCCTGCCATATTCTTCATACAGCCGCTGCCTCTCTTTATCCTTATATATATTCTTACGCTACTGCGTGCATCGGATTCTTTCTCTCAAGAAACTCCTCAAACAGTGCGTTCTCGCCGTCAAACTCAACGGTGAGGATCTTTGTCAGATCAAGGCTCAGCACTCCGAGAAGGGACTTCGCATCAATGATCATGCGGTTATAAAACACATTTACATCAAAATCACAGCCGCCTGCAATCCTGACGAACTCCTTTGCCTCGTCTGCGGATACAAATTTTACTTTCTTCTGTTTCATCATGACTCTCAAACTCCTTTTTTGTTAAACCCTCAGATGTCAAATACCCTTTACCTTTTTGCGAATCGTAACCCTACGTAAACCTTCACATTTACGATTCTACATTTATACCATATCCAAATTCGAGCGTCAATCGACAATTATCACCATCTTTTCTCTTGGTTTCTGACATTTTTTGTCATTTGTCACAGAAATATACAGAATGTTGTCTGATGTTTCCGCTATCTTTGTGCGCTTACATGGAAAGAAATGGCAGTATGCCCGACAACTTCTGTTTTTCCGAATTGGCAGCAAAAAGCCGAATGCAAGGCGGCTGCCTGTTCCGGCATTCCTGCTCGATGCATTCGGCGATTCTTTGATCTTACATTAAAATATATTTCAGGACGAAGAGCACTGCAAGGATATACATAACCGGAGTGATCTTCTCCTTCTTTCCCGCGAACAGGTTCATCACCACGTAAGAGATTACTCCCATGGAGATACCTTCGGAAATGCTGTAGAAGAACGGCATTGCGATGATGCAGAGGAATGCCGGAAGTCCTTCTGCCGGATCCTTAAAGTCGATCTCAGATACCGCACCGATCATATAGAAGCCTACGGTGATCAGAGCCGGAGCCGTCGCGAAGGACGGGATCGCAAGAAAGATCGGGGACAAAAGTAAGGATAACAGGAACAGGACTGCTGTCGTCAAGGAGGTAAGACCTGTTCTTCCGCCCTCTGTAACGCCGGAAGCACTCTCAACGAATGTCGTTACTGTGGATGTACCAAGGCAGGCACCGCAGGTAGTTCCCACCGCATCCGCAAGGAGCGCGCCCTTGATTCTCGGAAGCTTTCCGTCAGCATCCAGCATATCAGCCTTCGCGGATACACCGATCAGGGTTCCAAGCGTGTCGAAAAGGTCAACGAACAGGAACGCAAATACAATGACAATAAACTCAAGCATCGGAACGCCCTTCAAGCTGAACTTAAAGAGGATCGGGGACAGGCTCGGGATCGAGATTCCATTGGAAAAATCCGGAAGCAGATTATAGAAGCCAAGGTCCGGATTCGGAACATAAATACCCGCAAACTGACAGATGATTCCAAGGATCCATGTGATCAGGATGCCCCAGAGGATGTTTCCTTTTACATTCTTCACGATCAGGATTCCTGTGATCAGGACTCCGAAGATTGCAAGGAGTACGGTGATCCCCGCGTCGCTCATGGACGCTGTGAGACCGTCAGCGAGAGTTCCGTTGTAGCCATCAACAGAGAACAGGCCTACAAGTGTTGCTCCGCCGATCACGATCTTCGCATTCTGAAGACCAAGGAATGTGATGAAAAGACCGATTCCAACGCTGACCGCTTTCTTTAAGTTAAACGGAATCGCGTTGAAGATCGCCTCTCTGATGTTGAAGCAGGACAGGATGATAAAGATGATACCTTCCGTGAGAACTGCTGCAAGAGCAACTTCCCAGGAATAGCCCATACCGAGAACGACCGTGTATGCAAAGTACGCGTTCAGACCCATTCCGGGTGCCAGAGCGAACGGGTAGTTCGCGAACAAAGCCATACAGAGTGTTCCGATAAAGGATGCCACCGCTGTTGCTGTGAAGACCGCTCCGTGGTCCATTCCGGCTGCCGCCAGAATGTTCGGGTTTACCGCCAGAATGTACGCCATCGTCATAAACGATGTCACACCGGCCATGATCTCAGTCTTAACAGTTGTGTTGTTTTCCTTGAGATGGAAAAATTTTTCGAGACTCATTTGTTTCCCTCCAATTTGATTTATCAGTTTTTGTGATAAAACCTCCACGATTTATTATACTTGGAATGGATAGAAAAGGCAAGGGCAGGATTCATAAGAATCCCACCCTGTTTCTGGATAAATTTTCATTTATCATCGTCTGCCTTCATCCGCAGGAACTGTATTTGCAGTCCAATTACTGGATCCAAACACGCGTGTCCCGATCTGGTATTTACAGATCAATCTTCGCAAGGTTTTGCTCCCTTTGTCTGCATATTGCCATTCTATCACGCGAAATCCGAACTTACAATCGGACTCTGCCATCTTTTTTCACATTTTGTTCACATTTTTTCTCATAGTGTTCAAAATTTTATAAAAAACGCCAAGGCAGCGTGCATGACCATATCTCGCACACCGCTTCGGCGTTCCTATCACAACTATTTACTTTTCAGCTCCCGCTTCAAAAAAGCCAGCAGGTTCATTTTCGCCCGTTCTTCCGTATCCTTCCGTCTCGTCTTCACCTTCTTTACGACCTTTCCTTCCTGATCGCGGTGGATATGGTAGACGATCCGCAGATACTCTCCGACCTCTTCCCAGGCTTCGCGGCTCTCCGGGATCAGGTCGAGTCCCATCTGGAAGACGTGGAACATGCCGTCATAGACGGAACAACGGACCTTTACGCCCTCTTCCCTCGCCTTCTTCGCTGCGGCTCTCGTATCATCCAGTAGAACTTCGTAGGCCCCAACCTGCATCAGCATCGGCGGGAATCCCTCGAAGTTTCCAAAAAGTGGGGAGAGATACGGGTCTTTCTTGTCCGCGTCTCCAATATAGCTGCACTGGTAGAGCATATTTTCTTTCGAATTTCCGAACAGGGGATCGATGGTGTAATTCTCTTCGTAGGACGCACCACTGAGAGTCACATCCGTCCACGGGGACATGGTGATGATGCCCGCCGGGAGCGGAAGGGCGTGGTCCTTCGCGTAAAGGCAGAGTGCCAGAGCAAGTCCGCCGCCTGCGGAGTCTCCCGCCACAACGATCCTTGACGGATCGTATTTCTTTTCATTTAAAAGCCATTTGTAGGCATACACAGCGTCCTCTAAAGCCGCCGGAAACGGATGCTCCGGCGCGACACGGTAATCCGGGGTAAGGACATCCGCGCCGAGACCCAACTCTGAGTATTTCACTGCAAACCGACGATAAATGTTCTTCATCGGTCCGATATACCCGCCGCCGTGGAGCTGCAGGATCACCCGACCGGTGACCGCCTGCTTCGGCTTTAAGTATTCCATCACAAATTTTTCTGTTGGGATCAGTTCATATATATAGTCATTCGGACATCTCCAGGCCGGTTCCACCGGATTTTTCCGGAATTCTCCCGTCTGGATCGGCTTTTTTAATGATGTCTCCATGACATCCCTCATCATGTCGCGGGTCAGATTCCCGATCATGCTGACTTCTTTCCGGCTCATATTTCATCTCCTTCTCTATTGTATGTTTGGAACTGTTCATTTTCGCTCTATTTAAACATGGAACCGCCGACGCAGTTCCCGCTTCACACTTCGATCACCCAAAAGCACCGTAAGCACCAGAGCCCACACCGATACTGCTACTGACAGCACCGTAAGCATCGGGCGCTTCGTCCATCCGATCTTTAAGAATACTAACGGTACAAAGCTCAAAAACGTGATCGCGATCTGGTACATAAAATAGCATTGCCAGTTCATGCGGTTTACAAGCATCATAAGCAGGATTGCCGCCACCTCAAACAATACCACACAGGGGATCGCGTAATCCACGGACCAGCCATGCAGCCCGGTCAGTGAATCAATCAAAAGCAGGATCGCCTGGATCCCCAGACACTGCCGCACCAGGATCCCGGACATGCTGGCATGGCGCATGACGGAAAAACGTAGAGTCATTGCCACATAAGCCGCCGCCCCCCAGGTGAGGAATGCCCACTTAAACGGGATCTGCCGGTAAGTAGCAAGATTTACGACTCCCGCTAAAACGGATATGACTGCCAATGACAGATAGAAAAACCGGACCGCTTTCTTTATTTTGTTCTTATCGCCGCCCGTCGCCGGATACCGGCCGTTGTCATGTTCCTGGTCAGCAATTCCGTTGCTCTCAAGTTCCACCGAAATTCCCTGTTCTTCCAGAAATCGGAAAAAATACTCCGGCAGACGATTTTCCGCCATGGCACTTGAGAAGGAAAGACACAGCTTTCCGTCGTACGCCACCGCACCGCACTTCATCCGCTGCTTTGGTGACGCGCCTACGACCAGCTGGAACTCCTCGATCTGATCCCGCAGTCCTTCCTGCACCTGCATCTGACCGATGTTTGAGAATGTCATCGTGTGGGCACGGGAGCTGTGAAGGAAGATCATCTGCATTGCAAGATGCTTTATAAACAGCGGGGTCGCCCGCACATACCATTTCTTCTCATTCGACACATTGTAGGAGATCGTCTCCTCCAGCCGTTCTTTCACGATCTGCTCGTCCATCTGGCGGCTCACCGCGGTCAAAACCTCCTCAAATGTCTCCGGCACGCGTTTTTCCTGCCAGGAAACATTGATGACTGCAAAAAAGTTTGCCAGAGTTTCCGACTCAAAAAAGCTTCTGAGATTCACCGGAAGGTTGAGCGCTGCCGGACGTTTCATCTCATTCCCATCCGTCTCCGTCCGGATAATGGACCATAAAAGCGCTGCCGCCAGATATTTTGTGATACTGGCTCCCGCTGCCCTACTGCAGTTTTTGAGTTCATTGATCCGGACAGTCCCGTGAAGCACCGCCATCTGGTCAAAGGGAAGAAATTCCCCGCTCACCTGGATCGCCGGACGGCTCTCATAACGCTTACGTGGCAGTTTCTTATAATAACGAAGATAATCATCCGCTCTCATCAGGGAAAACTCCCGCTCTCTCACCTCGGTCGGAATACCATTTTTTAGTTCCAGATAGTGTTCCGTCAGCCGCGAGACAAATCCCACAGCCCCAAGACCGTCGGTCAGTCCGTGGAACACCTCGAAGTTGATGCGGCAGCCGTAGTAACTCACGCGAAACGGAAACCGCTCACCGCGATGGGAATCGATAAACCGACAGGGCGCGCTCTGCTCCTCCTCCACCACCGGATCCCGGTTGTTCGTCTCAAAATAGTACCAGAAAAAGCCTTTTCTGAGTTTTACACGAAAATTTTCAAATTCCGGAAGTGTAAAAAGAAGCGCCCTGTGCAGAAGCTCCGGATCCACCGGCTCTTTTAGGACCGCCGCGATCCGAAACACACTGCTTAAGTCCTCCCCGGACACCGCCGCAAAGAGCTTCGCCGTGTTGTCCAGCCGCCGCCATGCGGCCCCCTGGATGCGCGGGCGTTTCTTCATCAACCTTTCAGATAATCTCTCCAAACTGATCTGCCCCTTTTAACAGTATAAAAAAATAACCGGAAAATCGAAATTTTCCGGTACGTAAGAAGCAGGGGAAGAGGGGCTCGAACCCCCATCTACGGTTTTGGAGACCGCTGCTCTACCATTGAACTATTCCCCTATATTTTATTGCGCATCACTTAATGCTCCATTATAGTATCATGAAATGTTTTAATTGTCAACACTAATTTGAAAATTTCTTTCACCAGTTTGAGCATGCGGCATTTAGGATGGAAAAACAGATGCTGCAAGCTTGCTTGCAAGCGGCTGTTTCTCCATTCTAAATGACATATGGCGAACGCCATATGCTTCTTGTTTTCATCGCAAATGGAAATAAGAAGATCGCGCCAGCCAGGCATCAGATCAGCTGTATCGCCTCTCTCACATTCTCCACCCCGATCAGCCGGATCCTCTTCTCACCCTTCAGTTTGTCCAGATTCGATTTTGGCAGCAGGCAGCTCGTAAATCCCATTTTGATGGCTTCGGTTACACGCTGGGCAGCCTGAGAAACACCCCGGACCTCACCGGAGAGTCCTACCTCACCGAAAATCAGCATTCCCGGGTCCACTTCCCGGTTTTTGAAGCTCGAAACAAGCGCCATCACCACTGCAAGATCCAGCGCCGGTTCATTCATCTTCATCCCGCCTGCGATATTGACATAGGCATCGTACCGGCTCATGGCAAAACCACAACGTTTTTCAAGGATCGCAAGCAAAATATTGATCCGGTTATAATCCACGCCGTTTGCCGTCCGTCTCGCCATACCAAAATTCGTCGCAGTCACAAGGGCTTGAACCTCCAGAAGGATCGGTCTTGTTCCCTCCAGAGAGCAGGCGACAACCGCTCCCGACGCCTCCTTTGGACGCCCGGAGATCAGCATCTCCGACGGATTTAACACCTCAGAAAGTCCCTTCTCCTCCATTTCGAATACGCCGATCTCATTTGTTGAACCAAAACGGTTCTTTACCGCCCGGAGGACCCGGTACGTATCGTTTCTGTCCCCTTCAAAATACAGAACCGTGTCCACCATATGTTCCAGTACACGAGGGCCTGCAACCACGCCCTCTTTCGTCACGTGTCCAACGATAAAGATCGTGACTCCGTATCCCTTTGCGATCTGCATCAGAAGATTTGTGGACTCCCTGACCTGACTCACGCTTCCAGGTGCAGAAGAAATATCTTCCCGGAACATCGTCTGGATCGAGTCGATGATCACAATATCCGGCTTTGCGCGCTCGATGGCGCCGTGGATCGTATCGAGATTCGTTTCGCACAGAAACAGAAGATCCCCGGATATCTCCCCGATCCGGTTTGCGCGCATTTTGATCTGCTTTAACGATTCCTCTCCGGAAATATAGAGGACGCGTTTTCCCGCCGCTGCGAGATTTCTGCATACCTGCAAAAGAAGCGTCGATTTTCCGATTCCCGGATCACCGCCCACCAGAACGAGACTTCCCTTCACGATCCCACTTCCGAGAACCCGGTCAAGCTCCCCAAAACCAGTGGGCGTCCTGTCCTGCTCATCGAGGGAGATCTCCGAGATATGGACCGGGACTGCCATTTTTCCGGCACCCGTCGCAGAGACCTGACCCGCCGGTGCCTTCTTCGCCTGGGCCACCGGTTCCTCGACAAATGTATTCCACTCCTTACACACCGGACACTGTCCGAGCCATTTTGCGGACTCATAACCGCACTCTTTACAGAAAAAAGCTGTACTTCTTGCTTTTGCCACGATTTTCTCCCCGTTTTCCGCACACCGTGCTTTTTGACCTGCCGAAAAATCCCGTCAAACCGGAAGCGCTCCGAAGTTCATTCCCCCGGAGCGCCTAAAATACTGCC
>ENA-UEQP01000529-UEQP01000529.1-human-gut-metagenome-genome-assembly--contig:-NODE-529-length-42783-cov-5.804969_pt1 | contig 42783 bp, 37 predicted proteins | sample MGYA00242951_ERZ507951 | MGnify/ENA primary metagenome ERZ507951 (study PRJEB26167, sample SAMN06115539) | human gut metagenome | host: Homo sapiens | place: China:Shanxi | collected 2015-11-18...
GAAGCTGCCAGCCGCGGTAGGCAGTTCCGTCATAGGCTACCACCATTCTTACTCGTTTCATCAATGTTATCCTCCCAAAGCATCCCGGCCTGAGCTTTCATGATATGCGAGAATCTGCCCTGGCAGATTTTCCTGCCGGATGTGCAAGTCAAAAATTGCTTCCCGGCCATCATGACAGGAAGCAATTTACAGTTACATTTTATTTTATCATCCTACGCACGAAGCAGGATCACGATCATCAGGTAGATCACATACACCAGATATCCCACATGATCACGCTTGGCGTATTTGAGCGGTTTCATCTTGGTACGGCCCTCGCCGCCATGGTAGCAGCGTGCCTCCATAGCCATGGCAAGGTCCGTTGCGCGGCGGAACGCAGAGATAAACAGCGGCACCAGAGGCGGCACCATGCTCTTTGCCTTCTGGATCAGGTTGCCGCTCTCAAAATCAGCGCCTCTCGCCATCTGTGCCTTCATGATCTTGTCGGTCTCTTCTACCAGAATCGGGATGAACCGCAGTGCGATGGACATCATCATGGATACCTCATGCACCGGTACTCCAACCTTATTTAAGAAACCCAGGCTCTTTTCCAGGCCATCTGTCAGTTCATTCGGCGTAGTCGTCAGCGTCATGACTGAGGAACCGATCACCAGATAGATCAGTCGCAGGGCCATAAAGCCTGCGGTGCGGATGCCCTCCTGGGTAATCTTAAAGATACCAAACTGAACGACCGGTGTTCCCGGCGTCAGAAACAGGTTAAAGCTCACACTGATCAGAAGTAAAAATAAAATTGCCTTTAAGCCTCGCACCATGAAAGAAAACGGTACCTTTGACATGCGGATGGCTGTGACCAGAAACAGGGTGGCCGCCACATAGCAGGCAATGCTGTTTGCAAAAAACAGAGAAACAATGAACACCAGCGTTCCAAACAGCTTCGTCCTCGGATCCATGCGATGCAGCACAGAATCCACCGGATAATATTGTCCTAATGTAATATCGCGAATCATGGTCTTTCATCCTTCCCGAGCAGATGCAGGATCGCATCCCTTGCCTCTGTCACTGTGGTAATATCGTCTGCGATCGGCACGCCATGTTCCTTTAAGCCATGTACAATGTAGGTGATCTGAGGGGCAGCCAGTCCCATGGCCTCCAGCTCTTTGTAATGGCGGAACACTTCCTTCGGCGGCGCGTCAAATATCTTTTCACCATGGTTCATCACCATGATCCGGTCCGCATAGCGGGCAATATCCTCCATGCTGTGAGATACCAGCACAATGGTCATATGATGTTCCCGGTGCAATGCGGAGATTTCATCCAGGATCTCATCACGGCCCTTCGGATCCAGACCCGCAGTCGGCTCATCCAGGATCAGTACCTCCGGATGCATGGCCAGCACCCCGGCAATGGCAACTCTCCGCTTCTGACCGCCGGATAATTCAAACGGTGACTGCTGCCAGAGTTTTTCATCAAGTCCAACCTGGATCAGTGCTTCCCTGGCCCGGGCCTCTACTTCTTCTTTTGAGAGGCCCTGATTCTTCGGACCAAAGCATACGTCCGAAAAGACATCCACCTCAAACAGCTGATGCTCCGGATACTGGAATACCAGCCCTACCTTACTGCGCAGGGCCTTCATGTCATAGCCATCCTGGTAGATATTTTCTCCATTATAATAGATTGCGCCGCTGCTGGCGCGCAAAAGTCCGTTCAGATGCTGGATCAGCGTGGACTTTCCGGATCCGGTATGACCGATCAGTCCGATAAACTGTCCATCTTCAATCTCGAAGCTGACATCCTTTAAAGCATACTGCTCAAAGGCTGTTCCTTCACCATATATATGATTCAAATGTTCTGCCCTGATCGACATATATGCCTCCTTTTATTTTACCTCTGGAAATTTTTCGTGGAGAATGGGAAGAAGCTTCTCCATCAGCTCATCCATCGTCAGAATTCCATCCGGAAGGTTTACGCCTGCCTGCTTCAGCTCATAAGCAAGCTCCGTCACCTGCGGAACATCCAGACGATATTCCTTCAGTTCCTTTACCCGGGAAAAGATTTCCCGCGGTGTTCCGTCCATCACTAGCTTTCCGTCATCCATAACAATAACACGGTCCGCATCAATGACTTCTTCCATATAATGGGTAATCATGACCACCGTGATGCCGTACTCGTCGTTGAGCTTTTTCACGGTGCGCATCACCTTTTCGCGGCCGATGGGGTCCAGCATGGCGGTGGACTCGTCCATAACAAGGCAGTCGGGCCGCATGGCGATAACGCCCGCAATCGCGACGCGCTGCTTCTGGCCGCCGGAGAGCTTGTACGGCGCAGCCTCGCGCTTTTCATAGATGCCCGCCAGCTTCATGGCCTCGTCGATGCGGGTGCGGATCTCCTCGGGCGGTACGCCGAGGTTCTCCAGCGCAAAGGCCACGTCCTCCTCGACGATGGTCGCCACGATCTGGTTGTCGGGGTTCTGGAACACCATGCCGACCTTCTGGCGCACATCGTAGAGATGGTCCTCGTTGCGGGTGTCCATGCCCTCTACCAGCACGGTACCGGCCTCGGGCAGCAGAATGGCGTTGAAGTGCTTCGCCAGTGTGGACTTGCCGCAGCCGTTCGCGCCCAGCACGGCGACGAACTCGCCGCGGCGGATGTCCAGGCTCACGCCATCCACAGCGTACTTGGGCTGCTCGGGGTCGTAGCGGAAGCGGACGTCCTGTACTTTGATCATCGGTTCCTGATTCGGCATGGCTTATTTCTCCCAGATGGCCGTTGCGCCGCAGGGCACCACGCCGCCTGTGGCGGAGACCGGCAGACCAATCTCGTCGCAGTGGGTGCGGCCGCCCTTGACGGGGCAAAGCGTCGTTTTGACGATGTATTCCATGACCGCGGGGCTCAGACCCTCGGTGTAGGAGTTGATGGCAAAGAACAGCGGGTCGTCGCTCAGCACCTGCTCAGTCAGCGTGATGAGGTCGTAGACGTTGTCCTCGAGCTTCCAGATCTCGCCGCCCGGGCCGCGGCCATAGCTCGGCGGGTCCATGATGACAGCGTCATAGCGGCTGCCGCGGCGGATCTCACGCTGCACGAACTTGGCGCAGTCGTCCACGATCCAGCGGCAGGGGCGGTCTGCCAGCTCGCTGGCGGCAGCGTTCTCCCGCGCCCAGGCGACCATGCCCTTGCTGGCGTCCACATGGGTGACGGACGCGCCCGCGGCCAGGCACGCCAGCGTTGCGCCGCCCGTGTAGCCGAACAGGTTCAGCACGCGGATGGGACGGCCAGCCTGCCGTATCTTTTCCTGGTACCATGCCCAGTTCACGGCCTGCTCCGGGAAAACGCCGGTGTGCTTGAAGCCCGTGGGGCTGACGATCAACGTTAAATCGTTCCAGTGGATCTGCCATTTCTGCGGCAGCTTTTTGTGGTAATTCCACTGCCCGCCGCCCTTGGCAGAGCGGTAATAGACAGCGTCGGCCTTGGCCCACAGCGGGCTGGTCTCGTCGTTTTTCCAGATGACCTGCGGGTCGGGACGAATCAGCAGGGTCTGGCCCCAGCGCTCCAACCGGTTGTGGTTGGTAGCGTCCAGCAGCTCATAATCCCGCCAGGAATCAGCAGGGCGCATAGGCGATTCTCCTTTGCTATATGTGTTGGTTCGATGAATTTTGTGGTTAAGGCCAAGCGGCAGAGCCCCTCAGGCCTTGTAAACTCGGCCAGCTCCCCACTTCGTGGGGCGCCTTTTTCGCGGGCAGTGCCCGCGAAAAAGCCTCCCCTCACAGGGGAGGTGGGCGAGCGAAGCGAAGCTCGGAAGGGCTCTACCCGTTCGCTTATAGCTCGCACGTTTCCTTATTTAATTTAAAACATACTCGTCTGGCCGGAATCCTCGTCGTCAAAGCGCTTCGGCACGGCCATGTGCAGGTGCTCATAGGCCAGGCGGGTCACGCAGCGGCCACGGGGCGTGCGGGTCAGCATGCCCATCTGCATCAAATACGGTTCGCAGATGTCCTCCAGGGTGACGCTCTCCTCGCCCAGGGCTGCGGCCAGCGTTTCCAGACCGACGGGGCCGCCGCCATACATCTCAATGATGGCGCGCAGGACACTGCGGTCCAGCTCGTCCAGACCCAGCTCGTCAATGTCCATCCACTTGCGGGCGGCGATGGCGGTCTCCTCGTCAATCGTGCCGTCGCCCTGTACAGTGGCAAAGTCGCGCACGCGCTTGAGCATACGGTTGGCGATACGCGGCGTGCCGCGGGCACAGCGGGCCAGCTCCAGCGCACCCTCCTCGGTGATGGGCACGCCCAGAATGCCCGCGCTGCGCGTGATGATGCGCCCCAGTTCCTGCGGGCTGTAGGGCTCCAGCTTTAACAGGATGCCGAAGCGGTCACGCAGCGGCCCGGTCAGCTGGCCCGCGCGTGTCGTGGCGCCCACCAGCGTGAACCGCGGCAGATTGATGCGGATGCTCTGGGCACTCGGCCCCTTGCCGATCATGATGTCCAGCGCAAAATCCTCGAGAGCCGGGTACAGGACTTCTTCGACCTGACGCGACAGGCGGTGGATCTCGTCGATAAAGAGGATGTCGCCCTCCTGCAGGTTCGTCAGCAGGGCGGCCAGGTCGCCGGGCTTCTCGATGGCCGGACCCGACGTAATGCGGATTTGTACGCCCATCTCCTGCGCCACGATGCCGGCCAGCGTGGTTTTGCCCAGGCCCGGCGGGCCGTAGAGAAGGATGTGGTCCATCGGCTCGCCGCGCTGCTGCGCCGCCCGCAGATAGACCTTTAAGTTGCCCTTGGCCTTCTCCTGACCGACGTAATCGTCCAGGGTTTTCGGGCGCAGGCTGACTTCCTCCGTGTCGGCGGGGGTCATATCGGGGCTGACGAGACGGCTGGGGTCCACGGTGTATTCCTGGTTCAATTCGGCACTCCCCTTCTGTTACACGCGCGACAGACTGCGCAGCGCGATGGTGATGATCTCCTGCACGGAGAGGGTCTCGTCGACGCGGGCCACGGCGGCGGCAGCGTCCGACGGCGCATAGCCCAGGCTGACGAGCGCGGCGACGGCCTGCGCGGGCGCAGAGCTGGGGGCCGGGGCGGCAACATTGCCGGAGAAGCCCGTGCCAGCGGCCAGCCCCTTGCCGACCTTGTCCTTCAATTCCAGCGTGATGCGCTGGGCCAGCTTCGGCCCGACGCCCGCGGCCTTGGTGAACGCTTTGTGGTCGCCGCTGGACGCGGCCAGCGCGATTTTTTCCGGCGTCATGATGGACAGGATGGACAGCGCGGCCTTGGGGCCGACGCCGGTGACGCCAGTCAGCATCTTAAAGCAGTCGCGCTGCTCCTCGGCAGCAAAGCCGTAGAGCGAGACGTCGTTCTCGGTGACGTTCATAATCGTATAAACGGTCCCCTCCTGCCCGGCGGGGGGCAGGGCCTCGCCGGTGGTGGCGGGGATCTGGACAAAATAGCCGACCCCGCCGCAGCTGATGACGACGGAATCCAGCGTTTTCTTGATGATTTTTCCGGTAAGGCAGTAGATCATGGTGTATCCTTCTTTTGTATGGTGGAAAGCCTTCCCCCACTTGGGGGAAGGCAAGGGATTATCTCACCGGTGTCCCCATCAACCGGCTGCGGCTGCAATGGCAGTGGGCAATCGCCATGCCGAGGGCGTCAGCGGTATCGTCGGGCTTGGGGACGGACTCGAGGTGCAGCATTATGCGGGTCATCTCCTGAATCTGCTTCTTCACGGCCTTGCCGTAGCCAGTGATGGCCTGCTTGACCTGCATGGGTGTGTATTCGTAGATCGGCACGCCGCACTGCGCCGCGGCCAGCAGAATGACGCCGCGGGCCTCGGCCACGCCAATGACGGTGGTCTGGTTGTGCTGGTAGTACAGCTTTTCGATGGAGAGGGCCTCGGGCTGGTAGCGCTTGCAGATGTCGAATACGCTCTCATAAATTTCAACGAGGCGCTGTTCAAAGGGCGTGTCCTTCTCGGTGATGACCGCCCCGTAGCCGATGGGTGCAAAGCGGTTGCTGATGTACTCCACAACACCCCAGCCCACAATGGCATACCCCGGGTCGATGCCCAAAACGCGCATAGTCCTATACCTCCCCACTTTAACCGATATAGTATACCATAAAATTGCAGTTACGTCCATAGGTTGTAAATAAAAAAGCCTCCCTTTCGTGTGAAAGAGAGACTTTTGGGAACGAGCGGCTTCCCCCTCGGGGGAAGCTGTCAGCAGCCCCGCCCGCTGACTGATGAGGGCAAGGCCTGCGGTAGTTGCCTGTTAAGGGTCTCCAATGGCAAACCGGTCCCTCATCCGGCCCTGCGGGGCCACCTTGCCCCTCGGGGGAAAGCTTTGATAGATCAGTACCCAATCCCAATCTGCCGTTTTGCCGCCTTTAGCGCCTTGCGCAGCGGCCTGTACAGCACCAGCATAATGGCAAAGTTGCCGACGCCGTGCAGGGCGTCGTAGCTCAAGCCGCTCAGCCACCAGCTCAATGCAAAGGCGGGCGTCTTGGCAAAGAGATATACCGCGGCGCATAACCCGCCGAAGCACAGTCCGTACAGCCCGCTGAACACGGCCCAGAACAGCGCGTGATCCATGCGGCGGAACAACCACGCCAGCAGTGCCAGTAAATACCAGATGTACAGGTACATGGCCCACCACAGCCCAAAGCCGTAGAGTACACCCTGCAAAAGGATGAACACCGTGATGGCAGCGGGCGTCTCCCGCGGAAGTTCGAGCGCAAACAGGATGATGAGCAGCGTGACCGGCTCGATGTTGGGCAGACCGCTCATGGCCTGCTTGCTGACGACGAGCAGCGCACCCATCAGCCCGGAAAGCACCAGACCGACAATGCGGCGGTGGTTACTTCGTGTAGGTGAAGGCATAGCTGTCGCCGTCGTGCAGCTCAATGTCGGCCACGCCGACGGAGGTCATCTCGCCCGCAGCGTCGGTCAGGCACCACCAGGAACCGTCCTTGTTGTAGTCGGCGGCCTCGCCGTTGACGACAGTTACAAAGCCGGCCTCGGCCTCCTCGGCGCTGATGATACCGGCGTCCACCAGAGCGGTGCTCAGCTTTTCACCGTCGGCGGCGTCCAGGGTCAGCACGGTGCTCTCACCGTCCGCGCCGGTCACCGTGAAGGTGAACTGAATGGCCTCGGCAGAGTCGGCAGCCTCAGCAGTGGAGACGGCCTCCTCAGAAACCGCCTCAGATACGACCTCGGAGGAGACAGCCTCGGAGGAGGCGGCAGAGGACGCGGATGCGCCGCAGCCCGCCAGCAGTGCGGCGGACAGCGCCAGGGACAAAATCAGTGCAGAAAGCTTTTTCATGTGGAAATTCCCTCTCTATGTTCAAATAAAACTACCGCGCAGGGAAAGCTGCGCGGTAGTTATTATACAGGGATGGAAAGGTAAAATCAAGTGCCGGAATGAAATGACGTCTATATGTGTATCATTGTGCGTAGGGCGGGGTGCCCTCACCCCGCCGCAGGCTTCCGCAACAGACCGTAAACGGAGTGGCAGCAGCGGCGGCGGCATGAGGGCATGCCGCCCTACATACTCTTACCCCTCCAGCTGCTCCTTATGATATTGCAGCGTGTACAACTGGTAATATCTGCCGTGCTTCGCCAGAAGCTCCTGATGGTTCCCCTGCTCGAGAATCTTGCCGTGGGACAGCACAATAATGTTGTCCGCGTGCTGGATGGTAGACAGCCGGTGCGCGACGATCAGCATCGTGCCGACGGACCGCATCTTTTCCAGCGAATCCTGAATCAAAAGCTCGGTCTCGGTGTCAATATTCGCCGTGGCTTCGTCCAAAATCATAACGCTTGGCTTGTGGATGATCGTCCGCGCAAAGCTCAACAGCTGGCGCTGCCCGGCGGAGAAGTTGTTCCCGCGCTCGCGGACCTCCTCGTCCAGACCGTGGTCCAGCTTGTCAATGAACTTGTCGGCGTTGACATAGCGGCAGACCTGTAGGATTTCCTCGTCGGAGATGCCCTCCTCCCGCAGGACGATGTTGCTGCGGATCGTGCCCGAGAAAAGGAACACGTCCTGCAGCATCTGCCCGAAGTGACGGCGCAGCGACGAAATTTTGATTTTGCGGATGTCGATGCCGTCAATCAGGATCTCGCCCTTCTGAAACTCGTAGTTGCGGCAGATCAGCGAGAGAATCGTGCTCTTGCCCGAGCCCGTCGAGCCGACAAACGCCACGGTCTGGTGCGGGTCAATGTGGAAGGACACGCCCTGCAGCACCCACTCGCCCGGAAGATAGCTGAACCAGACGTCGCGGAACTCGATTTCGCCCTTTACCTCGTCCAGCTCGATGCCGTCGGGGGCGTCCACCATTTTGGGCGCAATGTCCATGATGGAGAACACCTTCTCCGACGAGGCCAGCGCCGACTGCAGCCAATTGAACTGCTCGGCCAGATTCTGGATGGGCGTGAAGAATTTGGAAATGTACATGTAGAACGTGACGATGGTGCCGCCTGTGATGGTCTGGCCCAGAAACGTCACTCCGTTCAGATGCCCCATGCCGCCGAGATAAAAAAGACACAGGATCGAGCAGATATACAGCATGTAGACCAGAGGACGAAACACGCCGAACACAAAGATCTGCTCCCGGTTCGCGCGGGCGAGGCGCTGGCTTTTCTCGCGGAACTCCGCCATCTTCTCGTCCTCGCGGCCAAAGATCTGCGTGACCTTGATGCCGGACAGATTCTCCGACAGGTAGGTGTTGATGTCGGTGGTCGCGTCCTTGACCTTGCGGTAGGCCCGGCGGGAGAACTTGCGGAAGATAACCGTAAAAATCACGATGAACGGCACAAAACAGAGCACCATCAGCGTCAGCTCATAGTTGAGCGCCAGCATGGCGACCAGGATGCCGAGGATGACAAAGATGTTCTTGGTCAGCGTGACCAGCAGGTTCGTGAACATCATCGAGATAGCGTTCGTATCGTTCGTCACGCGGGTGACAAGCTTGCCGACGGGAATCTCGTTCAGCTGCTCGTGGGACAGCGACTCAATGTGGGTGAATAGGTCCTCGCGCAGGTCGGAGATGATGCGCTGGCCGACGCGCTGCAGAATGACAGCCTGGAAGTAGGTGCTGGCCATCGAGAAAACGAGCACGCCCGCATAGACGGCGACGCCCGCGAACAGCCGCGGCAGCTCGAACTCGCCTGAGACCAGCTCCTCCAGCGCGCCGACGATCAGCGGCGAGATGATGTCATAGGCAATCGAGAACAGCATTAAAAACAGCACAACGACGAATTTCGCCAGGTACGGCTTGGCATACCCGGCCAGGCGGCGCAGAATCTCGCCGTCGTTCATCGTGCGCTCAAAGCCCATCGTCTCCTTTTTGCCCTTGATGAGGGCGTAGGCCAGCACCAGCAGCGCCGTGACGACACCGATGACTGCGCCTACCAGCAACAGCGGATTTACGTTAGCCATGGCTGCCGCCTCCTTCCTCGTCCTCGAGCTTCTGCAGATCGACCATGCGGCGGTATTCGGCGCAGCTGCGATACAATTCATCGTGCGGGCCGACGGCCTCTACCCTGCCGTCCTCGATAAAGACGATCTTGTCCAGCTGCTCCACCGTCGAAATGCGGTGGGCGATCAGCAGCGTCGTCTTGCCCGCGCGGCTGGTCTTGAGGTTGTCGAGGATGATTTTCTCGGTGCGGGTATCGACAGCCGAGACAGAGTCGTCCAGAATCAAGATCGGCGCGTTTTTCAGCAGGGCACGCGCAATCGAGATGCGCTGCTTCTGTCCGCCGGAGACGGTCACGCCGCGCTCACCGAGTACGGTCTCGTAGCCGTCCTTGAAGTCCACGATGTTGTCCCGCACATCAGCCAGCGCGGCGGCGCGGTCAATGTCGGCCTGGCTGGCGTCGTCCACGCCGAAGCCGATGTTGTGGGCAATCGTGTCCGAGAACAGGAAGTTGTCCTGCGGCACGTAGGCGCAGGCGTCGCGCACCGAATGGATGGACACGGCGTTCACGTCCTGCCCGTCCACAAACAGCGTGCCGTCGGGCACATTGTAGGTACGCAGCAAAAGGTCCACCAGCGCGGTCTTGCCCGCGCCGGTCTTGCCGACGATGCCGACGCTCTCGCCGGGCTTGATGGTGAACGATACGTCCTTCAGCACGTCGTACTCGCCGTCTGGGTAGCGGAACGTCAGATGGCGGAACTCAATGCCGCCGTGCGGGTCGCGCAGGTCGGCGACGCCGTCGCGGTCCGCCACGTCGATGGGCGCATCCAGAAGCTCGGTAATGCGGTTCAGCGATGCCTTGCCGCGGGAGGTCTTTTCAATCAGCATCGAGATGGCCATGATGGGCCAGACGATGGCCTCAAAGTAGCCGATGTATTCCACAAGCTGACCTGCGTTGAACTGCCCGCGCCAGACGAGCCAGCCGCCGTAGCCCAAAATCACGCAGATGACCGACTCGACGAACAGCGTGACCAGCACCTCGAGCAGTGTTGCAATCTTGGTGTAGGCGACGTTGACCTCCTCGTTCTCCTTGTTGAGCCGGCGGAAGGCAATCAGCTCCTTGAGCTCCTTCACAAACGCCTTGATGACCGCAATGCCGGAAAAGTTCTCCTGCGCAAAGTCGGACAGGTCGGAGAACGCCTGCTGGCGCTCCTCCCACCGCCTGGTCATGACTTGGCTCATGACGGTGCCGAGTACGAACATGACCGCCGCCGGAATCAGCGCCAGAAGTGTTAATTTACAGTCCATCCGCCACATCTTGACCAGCGCCATAATGCCCAGCACGGCGGCGTCAAAGAACATCAAAATGCCGTCGCCGAAGCACTCCTGAATGGTGTCGAGGTCGTTGGTGTAGAGGCTCATCAGGTTGCCGACCTTGTTGACCTGATAGTACTGCTGGGACAGGCGGCGGCTGTGGTCAAACATTCGCTCCCGCAAATCGGCGGCCACGCTGACCGCTGACCCGAAGAAACAGACGCGCCACAGGAACCGCCCGATGACCATGAGCACGACGATCCAAATCATTGGCAGGCAGATGTGCTGAAACAGCACCTCCCTGGTAAAGGGCAGCGTTTGGCCGTCCACGACCACCTGACCCAGATTTGCGCCGTTGATGACCAGCCGGTACAGCTCCGGGATGAGCAGCTGAATGTAGTCCACCGTCAGCAGTGACAGAATGCCCAGCAGCAGCACCGGCGCGTACTTGAGATAGTATCGGTTGATCGCTTTGCCGAAAATCACGGCGATCCTCCCTCCTTTTCCTATTTCTGCTTTGAACAAAGTACGACAAAATGCCGTAAAATATAAGTATATCGTACCAGCGCAGGTTCGTCAATGGGACACAAAAAGTGCATTGTAGGGACGGGGGCGCAGCACGCCCGGCCCTGCGGCAGTCGTTCAGCTCCCGGGTCGATGACGAGCATCGACCCCTACATGCAGAAGCGGATGCTTGCATCCGCGGAAACAAAAGAAAAGCCCCTTGCCGAACGTATCGGCAAGGGGCTTTCTCTGGTGCGCGGTACAGGACTCGAACCTGTGACCTCCTGCACGTCAAGCAGATGCTCTACCAGCTGAGCTAACCGCGCATATACGTCACTGCGTTTCAGCGACGTATGTTATTATAGCATACTGCTTTGCGGAATGCAAGCCCTTTTTGCAAAAAAATCAGTCCAGAATCCGCCCGTCGGTGGAAATCGTTACGACCTGCCACGGAATGAATTTGCCGGACGCCTGCAAGGCGCGCTTGGCGGCATTTTCCAGCCCGCCGCAGCAGGGCACCTCCATGCGCACAACGGTGACCTCTTGAATGTCGTTGCTGCGGATGATGGCGGTCAGCTTCTCACTGTAATCGACGTCGTCCAGCTTGGGGCAGCCCACAAGCGTGATGTGCCCGCGGATGAACCGCTCGTGGAACGCGGCGTAGGCGTAGGCCGTGCAGTCGGCAGCAATCAGCAGCCGCGCACCGTCAAAGTAGGGTGCGTTCACCGGCACCAGCTTGATCTGCACGGGCCACTGGCGCAGCTGGCTGGGGGCCGTCGTCGGGGCGCTCTCCCCTGCCTCGGCGGGGTGCAGGGCCTTGGCCATGCTGCCCGGGCAGACGTGCATCGCTTTGGGTGCACTGCCGGGGCAGCCGGGCGTGTGGGCGGCCTTGTGCTGCCTGGCGGCCTGCACGGCGGCCTCGTTGTAGGGCGCGGCCTCGCGCTGCTCAAACGTGATGGCCCCCGTGGGGCAGTGCGGCAGGCAGTCGCCCATGCCGTCGCAGTAGTCGTCGCGCATCAGCGTGGCCTTGCCGCCGATCATGGCGATCGCGCCCTCGTGGCAGGCGGCGGCGCAGGCCCCGCAGCCGTTGCATTTCTCCTGGTCGATGTGAATGATTTGTCGTTTCATGGTCAGCCTCCTTGACTTTGTGCTGTCATTTTACTACAATGGCAGCAAGAGTTCTGTTGTAGCAACAACATGTGAGGTGCATAATTATGGAATTGCCGGATGTACCGCTGTTCCGCGGACTGACCGCCGACGAGGCCGAGGCAGCCGTAACTGCGCTGCGGATGCGCCGCAGGGCATTTGCCAAGGGGGAGATCCTGCTGGAGGCTGGGCAGAGAACCCCGGCGCTGGGCGTGGTGCTGACCGGGCGGGTGCACATGGAGCACCTGGACGTCTGGGGCAGCAAGACGCTGCTGGGCCAGGCCGGGCCGGGAGACCTGTTTGCCGAGACCTACGCCTGTCTGCCGGACGAGCCGCTGCGGGTCAGCGTTGTGGCCGCAGAAAACGGCGAGGCACTGTTTTTGGAGACCGGGCAGCTTTTGCAGTGCGGCTGCGAGCCATGGCGCTGGAAGCTGACGCAAAATCTTTTGCGCATTGCAGCGCGTAAAAATCTGGGGCTGGCGCAGCGCAGCCTGTACACCGCCCCCAAGACGATCCGCGGGCGGATCACGGCGTACTTTTCGGTGCTGGCGCGGCAAAACGGCAGCCTGCGGTTTACGCTCCCCTTTGACCGCCAGCAGCTGGCCGACCACCTTGGTGTGGACCGCAGCGCCTTGAGCAATGCGCTGAGCCAGATGCAGAAGGAAGGGGTGCTGGTGATCGATAAGCGGGAGGTAGAGCTGAAACAGGTGGAGGAGATGTGAGGGAAGCTGTCAGCGGCCCCGACCACTGACTGATGAGGGGCAACCTTGCGGAGATTGCCTGTAAACGGGTTATTTCCGCGAACTTACCCCTTATCCGGCCCTGCGGGGCCACCTTCCCCCAAGGGGGAAGGCTTGAAGCCTGTATAAAAAAGCCGCTGACAATTATGCCAGCGGCCTTTTTTATAAATTTATCGTACCACCGTCTCCACCTGCGGTGCGCCGCCTGCCAGCTGTTCCGCGGTGACAGGCTGTACCTCGCCGGGCTGGTCCAGCTTCTCGCGGGCTACGGCCAGCATCAGTTTGATGCGGTTTTCCTGGTTGACGCGGGTCGCGCTGGGGTCGTAGTCCACGGGGGTGATGTTCGCGTCCGGGTGCAGGGCGCGGATCTTATTGATCATGCCCTTGCCTACAATGTGGTTCGGCAGACAGCCGAACGGCTGGGCGCAGACAATGTTGCCGTAGCCGCCCTCGACCAGCTCGATCATCTCGGCGGTCAGCAGCCAGCCCTCGCCCATCTTGGCACCCAGAGAGATGATGCCCTCGGGCTTTTTCATCAGCTCGCGGAACGAGCCGGGCGCGTAGAAGCCGTACTTGCGCATGGCGTCATAGCTGGCGCAGCCGATGCCGTCCAGCCAGCTCAAGAACGCGTCCGCGCCGCCCGCCACAAGCTTGTTGCCGCCGTACAGGTCGATGTCCAGCTTGTAGTTGGCCACGCAGTACTCCACAAAGCCCATCAGGCCGGGCAGGTTGACCTCGCAGTCCTGGCTTTCCAGAAATTTTTCCAGATCATTGTTGCCCAGCGGCGAGTATTTGACATAAATCTCGCCGACGACGCCGACCTTGACCTTCGGCACGCGGGTGACGGGAATGGTCGCGTAGTCCGCGGCAATGTCGTAGAACCGGCGCTTCATGTCATGGGCGGAGTAGTTCTTGTCGTCGCGGATCCAGCCCTGTATCGTAGAGATCCACTTCTCGGTCATGGCGTCGGCGTCGCCCCTGTGGTTCTCGTAGGCGTGGGTCTGGCTGCGCAGGGCGACCAGCATATCGCCGTAAAAGATCGACGCAATGACCTTGCGCAGCAGCGGCACGGTCAGCGGCAGACCGCTGCCCTTTTCCAGACCGGAGAAGTTCAGCGATGCTACGGGAATATTGCCGTAGCCCGCCTTGACGAGCGCCTTGCGCAGCAGCTTGATGTAGTTGGACGCACGGCAGCCGCCGCCGGTCTGGGTGATGAGCAGCGCGGTGTGGTCCAAATCGTATTTGCCGCTGTTCAGCGCGTCGAGAAACTGCCCGATGACGAGCAGCGCCGGGTAGCAGGTGTCGTTGTGGACGTATTTCAGGCCCAGCTGCGCGACCTCGCTGCCGCAGTTGCCGAGCACCTCGGTCTGGTAGCCCTCGCTGGCCAGTGCCGCCTGCATGAGCCGAAACTGAGTCACGGCCATGTTCGGAATGAGAATTTTATGGGTCTTTACCATGTCCTTGGTAAAGTTGGGGGTCATGTATTCCATGGAATTGCCTCTTACTTTTTGTCCTCTTTGCGTTCTTCCAGCGCTGCAAACAAACTGCGCAGTCTTATGTTCACCGCGCCCAGATTTGTGATCTCGTCGATCTTCAGTTGGGTGTACAGCTTGCTGCCCGCCTGCAGAATCTCGCGGGTCTCGTCGGTGGTGACGGCGTCCAGGCCGCAGCCGAAGGAGACGAGCTGCACAAGGTCCATATCGGGGTTCTCGGTGCAGTATTTCGCGGCGGCGTACAGGCGGCTGTGGTAGGTCCACTGGTTCAGGACGGAGGTCTGGAACTTCTGCTCGTGCCAGCTGACGGAGTCCTCGCTGATGACGGCAGCGCCCTGCCGGATGATGAGCTGGTCAATACCGTGGTTGACCTCAGGGTCAACGTGGTAGGGGCGGCCCGCCAGCACAATGATGCGGCGGCCTTCCCTGCGGGCCTGCGCAATGATCTCGGTGCCCTTGTCGCGCAGCTGCTGCATGTGGCGGGCGTACTCGTTGTAGGCCGCATCAATGGCTTCGTGCACGGCCTTCCGGTCCAGCCCCGGGAAATAATGGTCCAGCGTCTGCTGGAATTTCTTGTAGAAATCCTTGCGGCGCTCGAGGTTGAAGTAATCGTAGATGAACTTCGTCGCCTTCAGCTCGGGGCAGTTGCCCTCGAGCACCTCGGGATAGTAGGCCACGACAGGGCAGTTATAGTGGTTGTCGCCCAGGTGCTCGTCCAAGTTGTAGCTCATGCAGGGGTAGAAGATCGCGTCCACGCCCTGCTCACACAGCCAGTGAATGTGGCCGTGGCTCAGCTTGGCCGGGAAGCAGGCCGTGTCGCTGGGGATCGTCGCCTGACCGCTCTGGTACAGCTTGCGGTTGGAGAAGGGGCTGACGACGACCTCAAAGCCGAGGCGGCTGAACAGCGTGTGCCAGAACGGTAAAAGCTCGTACATATTCAGGCAGAGCGGGATGCCGATCTTGCCGCGGCTGTTCGCGGGGGCTGCTGCCTTGCGGTAGCCGTCCAGCAGCTTGAGTTTGTAGGCGTAGAGGTCCAGGTCCTCGTTGTTGGCCTTGCCGGTCACGGGCTTGTCGCACCGGTTGCCGGAGATAAAGCGCTTGCCATCGGCAAAAACGTTGACGGTCAGCTGGCAGTGGTTGCCGCACCCCTGACACTGCACGGTGTTGACCTTCTGGCTGAAATGCTCCAGCTCCAGCTGGGTCAGCACGGTGCTGCGGGCGTGCGCGCCTGCCTTGGCCTTGCCGTACAGGGCCGCGCCGTAAGCGCCCATCAGGCCCGCAATGTCGGGACGGATGACGTTGACGCCCATCTCCTTCTCAAAGGCGCGGAGCACAGCCTCATTGTAGAAGGTGCCGCCCTGTACCACGATGTTGCGGCCCAGCTCCTCGGGGCTGGACGCGCGGATGACCTTGTACAGCGCGTTCTTGACGACGGAGATGGACAGACCGGCGCTGATATTTTCAATCGAGGCACCGTCCTTCTGCGCCTGCTTGACAGACGAGTTCATGAACACGGTGCAGCGGCTGCCAAGGTCAACGGGCTTGTCGGCAAACAGGCCCAGCGCGGCAAACTCCTTGACGTCGTAGCCCAGCGCCTGGGCGAACGTCTGCAAAAAGCTGCCGCAGCCGGAGGAGCAGGCTTCGTTCAGGAAGATGTTGCTGATCGCACCGTCCTCAATTTTGAAGCACTTCATGTCCTGACCGCCGATGTCGATGATGAAATCCACGTCGGGCAAAAAGTGCTTGGCGGCGGTAAAGTGCGCGACAGTCTCGACAAGACCGCGGTCGCAGTGGAACGCATTTTTGACGAGCTCCTCGCCGTAGCCGGTGGTGGTCACGCTGGCGATCTGCAGGCCCGGGTGATCCTTGTAGAGACTGAGCAGCGTCTCCCTGACGAGCGGGATCGGGTTGCCGAGGTTCGGACGGTAGCGCTCGAACAGAATGTTCGCGTCGTTGTCGATGACGACGAGCTTGATGGTGGTGGAGCCGGAGTCGATGCCGATATGTACCGGCCCGCAGTCTGCGCCAAAGGGCAGGCAGGGCACGGTGGCCTTTAAGTGGCGGGCGTGGAAGTCCTCGTACTCCTGTTTGTTTGCGAACAGCGGCGGCAGGCTGACGTAGGTCGCTGTGGCGCTGTATTCGTCGAGACGCTTGGCAACCTCGCGCAGGTCGGATTCCTCGTCGGCATAGAACGCTGCGCCCATCGCGACGAAGAGCAGGCTGTTCTCCGGCAGGGTGCCGGTGACACCCAGAGTCTTGTCAAAGCTCCGGCGCAGCGTCCCGGAGAAGGTCAGCGGGCCGCCGAGATACAGGATATTGCCCTTGATGGGGCGGCCCTGTGCCAGACCTGCAATGGTCTGGTTGACAACGGCCTGATAGATCGACGCCGCGATGTCGCCCGCCTGTGCGCCCTGGTTGATGAGGGGCTGGATGTCGCTTTTGGCAAAAACGCCGCAGCGGCTGGCGATGGTGTAGGTGCGGGTCGCGGCCTGCGCGGCCTTGTCCATCTCGTCGGCGCCCATCTTCAGCAGGGTCGCCATCTGGTCAATGAACGCGCCCGTGCCGCCGGCGCAGCTGCCGTTCATGCGGACCTCGGTGCCGTTTGTCAGAAAAAGGATTTTGGCATCCTCGCCGCCCAGCTCGATGATGCAGTCGGTGCCGGGGGCCAGTCGGTTGGCGGCTACACGGGTGGCAAAGACCTCCTGCACGAAGGGGACCTTGCAGCTGTCGGCCAGGCCCATACCGGCGGAGCCGGAGATGGCTAAGTAGGCGCGGCCATCGGGCAGATATTCGGCGGCAACCTTCTCAAGCAGCGCCCTGCCCTTCTCTAAAATATGGCTGAAATGGCGCTCGTAGGTCGAATATACGATCTGCCCGGCGTCGTTCAGCACAACACATTTAATGGTGGTGGAACCAATGTCCAGACCAACTCTCATAGGATTTTGCCTCCTGCGGATGGAGTGAAATTGCGGGATATGTGCGCCGGGTCTGCCCCGCGGCGATACAATATCAGATTATATTATACAGGGTTCTGCACGATTCGGCAAGAGTACGGTGCAGGAAAACACGTTGTCAAATGCAGAAATCTGTCCTAAAAAAAACACCGAAGCGGTGCAGGAAAGTCCTGCACCGCTTCGGCATCAAAAGAAAAGAGGAGTATGGATGAAAAACTTGGGGTTCTGTTCTCAGGCCCGGGTCCCTGCTCCCTTCCTGAGAACACTTATAGTATACCCGCCATTTGTGTTAAAGTCGTGAAGGAAAATTCAACAAATTAAGAAGGGTTTGTGAACAAACCAAGCCTTTCCCCCAGGGGGGAGCCGCTCTAAACAAAAACCACCCGGCGCAAAACCGAGTGGCTATGTACAAACTTATTGCTCCTCCCGGCCCAATTTGTCGATCTGATCCTGCAAAAGCTGGGAGATCGGGCGGCGGGTGTTGCGCAGACGGTGGACCGGGGCGGCAGGGGCCGTGTGGTGCACGGGCTGTGCCTTGGCCTTGACGCGCAGACGCTCGGCGGGCTTTTCGGGAGACGGGGCGGCAGGCTTGGCGGCGGCAGCGGGGCGCGGCGGCACCGGTGCGGGAATATCTGTTTCCGGTGTGCCCTGCGCAAAGCTGCGCATATCGGTGCCCAGATCCTTCAGCTCGGCCTCGGTCTGGTCAAGCGCCTGATAGATGGCCTGCGTTAGGCCGTCTAAATCCAGCGTGGCGGCGCTCAAGCGCTCGTCCACGCGGGCCAGACGCTCTCGCACCAGCATGACGCCCGACGCAATGCTGCGGGCATTCTCTGCCATGCGGTTCTTCTGGGTCTCGGCCTGCTGCTTGAGTTCCCGCTCTGCGCTCTCGGCGTACAGGCGGGCATCGGCCAGGATCTTGCCGGCCTCGAGCTTGGCCTCCCGCACCAGATCGGATGTGGGGGCGGCCGGGGCGGCGGCAGTGTTCAGCGCGCGCGCGGCGGTCAGCTGCTTTTGCAGCTCGTCCACCTGCTGCTGCAGATCGTGGCATTTCAGCTGCCAGATGTTGGCGTTTTTCTGGGATTCCCGCTGGGTGGACTGGAAGGAGGCCGTCTTTTTCTTGATGGTCTCCAGCTGCTCGTCCGCCTCGCGGCGCTTGGCCTCGGCCGTGTCTGCACGCTGGGTCGCGGCAGCCAGCTCGGCCTTCAGGGCCTCCATGCGGCTGTCGGCGGTGCCCCGCTCGCTGCGCAGCTCGTCCAGTTTGGACTGCAGCTGCTGCAGCTGGCGGTTGTACTCCAGCTCGTGCTGCTGGGCCTCGTTGGCCAGTGCGTTCATGTAAGCCAGCACGTCATTTTTATCAAAGCCGAACAAGCTGGAACGAAAACCCTGTTCCTGAATGTTCATCGGTTCAGACGGCATGGCTTTTTACATCCTCTCGCAAAAAAAATCATTAAGAACGCTTGTTCAGGATGCTGAGCAGGTCGTCAAAGTAATCGCCGTCATCCTCTTCCTCGGCAGGGGCTGCGGGCTGTGCGGCCACAGGCGTGTCCATGCCGGTGCTGAAGGACTGGGTGAAGATCGGGTTGGGCATGACGGGGTTGACCTGCGGCTGGACAGGCTGCACGGGCTGGACCGGAGCAGCGGCAGGCTGTGCGGCGGGCTGGGTAGCGGCCTGTGCGGCACGCTTGGCGTCAACATGGGCCTGAATGGGCTCGTCGACCTCGGGCGTGCTCTCGAAGCCTGTGGCAACGACGGTAATGCTCATCTCGTCGCTCAGGCGCTCGTCGAACGCAGTACCCCAGATGATGTTGGCATCGGGATGCGCGCTCTGGGTGATCATGCTGGCAGCGGTCTCGACATCCTCCAGGCCGATGTCGGGGCTGGAGGTGATGTTGATGATGACGCCGCGTGCACCGGCAATGCTGGTCTCCAGCAGCGGGCTGGAGATGGCAGCCTTGGCGGCGTTCTCGGCCTTGCCGGCGCCCTTGGCAACGCCGACGCCCATGTGGGCAAAGCCGGCGTCCTTCATGATGGAGCGGACGTCCGCGAAGTCCAGGTTGATGAAGGCAGGAATGTTGATCAGGCTGGAGATGCTCTCAACGCCCTGGCGCAGCACGTTGTCAGCGGCCTCGAAGGCGTTCATCAGGGTGATCTTCTCCTGGCTGATGAGCTTCAGGCGCTCGTTGGGAATGACGATCAGGGAGTCAACGTGCATCATCAGGGAAGCGATGCCCTGCTCGGCCTGCGCCATCTTGCGCTTGCCCTCAAAGGCGAAAGGCTTCGTGACGATGCCGACGGTCAGGATACCCAGGTCATGGGCCGTCTCGGCCACGACAGGGGCAGCGCCCGTGCCGGTGCCGCCGCCCATGCCGGCGGTGATAAAGACCATCTGCGCACCCTTCAGCGCGTTGGTGATCTCGTCCTTGCTCTCCTCGGCGGCGCGCTGGCCGATCTCCGGGTCAGCACCGGCACCGCGGCCCTTGGTCAGCTTGGCACCAAGCTGGACCTTCTGGGTGGCCTTGGAGTTGAGCAGAGCCTGCTGGTCGGTGTTCATCGCGACGAACTCGACCCCGGACAGACCGGACTCCACCATGCGGTTGACGGCGTTGCCGCCGCCGCCACCTACGCCGATAACCTTGATATTGGTTACATTTTGCATTTCTTCGTCAAGAACGAATGCCATGAGTGTATCCCCCTAAAAGTGATGTTGTGAAACCGGATTCCTGGGGTGCACCCACGCATGGGCACACTAATCCGTGATTTTTTACATATAACTGTTTATAAGGATAGCAAATTTTCCGCGCAATTTCAATACCTTAGCGAGAAATTCATAAAAAAATACGGCCTGCCCTGCCCTTTTGGACAACGCAGGCCGCGATAGAGACTGTATTTTTAGTGCAAAGCTACATACTTTGTGTAAGAATGTGAAAAATTTGAGAAGTAGAGCTGCCATGATTGGTCGTGTACCGGGGCGGCTCCCCCGTAGGGGCCGGGCATGCCCGGCCCGGTGGTGTAACGTGAGCGGCAGTCTGCGGGCAGTCTCAGGAGATCTCCGCCCCCAGCCCCCGCAGCGCCCCGGGCAGGTCCTCATACCCGCGCGGGATGTGCCCGGGGTCGCGCAGGCGGGTCTCACCGTCCGCGGCCAGTGCCGCCGCCAGAAGCGCCGCTCCGCCGCGCAGGTCGGGCGCGGTGACGTCCGTCCCGTGCAGGACGGCCCCGCCCGGGAGCGTCAGCTGCCGCCCCCTGACCGTGCAGACCGCGCCCATGGCGGCAAAGCCCGCGGCACAGGCAAAGCGGTTGGCAAACAGGCTGTCGTAAATTTCGCTCTCCCCCGCTGCCGTCAGCAGCACGGCGGCGGCCAGCGGCGCAGTGTCGGTGGCAAAGGCGGGCCAGGCGTCGGCCCGCAGGTGTGCCCCGCCCCGCAGCGGCACAGCGGGGTCACGGGCCAGCCGCACGCAGTCTCCGACCCGGCTGACCTGCACGCCGGTCCCGGTCAGAAAGCGCAGAAACGAGTCATAGCTGGCCGGGTCGCAGCCCGCAATTTCGATTTGCCCGCCCGCGCACGCCAGTGCGGCGGCGTAGGTCGCGGCGGCGATGCGGTCAGGCAGCGGGCGGTGAAAGGCTCCGCCCAGCGGTCTGCCGCCCTGCACGGTCAGCACCGGCGTGCCCGCGCCCTGAATATCCGCCCCGCAGGCAGACAGAAACGCGATCATGTCGCCGATCTCCGGCTCCTGCGCAGCGCCGCGCAGCACGGTCTGCCCCGCGGCACAGCAGGCGGCCATCAGCAGGGTCATTGTGGCCCCGACGCTGGGCAGCCGCAGTGTAAAATCCACCCCATGCAGCGGCCCCGTGCGCCGCAGCGTGACGGCAATGCCCTCCAATTCTACCTCGGCCCCCATGGCGGCCAGCCCGGCCAGGTGGATGTCCACGGGCCGCGGGCCGAGGCGGCAGCCCCCGGGCAGCGGCAGGCGCACATAGCCGACGCGGCAGAGCAGCGGCGCGAGATAAAATACCGAACTGCGCATGGCCCCGGCCAGATGCTCCGGGATGTCGCCGCAGAGACGGTCCGCGGGACGGGTGCAGAGGTCCGCCCCGCAGCGCCGCACCCGGGCCCCGACAGCGTCCAGCAGCGCCAGGCTGGTGTCCACGTCGGCCAGACGCGGGACGTCCCGCAGGCGGCAGGGGCCGTCGCAGAGCAGCGTCGCCGCCAGCAGCGGCAGGGTGCTGTTTTTGGCGGCGGCAGGCCGGATGCTGCCGTGCAGGGTGCGTCTGCCGTGGATGGTGATCGTCTGCATGAGCGGGGCCTCCTAAACCAATGATATTGCCAGAAAGCGGGAGGATGCGCGGTAGGGGCCGCATATATGCGGCCCGCAGCCTTCCGGCAGACAGCCGGCTGCCTTACAAGCGCGGGCCGGGCATGCCCGGCCCCTACCGGGCGGCAAGGTCAGGCACTGGGCCGCCGCCGCATACCCTCCCCTCATCCGGCCCTGCGGGGCCACCTTCCCCCAAGGGGGAAGGCAAGGGGTATCTCTACCCCGTTATATGCCGCGTTCCCTCCCGCTTATTACAGCAGCAGCGGCTGGATCTGCACGCCGCGCAGCGCGGCCTCTAATGTGTCGGGCAGGAGCGTGAAATCGCTTTTCAGGCTGCACGGCTTTTTGTAGCTGTCGTCCTGGCCGAAGGGCACAAAATAGTAGCTGCGCCGCTGCAAAAGCTGGCCCAGCGCCGGGGCACTGCCCGAAAGCCCATCGTTCGTGGACGGCGCGATAATAATGGGCCGTCCGCCGCGCAAAAGGCTTTTTGCGGCCAGCGTCACGGGGGTCGAGCTGATGCCTGCGGCCAGCAGCGCCATCGTGGTGCCGGTGGCCGGGGCGATGATGAGCGCCTCGGCAAGCCGCTGCGGGCCGAGCGGCTCAACGGCCTGCAGGGTCGTCAGCGGTCTGTGGCCGGTCACTTCATATAAGGTCTGCCGCAGGGCCGACGCGGTGCCGAAGCGGGTATCCAGCCCGGCGGCGCTGGCACTTAAAATGGGCAGGACGTCCCACCCGCGGGCAGTCAGGACACGCAGCTGGGGCAGCACCGCAGCAAAGCTGCAAAAGCTGCCGCACAGCGCAAAGGCGACGGTGCGTTTGGATTGGGTGGTCATGGGGCGGTGCTCCTTTCGTCGGGATCGCGTTCTTCCAGGATCGCCAGCACGGTCTGTGCAATCAGCGCCCCGGCTGTCTGCGGCGCGCAGCGGCCCGGCAGGGCCAGGGCGTGCTCGGCGTGCAGACCCAGTTCCTCGGCGGCGGCAAAGTCGGTGCCGCCGGGCAGACTGGCCAGGTCAATGATGAGCGCCCCGCCCGGCAGCTGCTGCAGAAGGGCTCGGGGCAGCACCGGCGCGGGGACCGTGTTGATGACGGCGTCAAAGCCGGGCAGCAGTGTGGGCAGGGCCGTCAGGGGTGCGGCGCGGCACCCGGCACAGCGGGCATTGGCGCGCTGCTCGGGGCTGCGGGCGGCCACGGTGACGCGCCCGCCCAGCAGCACCAGCCGCCGTGCCACGGCGCGCCCGACGCGGCCATAGCCCAGCACGAGAAAGCCGCTCTCCCAGATCGTGCGCTCCCGCAGGCGGAGCAGCAGCTCAAGACAGCCCTCGGCGGTGGGCACGGCGTTCAGGCATTCCAGCTCGGGCCGCAGAAAATAATCGATCAGCGGCAGCCCGGCCTCCCGCGCGGCCATCCGCACCGGCATCCCGGGGCGGCCCGCTAAGATCAGCGTCCCCTGCCCCGCACCCTGCAGTGCGCGGGCGACCTCGTCACTGACGCGGCCCTGGGACATGGGCAGCAAAATGTAATCGGCTGCGGCGGCATTGTCGGCGGCGGTCACGCCGTAACCCGCACGGCGCAGCACGCGCGCCGCCGCCTGCTGGCGGGCATCGTGCCCGACCACGCAAAATGTTTTCGGCATAGGCGCTCACCTCGGTTTGATTTGCGCCATACTATGCCGGGGCACGTGTACCTGTGCCTTCTGCCTTCCCCGTCGGGGGAAGGCGGCCCGCAGGGCCGGATGAGAGCAGAGTGTGCCCTATTGCCAATTCACGGGCAATTGCGGCGGCTCTGCCCTCATCAGTCGCTTTCAGCGACAGCTTCCTCCGAGGGGAAAGTCACGGCACGCAAAAAAGGCACCCACCTTTTCCTAAAAGATGGATGCCTTTTTACTCAAAAATATTTCAGCCCGTCGCACTGGCCGCGCCAGACTAGGAGCGGGTTGATGGGCACGGTGCCGATGCGCAGCTCGGCCACAACGGTCCTGCCGCTGGTGCCCAGCAGCTGGCCCTGCTTGACATCGTCCCCGGCCTCGACGTCCAGTGCGGTCAGGCCGTAGAAGATGCTCCTGAGGCCCGCGCCGTGGTCGATGACGACGGTGCAGCCGTAGCTGCCGCCAAGGTCCTCGGCCAGCAGCACATGGCCGCTGGCGGGCACGATCATAGAATCCTTCGACTTCTTCGGCTTGATGACGACATTTGTCGAGGTGCGCCCGCCGTAGCCGTAGTTCGTGCTGCGCTCGCTGTAGGAACGGCCCACGTACTCGGTCATGCCGTAGAGCAGCGGCGTGTCAAAGCTGTCCAGGAACGGCTGCACAAAGCCGCCCACGGCCCATTGGATCTCGCCGCCGTCAGTCGTCAGCAGCCTGCGGACGGCATCGGGGGCGTCGTCCGCGCCGATGTAGGGCGACGTCAGCTGGGACTTGGTGCTGTAATCCTTGTAGGAGTAGGAGGCCGCGCGGACCGACAGCGTCAGCGTTTCGGTATAGCCGTCGGCAGTCACGGTCAGCTCGGTGTTTCCGGTCTCGGCGTTCCACGGGATGGGCAGGTAGCAGATCCAGCCGTTGGCGGCCCTGACGAAGCCCGTGCTTTCCAGCGGGCCCGTCAGCGTCGGTTCGGTCCGGCTCATGGTGCTGCCGACACGCACGGCGGCCACGCTGCCCTGCTGCACCGTCGGTGTGCAGAGCGTGACGGACGGTTTGATGCTGACGGTGAAGCGGAACTGCCAGGTCTCGGTGCCGGTGACGCTGGAGCTGTCCTCGGCGGCGCTGTCAGACGCGGTGACGACGAGCTTGGCGTCAAACGTGCCGTTCTCCGCAAACAGATAGCTGCGGAAGGCGGTGACGCTGCCCTCGTACACGGTCTCCTTGTCGGCGTCGGTGATGGTCAGCTGGGTGCTGTAGTCGGACGGCGTCACGATAATATCCGGCGATGCGTCGGATATGGCATCCTCGAGCACAACGGGAGAGGAATTGAGCGTTTCGGCGTAGGTGCGCCTGAAAAAGCTGCCGACCACCGGCACGTGCCACTTGTAGGCCGTGGGAGCAAGCTCCTGGCCGTCAAAGGTGACCTTGACTTCGGGCAGCATGTCAGGCGTGGCGCTGCGGTAAAGCCATGCCACGCCGCCGCCTGCGATGATGAGCACGAACAGCACAACAAGGAGCAGCCACTTGAACATGCCGAACACACCGCGCCCGAGGGCCTGCGGGATCGTATCCTGCGGCTCGTCGTCCTCGTCGTCGGCGGTGCTGTCATGCTGCGGTGCCTCGGACGCCGGGGCAGGCCCGGCAGACGGCGCGGGGTCCTCCTCCAGCCCGGCCATGATCTGCGCAATCGAAAGCTGCGCCGTGCGGGAGATGTTCGCCATGCGTGCGGCCTCAGCGGCAAGGGCTTTATCGTTGGCAAGGTCATCGCTGAAAACAAGGCCGGACGGCTCGGCAGCGTCCTCCGCGGGGACGTCCCCGGTTTGCTCGGGCGTGTCGGTAACGGCTGTGTCTGCCGCGGCGGCCTCGGGGGGCGCTTCTGCCGCAGGCGTATCGTCGGCGGCAAGGGCGTCCGCTGTCGGTTCGGGCTCCGTCCCGGCGGGCTCGGCCCTTTCCGCAGGCTCGGGCAGCTCCGGGGTACTCGGGACGTCGGGCACGGTGGGTGCGGCAGCGTCCTCCCGGGCGGGGGTCTCCGGCGGTTCGGGCTTGCTTTCGGATTTGGGCTCGGCAAGCTCCGGCGCGGCGGGAACGGGGCTCTCCTGTGCGGGGGCCTTGCGCTCCGGGGCCTCGTCAGCCGGGGCTTTTTTCGCCGTCTTAGCAGCCTTCGGCGTCTTGGACTTTGCGGTTTTTGTTGTCTTTGTGGTTTTTTTGGCCCGCGGCTTCTTGGGGGACGCGGCAGGCTTTTTTGTGCTCTGCCCGTCTGCGGCGGGCGGCTCGGCGCTGTCCGTCGGCGCAGGGGGCGTGTCGGCGGCAGGCTGGGGGCTGGCTGCCTTGCGGCGCCGGGGCTTCGGCTTGGGGGCCTCCTCCGGCTGTACCGCAGTGGATTTCTTATCTTCTTCCATACTCACACTCACTCTTTTAGGGACCTTTATGGATGCCCGGCAAAACGGCAGCGGCACGGCAGGCCGGGTGTGCCGTGTGCAGCTATTTTATTCAGCCTCGCGGAATTGCAGACCACTGTTTCCGTCCAGCGCGGTCTGCGGGTCAGTGGATTTGCTGCCGATGCGCAGCTCGTAGATCAGGCTGTGGGCCGTCCCGGCGGTGCCCAGCGGGTCGCCGGCGGACACACTCTGCCCGCGCTCCACGCCGACAGTCTCCAGCCCGTACAGGTAGCTCTTTACGCCGCAGCCGTGGTCGATGACCACCGTGCCGCCGGTCAGGGTCAGCGTGCCCGCAAAGACAACGTTGCCTGCCTGCGGGGCGGTGACGGTCTCGCCGTCCGCGGCGGCATAGGTCAGGCCGGTGGCCTGGCCGCTGCGCTGGCCGTCCACCATCTGGGTGACACCGTACTCCATGGCGACAGCGCCCGCGCTGGGGGCCTCAAAGCGGCCATTCCAAAGCTTGGCGGAGCTGCCCGTTGTGTACAGCGGCCATATAGCGTTGCGGAACTCCTCCCCGCCGCCGGTGTCCTCCTCGGCGGGGACGGTGACCGTATCATACATGGTGCGGGTGACGGTCAGGGTGATGTCCTTTTCCAGGCTCCCGCAGGTCAGGTGCAGCGTATGGTCGCCGCCCTCGGCGTTGTAGGTCACGGGAATATAGCCCATGTAGCCGCTGGCGGTCTTGCGGAACCAGACGGTGCCCAGATCGGTCTCCAAGCTCGGCTCGCCGTCCAGAATGCCGGACAGCTGCACAGCCACGATGCTGCCCTGCGGCGCGCGCTCGGTGCTCAGGGTGACCTTGGGGTTCATCGCCATTGTGTAGCCGGCGCGGTAGGCGTACCAGCCCACGGGGTCGCCGGGGTTGTCCGCACTGCTGTGGTGCGCGGTCACGATGATCTGATAGTCTCCGTTTTGTGTATAGGTATAGGTATTGCAGTCGGCCAGTGCGCCGGTCCAGACCGTGCCGTCGGGCGCGGTGATCTGAAGCTCGGCAGCGGTGACCCAGTCGGGCAGGACGAGCTGCGGCACGGTATCGGTGAAGGTGCCCAGCTTCTGCACGGTCAGGTTCGTCGGGCTTTCGTAGGTCTTGTTGACCTTATCGCCCAGCACCGGGATGACCCAGCTCCAGCCGTTGGGCTCGAGGGTCTGCTCACCGAAGGTGGCGGCCTCCTGCGGCAGGGCATCCGTCCCGGTGCGGCTGTAAAGAAAAGCCGCCGTTCCGCCCAGGATGGCGGCAATCATAACGGCGACCATCACAAGCCAAAGCAGCAGTTTACGCATATTGTGTTTTCTCCGTGGCAGTATGGCATTGCCAAAAAGCCGGACGCCGTCAGGTCGGTGCCCAGCCGGGTTGTGGTGGCAGAAAGGCTTCCCACGCGGGGGAAGCCTTGAGGATCATTTACTCCTTCTCCTCTGCGGGGGCGGAGGGGATGTTCTCGTAGGTGGTGGAATCCTCGTCGTCGTAATCGTCATCCTCATAGTCGTCGCTGAACAGCAGGCGCTCGTACTCGTCCAGCTCCTTTTCACGGTGGTAGAGATAGAGTGCGGCGGCGGTCAGGGCACCGGCAGCGGCAAACAGGAACGCCAGAACGGCGCCGAAGGTGGTTTTCTTCATCATAGTAGTTCTCCTTTTGCAAATGCTGCGCTGCAACGCAGCTTTCGTGAAAAACGCCGCAGCGGGCGTGCATACAAAGCAATAACGCTAACCTTATTATACCCGACGCAGAGGGCAATTACAACCCGAACATTTGTAAAATATTAAAGGTATTTTTTTGCTGTTTTTACGCGGATCGCTGCAGGACAAAGGGTACATTTGAGCCAAGGGCGGCATGAGGTATATGGGAAGGTTGCAGGGGAGGGATTTATCCCTCCCGGAATGTTTGCGTGGCCGGAAACCCTCACGGAGGGGTCAAGACCCCTCCCTACGGTGTGCCGTTCACGGGTGCTTTGTAGGGAGCGGTCTTGACCGCTCCGGGGAAGTGTGCGGCTGCCATCCACTCCACGGGAGGGATAAATCCCTCCCCTACGCAAAACAAAAATGCGGTCTCCGTGCAGGAGGCCGCATTTTTATACGATTTTCAGAACAGCCTATCCACCGGGTACAGCCCATCCTCGCTCATCTTTTTCAGGGCTTCGACCAGCTCGGGCTTGTCCTCGCGGTAGGTGATGCCGTGCCATTTGTCGGCACTGGTCAGCACATGGACGTCCGCCTTGCCGGCCTCCAGCGCGTTCGTCACGACGGTGGGCAGGTAATATTCGCACTTCATCGGGTTGACGGGCAGGCTGGCCTGCAGGAACGCGGCAAAACCGGCCTTGGCCTCCTGCACGTAGGCGGGGGTGAAGCCCCACAGGTTCATCGAGACAACACAGTCGGCGGGCAGGTCGGCCCAGCTCTTGCCGCCGTCCTCGCTGTAATGGATGCCGTCGGCGTAGGGCTCGATGCAGGTGCGCTCGGTCACGCTGACGAGGTTGCGGCTCTCGTCGGTCACGCAGACGCCGCGGCTGACACTGCCGTTGGCGCTGACCGTGTTGCCCAGCAGGAAGCCGACCATGGCCCAGGCGTAGCGGTCTCCGTCGGCGTGGGTGCTCAGGTAGTCGTAGATGAGCTTGAAGCCCTGCGGGCCGTAGTAGTCGTCGGCGTTGATGACCGCAAACGGTGCGTCGCCGATGGCCTCCTCGGCCACAAGGATGGCATGGGCGGTGCCCCAAGGCTTGACGCGGCCCTCCGGCACGGTGAAGCCCTCGGGCAGCTTTTCCAGCTGCTGGTAGGCGTAGCGTACCTCGAACCCGGCGCGCACGGCACGGGCACCGACGGCCTCTTTAAACGCCTGCTCGATCTCGTGCTTGATGATAAAGACGACGGTCTTGAACCCGGCGCGGCGGGCATCGTACAGGCTGTAGTCGAGGATGGCCTCGCCGGACGGGCCGACGGGGTCGATCTGTTTGAGCCCGCCGTAGCGGCTGCCCATACCGGCGGCCATGACAACGAGGATCGGTTTGGTAGACATAGGCTTTTGCTCCTTCTTCTAAGACTGACTGCGCTGTAGGGGCCGGGCATGCCCGGCCCGCGCGTGTATGGCAGACGAACGCCCGCCGTAAAGCTGCGGGCCGCACATGTGCGGCCCCTACCGGGCGTCGCCACATTGATTTTTATCTTACTCTTTTTTTCTGCCACTTGCAAGCACCTTATAAAATTTGAAAAAACTGCGGAATTTCCGCAGATTGTGACCCGGTTTGCTATGGCAACTTAAAACAGAAAATGCTATAATGAATAAAACTACAAAACAGGAGGGCTTTTTTCCGATGGAACATACCGGAAAACGTGCGCTGGTGCTGGCTGGCGGCGGGGCCAAGGGCAGCTATCAGATCGGCGTCTGGCGCGCTCTGCAGGAGCTGGACTGGACGCCTGACATCATCACGGGCGCAAGCGTCGGCACGCTGAACGGCTGCCTGTTCACGATGGGCAAGATCCAGGAGGCCGAGGACCTGTGGCGCAGCCTGGAAATTCACGATGTTCTCGAAGTCCCCGCAACGCTCAAGCCCGAGGAGCTGCGCGCGTTCTTCCTCGACATCATCCGCAGCGGAGGACTGAACGTTGAACCGCTGGCCGAGATGATCGACCGTCTGATCGACGAGGACGCCGTGCGCACATCGCCTATCCACTTCGGCCTTGTCATGACAGAGCTGGGCAGCCTGCGCAGCGTGCAGTGCCCCATCGAGGACATCCCCGAAGGGCAGTTAAAGGACTATATGCTGGCGTCCAGTGCCTGCTTCCCGGCCCTGCGCCCGCGGGAAATTGACGGTGTAAAGTACATTGACGGCGGCTGGCGCGACAATATGCCGCTGGATCTGGCCGCAAAAATGGGCGCAGCGGAGCTGCTCGGCGTCGATGTGGACGGCATCGGCATTGTACGCCCCAACACCACCGGCCTGCCGACGCGCATCGTGCGCAGCCATTGGGATTTGGGCCCGACGCTGGACTTTGACCCCGCCCGCGCCGGGCGCAACATCGCGCTGGGCTACTTTGACACGCTGCGGCTGTTTGGCCGCTGCGGCGGCACGGCCTACGCCATGCTGCCCGACAATGAGGAATTTCTGGCTCGCTTTGCCGAGCAATACCAAAAACTGCTGGCCGAGGTCTGCGCCCGCGCACCGGAAATTGATCTTGTGGAGAAAAACGCGCGGCTGCGCGCAAACTACCCGGCGCCCTACGCACCGAACCCGAGTGCGCCCACCCGCGGCGCACTGGCCCCGCTGGAGCTGGCCGCCGAGCACGTCGGCGTGCCCGAGGACATGCCCTACACGCCGAAGCTGCTGGCCGCGACCTTCATGGGCAGCTTTGACAAGGACCCGGCAGACCGCTTCCCCGCCCTGCTGGACGGCAGGGACAACACCCTCGTGACCGAGCGTGCCATCGCCGCCGCCGTGCCCGAGGAATTCGTGACTGCCCTGGTCAGTAAGACTCTGGGCGAGCTGCCGATTTTGTAAAAAGGCTTCCCCCTTGGGGCCCCGCCAGCGTTTGCCAAAGTATCGCGCTGTATGGGCCGGGCGGTAAGCCTTTAACGGGTGTCTGCGGCGAACCCGCCCCTCATCCGACCCTGCGGGAGCACCCTCCCGGAGGGGGCCAAGAAGAAAAAAGGAGGCATCCTATGCACACCTATACCGGCGTACCGGCGTCCACCGGCATTGTGGTCGGCCCGGTTGAGCAGATCGACCACGGCACCACCGGCCTGCACCGCATCGTCTGCGACCCGTTCCGGGAGCGTGCCCTCTACGACGTCGCCGTCGTGCTGGCCAAGGATGAGCTGCGCCGTTTGAGCCAGCGCGCCAAGGGGCCGGACGCGGATATTCTGCTGTTCCAGATCGCCCTGCTGGAGGACGAGTCCTTCACGAACGAGATCGGTGACTATATCGCCGCCGGTGCGGGCGGGGCTGCCGCCGTCGAGCGCGCCGAGCAGATTTTTGCGGGCCGCCTGAAAAACGTCGATGATGAGTACATCCGGGAGCGCAGCGTCGATGTCTGCGACGTCTGCCGCCGCGTGGTGGATATTCTGGACGGACGCCCGCGCCGCCGCCTGCATCTGAAGCGCCCCAGCATCCTGGTGGCGGACCGCTTTTTCCCCAGTGACCTGTTCAGTCTGGACCGCCGCATGGTGCTGGGCCTGGCCAGCGACCAGGACAGCACGGTCAGCCATGCCGCCATCATGGCCCGCAGCATGGGCATCCCGGCGGTGGTACAGCTGGGCGGCGGCACTGCGGCCATGGCCGTGGGCCACCGTGCGATCCTTGACGCCGACAACGGCACGCTTATTGTGGAGCCGGACGGTGCGCAGATCGCCCAGGCGGACTGTAAAATTGCATTGAGCCGCCTGCACGGCCAGAAACCCGACCCCGTGGCCGCCCTGCCCTGCCTGACGAAGGACGGCACGGCCTTCCGCCTGATGCCGACCTGCAACATCAGCGACAGCGACGTGCCCCATACGCGCGGCGCGGCGGGCATCGGCCTTGTGCGCACCGAGACCGCGATTCTGTACGACCAGAGCGACGAGGTGCAGACCACCCGTCTGCGCGAGCTGCTGAAAAGCGCCGAGGGCGTGCCCGTGCTGCTGCGCACCTGCGATACCCGCGCCGACGACGATGCCCCCTGGGCCGGGGAGACGCAGAACCGCCTGCGCGGCAACCGGCTGTTCAAGCCGCAGATCCGGGCGCTGCTGCGCGCCGCCACGGACGGCGACCTGCGGGTCGTGTTCCCGATGATAAAAGATGTGGCCGACTGGGATCGCTGCGTTGACGAGGTCAACACCTGCCGCGACGAGCTGCTGGCCGAGGGCCGCGAGACAGGCCCGATGATGCTGGGCTGCGTCGTGGACATGCCGTCCGCTGCGGTCATGGCCGGGGATATGATGGAGCACGGCGCGCAGCTGATGGCTGTGGATATTGAGGACCTGACCCGCTACACGCTGGGCCTTGTGCAGAACCCCACCGCCGCCGTGAACCAGCTGACGAACCCCGCCGTGCTGCGCCTTGTCAGCGGCATTCTGGAGCAGGCACAGGAGCGCGGCGCACAGGTCTACCTCTGCGGCATCACCGTGGCCGCCGTGGATGCCATGCCGGCCTATTTAAAGCTCGGCATCCGCACCTTCAGCGCCGAGCCCGCGGCGCTATTGCCGCTGAAGAAGCTGCTGATGGAGCAGGAGCTATAAAATGGGAGCCTTCCCCCTCGGGGGAAGGTGTCTGCGGCCCCGCCCGCAGACGGATGAGGGCAGACCTTGTCACTGCCACCCGGTAACGGGCTGTCAGGGCACACTCTCCCCACATCAGTCCGCTTCGCGGACAGCTTCTCCCCCAGGGGAGAAGCCTTTTCCGCAAAATATAAATGAAAATGCCCGCCGTGTTTCCACGGCGGGCATTGTTCATGCGATCAATTACTGAGCAGCAGCCTTGTTGGCGCGCTTAGCCATGCGGCTGATCTTGCGGGCAGCGGTGTTCTTATGGATGACACCCTTGCTCTTAGCAGAGTCGATGGCAGAGACAGCAACCTTAACGACGGTCTCCTTGTCAGCAGCATTGCTGTCGATGGCAGCGTTTGCCTTCTTGACCACTGTTTTCAGGTTGGACTTGACGACCTTATTGTGCAGAGCCTCTTTCTTGGCCTGAACAACACGATCCTTCTGAGATTTAATATTAGGCATTCGTTCCACCTCCTTGGTTCCCCATAACAGTACAAGTTATCCTACCACACTTTTTGCAAAGTTGCAAGGGCTTTTTGAAAAAAACTTCATAGAAACCAAAAAAATCGCATAAAATTCTGGTACAAGGGGGTGTGTGCCATGCAAAAGCTGCGCCGGTGGGCGGCGGCTGCGCTGTGCGGGGCCGCATTTGCGGGCAGTGCGGCGGCGGTTCTGGCCGCGTGTGCGGTCTGCCCCGGGCGGGCGTGGATCGTGCGTGGGGCGCTGTTTTTGCAGGACCCCGCGGCGGCTGCGGCCATCGCCTGGCCGGCGGATGCCGCCCGGGCCGCCTACAAGCCCCAGAAGCCGGACCGCCGCCCCACGCCCGTGCCCACAGCGACGCCCTCCCCGGCCCCGACAGCTGCGGCGACGCCCACGCCGGAGCCGTCCCCTGCTTCCACGCCGCTGCCCAGTGCCGCGCCGGAGCTGGACGACGCGGGCCGCATCCGCAGCGTGACGCTCAGGCAGGGCAGCGGCGACGGCTATGTGGCACTGGCCGCAGGCAGCATCCGAAACAGCACCGAGCACACCGACGCTGATCTGCGCGCCGCTGTGACGACGCAAAATTTACCGTTTGCCGTTGAAAAGAACAGTGCCCTGCCGCAGGTGCTCATCATGCACACCCATGCCACCGAGAGCTACCAGACCTGGCCGGACCCCGTGTTTGACCCCGGCTACACGGCCCGCAGCAAAAGCACGGCGCTGAATATGTGCGCCGTCGGAGAGAAAATGGCGCAGGTGCTCAACGCGGCGGGCATCCGCACGCTGCACGACGAAACGCTCTACGACGCGCCCGGCTACACCGACAGCTATAAGCGCAGCCGCGCGGGCGTGCAGGCGTATCTGGAGCGCTACCCTTCTATAAAGGTCGTGCTGGATGTCCACCGCGATGCCATCGAGGACAGCGACGGCACGCGGGTCAAGCCCGTGTGCGAGATCGACGGCGAGAGCGCGGCGCAGGTCATGGTCATTGCCGGGTGCGGCAACGGCAGCAGCATTGCCCTGCCTAACTGGCGGCTCAATCTGCGTTTTGCCGCCGAATGGGAGGCCGCTATGGAAAGTGCCTACCCGGGCCTGACCCGCCCCGTGCTGTGCGGGTATCGGTTTTACAATCAGGATTTGACGACAGGCAGTCTTTTAATAGAGATCGGCGGCCACGCAAACACGCTGGACGAGGCCCTCCGCGCCGGAGAGTACGCCGCCAAAGCGTTAGCCGGAGTGCTGGGAGGGTAAATCTCAAAATCTTTTATTACAATTTTAATCGAGGTCGGGATTCATCCCTCCCGGGCAGCTTGCGCCGCCGCACACTCCCACGGGCGGATATGGAATCCGCCCCTACGGTAAACCTTGCCTCCCTCTGCGAGGGAGGTGGCCCCGCAGGGCCGGAGGGAGAGAACCGTGCGGCCCCTGCAACTCTGCAAATATCGGCTCTTTACTTTTTATAAAATACCTGTTACAATAGGAACATTCATATATATAAAGAGGAGTGGACTATCCATGCAGAGAACGGAACTTGCATCGCTGTACAAGGCCACCCCTGCAGACGGCACCAAGGTCACCGTCTGCGGCTGGGCCAAGACTGTGCGCGATTCTAAAAATATCGGCTTTATCTCGCTGTCCGACGGCAGCTGCTATAAGCCCGTCCAGATTGTTTTTCAGGCCGACAAGCTCGCCAACTATGCCGAGATCGCCAAGTGCGGTCTGTACACGAGCTTTGAGGTCACCGGCAGCGTTGTTGTGACCCCGGGCGCCAAGCAGCCCTTTGAGATCAATGCGGATGAAATCACCGTGCTCGGCCCCTGCGGCGGCGACTATCCGCTGCAGAAAAAGAAGATGGGCATGGACTACCTGCGCACCATGACCCACCTGCGCCCCCGCACCAACACCTTCAACGCTGCGTTCCGCGTGCGCGGCCAGGCAGCGTTCGCCCTGCACCAGTTCTTCCATGAGCACGGCTTTACCTACGTGCATACGCCGATTTTCACCGGCTCTGACTGCGAGGGCGCCGGTGAGATGTTCCAAGTGACCACCCTTGACCTCAACGACATCCCCCGCAACGACGAGGGCGGCGTTGACTACACGAAGGACTTCTTCAAGCGTCCTGTCAACCTGACCGTTTCCGGCCAGCTGGAGGCCGAGGCCATGGCCATGGCGCTGGGCAACGTCTACACGTTCGGCCCCACCTTCCGCGCCGAGAAGAGCTACGACACCCGCCACGCCGCCGAGTTCTGGATGATCGAACCCGAGATGGCGTTCGCCGACCTGAACACCTATCTCGAGACCGCCGAGGCTATGACCCGCTACGTCATCCGCTACCTGCTGGACAACTGCCCCGACGAGCTGGCCTTCTTCAACCAGTTCTTTGACAAGGGCCTGATCGAGCGCCTCGAGCTGGTCGCATCCAGCGACTTTGCCCGCGTGACCTACACCGACGCCATCGAGCTGCTGAAGAAGAACAACGACAACTTCCAGTATAAAGTCGAGTGGGGCACCGACCTGCAGACCGAGCACGAGCGCTATCTGACCGAGCAGATCTTCAAGAAGCCCGTGTTCGTCACCGACTACCCGAAGGAAATCAAGGCATTCTACATGCGCCAGAACGAGGACGGCAAGACCGTGGCCGCCGCCGATATGCTGGTTCCCGGCATCGGTGAGCTGATCGGCGGCTCTCAGCGTGAGGAGCGCCTCGACGTGCTGGAGGCCCGCATGAAGGAGCTGGGCCTGAACACCGCCGACTACGACTGGTATCTCGACCTGCGCCGCTACGGCAGCGTCAAGCATGCGGGCTACGGTCTGGGCTTTGAGCGCCTGCTGATGTACGTCACCGGCATCCCCAACATCCGCGACGTCATCCCCTTCCCCCGCACCTGCGGAGGCTTCTGATGCAGCCCATTGCCGCACCGCTGCTGCAATGGTTCAACGCGAACAAACGGCTCCTGCCTTTCCGGCAGGAGCCTTCTGCGTACCATATCTGGGTCAGCGAAATCATGCTCCAACAGACCCGTGTGGCAGCGGCCATCCCCTATTATGAACGCTTTATCGCGGCTTTGCCGGACCCCGCCGCGCTGGCGGTCTGTGAGCCGGACGCCCTGCGCAAGCTGTGGCAGGGGCTGGGCTACTACAACCGCGTCAACAATATGCAGAAGGCTGCCCGCATCGTCTGCGAGCAGTACGGCGGCGACCTGCCCGCCGACTACGACGCCTTGCGCAGTCTGCCGGGCATCGGTGACTACACGGCGGGCGCGGTGGCCAGCATTGCGTTTGGCATCCCCGTCCCCGCGGTGGACGGCAACGTCCTGCGCGTTTTTGCGCGGCTGTACAACGACGACGCGGACGTCATGACCCCGGCAACGAAGAAAGCCTTTACCGTGCGGGTGCTGGAACAGATGCCCAAGGCCACGCCCGGCCCCTACAACGAGGCCCTGATGGAGCTGGGTGCGCTGGTCTGCATCCCCGGCACGCCCCACTGTGAGGAATGCCCGCTGGCCGATTTGTGCCGGGGCTATGCGGCTGGCCGGGCGGATCAGCTGCCTGTGAAGCCCGCGCCCAAGGCCAAGGGCAAGGTGCCCGTGACGGTGGCGTTGATAGAAAGTGAGCAGGGATTGCTTTTGCAGCGCCGCCCCGCACGGGGACTGCTGGCCGGATTGTGGCAGCCCGCAGCGTGGGAAAAAGCGCTGACGCGGGACGAGCTGACCGCCGCGCTGGCGGGCATCGGTGTACAGGCTGCGCTGGACGAGCCACTGCCCCCCGCAAAGCACGTATTTACGCACAAGATTTGGGAGCTTGGCGGCTGGCGAGGCACCGCCCCCGCCTGTGCTCTGCCCGAAGGGTATGTCTGGGCCGCGCCGGAGGATTTGGCAGAGGTGTACCCCGTGCCGAATGCGTTCGGGGCGTATGTGAAGGCGAAGTGAGGGTGAGTTTCTCATGGCCATGAACGGCCAGAGCCCCTCAGGCCTTGCGGGCTTGGCCAGCTCCCCACTTCGTGGGGCGCCTTTTTTCGCGGGCTCTGCTCGTTTGCCGCTATGTATAACCTCCCGTGGGCTGTGCGCCAGCCACACACCTCCCCGGAGCGGTCAAGACCGCTCCCTACAAACCGGCCGTGAACGACATTCCGTAGGGAGGGGTCTTGACCCCTCCACGCCCGTGTGCGGTTAGCGCCCGTAAAAAGGCAATAGAGCCGTAGGGGCCGCACATGTGCGGCCCGCAGCCTGCCCGTCAGCACCCGTTCCAGGAAAGCCGCGGGCGGCATATATGCCGCCCCTACAAGCCATCCCGCAAACGCCCGCCTGCCTTATACGTCCCGGGCCGGGCATGCCCGGCCCCTACAAGACAACAGCAAAAACAGGGACACCGGCCCTTGCGGGCCGGTGTCCCTGCTTCTTCTTATGCGTTATGCGATTTTACGCCTTCTTAAAGCCCACGCTCTGCATGAACCTGACAAAGGCGGCCTGACCGGCGGCGTCCTGCTTAAAGACACCGGCATTCTCCAAAACATGGCTGAACACGGTGCCGATCTCGGCCTTAACGGCCTTGTTGGCGTCCTGCGGCTTCATGTGGGTGCCGTACTTTGCAATCAGCTCGTCGATCCAGTCGGCATGGACGGCCAGCGTGTCGCCCGCCTCGCGGCTGGTGTTCGGGCGCTGCCCGGCCAGAATTTCCGCGATCTGCGCGCCCTGATCCTTCAGGCGGGCGGGCAGGATAGCCAGACCCATGACCTCGATCAGGCCGATGTTTTCCTTTTTAATGTTGTGGTATTCCCTGTGCGGATGGAAGATACCGTCGGGGTACTCCTCGCTCGTGCGGTTGTTGCGCAGGGCCAGGTCAAGGATGTAGCCCTCGGTCTCGTCGTAGTGCAGGATCGGCGTCACGGTGTTGTGGGGCGTGCCGGCGGTCTCGGCCAGAATGCCGACGCTCTCGTCGGTGTAGCTGCGCCAGGCGGACAGGATGTTGTTGGCAACATTCTGCATCTGCTGGCTGCTGCGGCCCACCAGACGCACGGCGGAGACAGGCCAGTTCAGGATGCCCGCCTTGACGCCGGGGTAGCGGATGTCGGTCATCGGCACGGCGATGTCAGCCTTCTGCATCGGGAAAACATACCGCCCGCCCTGGAAGTGGCTGTGGCTCAGGATGCTGCCGCCGACGATAGGCAGGTCGGCGTTGGAGCCGCAGGTGTAGTGGGGGAACTGTCCGACGAAGTCGAAAATTTCCGCCAGCGTCTGCTTGTTCATCTCCATCGGCTTGTGCTGCTCGTGCAGCATGATGCAGTGCTCATGGAAGTAGGCGTAGGGGCTGTACTGCAGATAGAACTGCTCACCCGCCAGCGTGATGGGCACAATGCGGTGGGTCTGGCGCGCCGGGAAGTTGATGCGGCCCGCGTAGCCGATGTTCTCCTTGCAGAGCATGCAGGCGGGGTAGCCGGATTTGGGCTGCAGGCGCTCGAGGGCAATCGTCTTGGGGTCCTTCTCGGGCTTCGTCAGGTTGATGGTGATCTCCAGCTCGCCGTAGGGGGTGGCGGTGTTCCACTGGATGTTCTTGGCGATCTGCGCGGTGCGGATGTAGTTCGTGTCGACGCAGAGCTGATAGAACCAGTCGGTAGCGGCCTTGGCGCCCTGCTTGACGTAGAGCTTGCGGAACTTCTTGCAGACCTCGCTCTCGCGGGGCATCAGGGCACCCATCAGGCGGGTCTCAAAGTTGATGCGGTACTGGTTGACCGCACCGTCGAACAGCTCCTTCTGCGCGGCCAGCTCGACCATCTCGTCCAGCAGGGAAGCGGGGGTCTCGGGGTCCTCCTTCGGGGGCTTGGCCTCGCTGGGGGCGGCCAGGGCCAGCAGATCCAGCAGGGTGTTGCGCGCCACCAGAATGTCCAGATCTTTGATGAGCTTGTGCTTGCGGCCAAAGCGCAGCAGACGCTCCACGTCCAGTGCCAGGCGTGCGTCGCGCTGCTCCGGGGTCAGGGATGTGATGTCAAATTCATTCTTTGCCATGATTGCCCTCCTGTAACGGTGTATGCGGTGTGATTCTGCTTCTGTTATAGTAACCATACCGCGTTTTGCCTCCGCTTTCCATAGCGTTGTGTGCCAGTCTTTTGCAATTTTCAACCAAAAGCGAAGCCCCGCTGTGCTGTCCGTCAGGACCTGCCGCAGCGGGGCGTTTTTGGCTGTTTTACTTCTTCAGATCGCTGAACAGATCCTTCTTGTATACGCCGTCGGCGACGAGCCGGGCAAAGCTGTCAATGACAGTCTGCTTGTCCTCGGCGTAGGTGACGCCGAACCACTTGTCGTGGGTGGGCAGCACCTTGACGCTGACCTTGTCGGCGTGCAGCAGTTCATCAATGTAGATGGGCAGCAGGTACTCGGCCTTCAGCGGGTTGGCGGGGGCGGCCTTCTCGAAGAACTCCACAAAGCCGGATTCCAGCAGATCCACGAACTCGGGGGTCAGCGCCCACATGTTCATCGAAACAAGGCTGTCGATGTCGATGCTTTTGCCGCCTGCGGCTGCGCCGTCGGCGGTCTTTTCAATGCCGCCGGTCTCCAGCACGCCGGTCAGGTAGTGGGCGTCGTTCATCTGGCAGATGCCGCGGGTGACCGCGCCGTTGTCGCTCAGGGTGTTTTTCAGCACAAAGCCCGCCATGGCAAGGTCGCCCGGCTTGTCGGGCGTGTAGCCCTGCAGGAAGTCGTGCAGCCGGACGAACGCCTCCTTGCCGTAGTAGTCGTCGGCGTTGATGACGGCGAACGGCTCCTTAATAATGCCCTTGCAGGCCAGCACGGCCTGGCCGGTGCCCCAGGGCTTGGAGCGGCCCTCGGGCACGGAGAAGCCCTCCGGCACGTTCTCGAGGGCCTGGAACGCATAGTCGATCTCAACGCCCAGCCCGGCGCAGATCTTCTCAATGCGGTCACCGATGGCCTCTTTAAACGCCTCCTCAATGTCGTGGCGGATGATAAAGACGATCTTGTCAAAACCGGCCTCGATGGCGTCATGAATGGAATAGTCCATGATGATCTCGCCGTTGGGACCGACGGCAGCCAGCTGTTTGATGCCGCCGCCGAAGCGGGAGCCGATACCGGCGGCCATAATCACCAGTGCAGTTTTCATAGTTTCCTCCTAAATTAAACACCCTGCGTTGGGGTGTGGTGTTGCCTTAATACCCGGCCATGGCCATGGCGTACTGAACAAAGCCCGGCCCGGCCAAATTGATGACCAGCGAGGAGAGCAGCAGCACGATGCCAAAGTAGAGCAGCGCCGCCCAGATGCTGGTGCCGCCCTTTTGCAGCAGGGCATCGGTGCGGGCGTCGCCCTCGGGGTATTCGCTGTAGATTTTATCAATATTTTTCTTTGAGGTGTTGCGGTACAGCCAGACCGAGAAAAGCCCCAGCAAAATCCTGACGATCCAGTCCGCAATGGCACAGACGTCGGCGGCCACGGGCACCCAATGCAGCGGCATACTGCCGAACAGCGACGGGTTGAAGGTCGCCACAATGGCGATGAGCGACGGCACGCTCAAAGCGATGGACAGCAGGGCTGTCAGCAGACCCTCCTTCCACATCTTGCGGTAAAGCAGATAGGCAGGCCCGAACAGGAATGCCGACAGGCAGACTGTGACCTTCTGCTTCGTGATGCTCATGCGGAAAAACTGCATCAGGTAATACATCGGGCTGCGGCCCACGTAGGCGGCCCAGTCCTTGGCCTTGATGCCGTCGATGGTATCCTCGGGGCCGATCTCGCGGCGGCAGATGCCGCCGTTGTCGTCGGCGGTGTAGGTGTCGATGCGGGGGCCGGGGGTTGTGCGGCTGTCGTCGGGCTTATGCACGGTGGACGGGTCGCGGGCGTAGATCGGCACCTGCGCGTCCTCGTCCTTCGGGTCGGGTCGGGGGCCGTTGTCCTTCGGCAGGGGACAGCCGCAGTGGCTGCACTGCGCCGCGCCCGGCTGGTTGTGGGTGCCGCAGTTCGGGCAGGTGGCCTCGTGCGCGGCTTTTTCGGCATCGGGACCGAACTCGGGCTGCCATTCAAACCCGGCGGCGTGCTCCGACTTGTGCATACAGGCCCCGACCTTCTGCCAGCAGGCCCGGTGGTAGGGCGTGCCGCAGTCGGGGCAGACGACGATGTCATCCTCGTCGGTAAATGCCTGTTCACAGACAGGGCAATGGTTTCCTGTGTAACGTGTCATGTGTGGTATCCTTTCCGTAACATAAGGCCATTATACCGCATCAAATGGATAAATGCAAAGAAAACATAAAAACTTTACAAGATTGCATACAAATTGGCCGTTAACAGCCGCTCTGTAGGGGCCGGGCAGCCCGGCCCGCGGGGCTTGGCTGCCTTACCGCAGCCCCGCACGTCTTCCTTCCGCAAATATTTTATCCCTTGCCCCCTCTTTACAACGCCCGCCAATTCGCTTATAATGGTACTATGTAATTTTATGCCAACTTATGTGTGACGAGGGAAACGATATATGATTACGATTGACGAACTGAAAGCAAAGCTCGGCGGCATGAAGACCGCCGTGGATGACCTGCGCGACGCATTGTCCATCGAGGCCAGCGAAAAGCGCCTGGCCGAGCTGGAGCACCAGATGACGATGCCCGGCTTCTACGATGACCAGGCCCGCAGCCAGAAGGTCATCAGCGAGATGGGCGAGGTCAAGAACAAGCTCGAGCGCTTCGGCAAGCTGTCCACCCAGTATGAGGAGGCCGAGACGCTGCTGCTCATGATCGAGGAGGAGAACGACCCGTCCCTGGCCGCCGAGGGTGAGGAGGCCGTCAACGGCGTCGAGAAGTCCATCGACGAGCTGCAGCTCATGACGATGCTCAACGGCGAGTACGACCACAACAACGCCATCCTGACCTTCCACGCCGGTACCGGCGGCACCGAGGCCCAGGACTGGGCCGAGATGCTCTACCGCATGTACACCCGCTGGGCCGAGGCCCACGGCTACAGCGTCGAGGTGCTCGACGTGCTGGACGGCGACGAGGCCGGCATCAAGTCCGCGTCGATGATGGTCAAGGGCCCCAACGCCTACGGCATGCTCAAGAGCGAGCACGGCGTCCACCGTCTGGTGCGCATCAGCCCGTTTGACGCCAACGCCCGCCGTCAGACCAGCTTCTCCAGCCTTGAGGTCATGCCCGAGCTGGACAACAACATCAACATTGAAATCAACCCCGCCGACATCGAGATGCAGGTCTACCGCTCCTCCGGCGCAGGCGGCCAGCACATCAACAAGACGTCCTCCGCCGTCCGCCTGATCCACAAGCCCACCGGCATCGTGACGAGCTGCCAGACCCAGCGCAGCCAGCTGCAGAACCGCGAGTACGCCATGGAGATGATGAAGGCTAAGCTGTACCAGATCGCTTTGCAGCAGCACAAGGACAAGATCGACGACATCAAGGGCGTGCAGAATGAGATCGCCTGGGGCCACCAGATCCGCAGCTACGTCTTTATGCCCTACACGCTGGTCAAGGACAACCGCACCGGCTACGAGAGCAGCAACGTACAGGCTGTCATGGACGGCGACCTGGACGGCTTCATCTTTGCCTACCTGAAGGCGGCTTCCCGCGGCGAACTGAAGGAAGATTGATATGAATGACCGTTTTATCCGGCTGTCCATCTCGCTGGCCCGGCTGCAAAAGGTCATCCAGCGCATCAAGGCAAGCGGCATGAGCCGCATTGAGCTGAAGGCCGGGCACACGCTGGTGCTCTGCCGGCTGGCCGCCGCGTCGGAGGGCCTGCACTTTTCGGAGCTGACAGAACGGTGCGGTCTGGACCCAGCCATGATCTCCCGCGTGCTGGCAGAACTGGTGCGCAGCGGCCTGGTGGAAAAGCGCGCCGAGAGCGGCAAGTACAATGCCCTCTACCTGCTGACCAACGCAGGCCATGACCGCGCCGCCCGCGTGGGGGCTGTTGTGGCCGACGTAGAGCGCCGCGCCGACGAGGGGATAGACCCAGACGATTTAGCAACATTTTATAAGGTGCTCGACCAGCTGACGAGGAATCTTGAGGCTGTCGATGCCGACCCGGCGGAGGCGTTTGAGCCGCTGGAAATTCAATAGGCAATACCGCATAATTCTAAGTGCCGATACGGCGAGCGAGGTGCGGCAGCTGCTAAGCCAAAAGCGCAGATAA
>ENA-UEQP01000537-UEQP01000537.1-human-gut-metagenome-genome-assembly--contig:-NODE-537-length-42426-cov-3.808378_pt1 | contig 42426 bp, 37 predicted proteins | sample MGYA00242951_ERZ507951 | MGnify/ENA primary metagenome ERZ507951 (study PRJEB26167, sample SAMN06115539) | human gut metagenome | host: Homo sapiens | place: China:Shanxi | collected 2015-11-18...
GGAGCGCTTTGTGAGGATGATTTTTTTTGCAGGACAGGCTGTTTCCCTTCGTGCGGGCTCTTGGGAGGCTGTTCCTATGAATTGCGGGTGGTTTGAAGGCTGTGTCAGGGCAGAGAGCCGGGGACCTGGGGAGGACGGGGGGGCTGACGTGGGCGCTTGGGGCCTGACACCGGTCGGCAGAGGGCCATAAGGCCGTATCTCGTGCACATGCCGGCTCCAGTGTCGCTATAACGCGCGCCGGGGAGGGGATGGGGGAGGGGGACCCCTCTCGCGTGAGCAGCGACCGAATGGGGCCCGAAGGGCCGTGCCCGTCAGCGACGAAGGAGCTTTACGGGCATGGGCAGCAGAGATGAGGGGGCTCCCTTCCCCCAAAAAAGCACCTCCCCAAAACCACGTGCTACAAACACAAAAGCCGCGAACGTTTCCACGCTCGCGGCTTTTGTGGGCCGGACACCCGGCAGCGGCTGTTACCGCTGCTTTCTTTCGAACCTGACGGGGTTGGCAGTGCTGCCGCCGTCCGGCTTGAAGGCAAGCTAGCCGTAAAAGGGGGCTACTGTCAAGCCCCGATCCCCAGCAGACGGCCCGCATTGCTGAGGATGCGCTCTATGGCGTCCTCGTTCAGGCCGCTCATGGTACGCAGGCGCTCCAGCTCGTGGGCGGGGTCATAGAGCGGCCAGTCCGTGCCGAACAGCAGCCTGTCCGGGGAATGGCGGGCCAGCAGCCGTTGCAGGAGCGAGGGCGTCACATAGGGCGTGGTGCTGGAGGTGTCTATCCAGAGGTTCTCGAAGTCGCCCAGGGCCTCCAAGCTGTAGTCCCACATCTGGTAGCCGCCGAAATGGGCACCGATGACCCGCAGGCGCGGGAAGGAACGCATGAGGTCGGCCAGCATGAAGGGACTGGAAGGGGCCTTTTCCAGGGGATCGTCGCTGCCGATATGGATCTCGAAGACGAAGTCGTCCTGGGCGCTCTCGAAGATGGGCAGCAGGCGGCGGTCGTTGAGCGCGAAGCCCTGGAAATCGGGATGGAGCTTGATGCCGCGCAGGCCGCCCGCCTTCATGCGCTCCAGCTCGTCTTCCCAGTCCACATAGGCCGGATGCAGGGTCCCGAAGCCGATGACTTCCTCATGTTCCCGTTGCAGCTTCATGGCGTAGTTGTTGGCCGGGATGACCTGTGCGGGGGCCGTGGCCGCGCAGAGGACGATGCATCTGTCGATGCCGGCGGCCTTTTCACGCTCCAGGAGGTGTTCGATGGTGCCGTCACCGCGGCAGTCCAGGTGATAGACCGTGTTGAGATGGTCCACGGCCTTGTGGGCGATCTTGGGATGGAAAGCGTGGGTGTGGATGTCGAAAAACATGATGGGCTCGGATGTCTTGTGGGAGAGGCGTTCCTGTGCCGTCCGCACGGCTTCCTTGGGGAAGATGCCGCCGGAGGGGCGCTCTCTGCTGTTCCGTGACGGAGGGCGGGGACCGGCCGGAGCCGTGCCCGCGCCTCCGCTATTCGTTCTGTCGCTGCCTAGTCCTTCACACCGTTGACCACATTGACAGGGGTGCCCTGTTGCCAGCGGAGGATGTTCTCGGCCGTGAGGTTAATGATGTTCTGCCGCGAACGGGCCGTGGCCCAGGCCATGTGGGGCGTGATGAGGGTATTGGGCGTGTGCAGCAGGGGATTGTCCGCCGCCGGGGGCTCCTTGGCCAGCACGTCCACGCCCAGGCCGCCCATCTTGCCGCTGTGCAGGGCCTCGGCCACGGCGGCTTCATCCAGCAGGGGGCCGCGGGCCGTGTTGATGAGGATGGCGCCGGGCTTCATGCGGGCCAGGGCTTTGGCGTTGATGATGGCCCGGGTGGCATCGGTCAGCGGACAGTGCAGGGAGATGACATCGGCCTGCTGGAAGATCTGGTCCGTGGAGGCGAAGGCGAAGGGGCTGTAGGACGGAGGGTTGCGGGGCGTGCGGCAGTTGGCCAGGACGGACATGCCGAAGGCGTGCCCCAGCTCGCCCACACGGCGGCCGATGGAGCCGAAACCGATGACGCCCAGCGTCCGCCCGCGCAGGCAGACGGGCGTGGTCTTCCAGTAGCACCAGGTGTCTTTCCATTCTCCGGCGCGGACGCTGGCCGTATGGTCGCTGGTGCGGCGGCACAGCTCCAGCAGCAGGGCCCAGGCGTGCTGGGCCACGTCGTCCACGCCGTAGGCCACCACATTGCAGACAGGGATGCCGTGTGCGGCGGCATCGGCAGTATCGATGATGTCATACCCGGTGGCCAGGACGGCCACCATGCGCAGGTCGGGCAGACGGGACAGCGTGGCCGCCCGCAGGGGGACTTTGTTGGTGACCAGCACTTCCGCGCCGGCGGCCCGTTCCACGATCATGTCCTCGGGCGTATGGCCGTAGATGACCACCTCGCCCAGTTTTTCCAGGGGCGCCCAGCTGATGTCGCCGGGGTTGATGACGTCGCCGTCAAGCACAACTATCTTCATGTGGATCCTTGCTGCGCGCACTGCAAAACGGGCAGGCAGTGTCTGCATGGCCTGTTGCCCGGACAGGCAGGGGAAGAAAAAGGGGCAGTCCCTGCTTTTTCGTGAGCAGTGTAGCCTTAGCCGTACGGCCCCGCAAGGGGCGGCCCTCGGACAGGGAGCGAAAAAAAAGGGTCGCCCCGAAGGGCGACCCTTAAAAGCCGGATGGCTGACGACTAGTGAGCGATCACGCAGAAGTCGTCGCGGCGGTTCTGGGCCCACACGCTTTCGCCGGAACCCTGCACCACGGGCTTTTCCTTGCCGTAGCTGATCATTTCCAGCTGGCCGGGGTTCACGCCCAGGCGAACCATGTAGTCATAAGCGGCGCGGGCGCGGCGTTCGCCCAGGGCCAGGTTGTATTCCTGGGTACCGCGTTCGTCGCAGTTACCTTCGATGCGCACGCGGAGGCTGGGGTACTTCTTCATCAGTTCAGCCTTGGCGGTCAGCATGTCTTTGTACTGGGGCTGAATGTCGAACTTGTCGAAAGCAAACAGCACGCGACCGTCAGTGATCTGCTGGATGGCAGCACGCATTTCGGGGCTCATGTCATCGACATCGCCGGTGGCGTCCTGGGTCTTCTTGGCGCAGCCGAAACCGGCGGCGAGGGCCATAACCAGAGCAAGGATAAGAGCGTAGCGTTTCATTGTGTGTCCTCCTGAACAGCTCTAACTCCAAAAAGGTACCTTTCCTTTCTGTACACAGCGGATGGTGGTATCCCATCCGCAGAACGGATGGTATATGTGAACCAAGTTTTGTCAAGTCAGGATAGGGGGGATTCCCCTATTTTTTCCAGAAATCTGCCCGGTTTTTCCAGAAAAGCCGGGCAGGATCTCCGGATTTTACAAAATTTGTCCGAAACTACTTGCCGTCGGGCATGCCCCAGCGGGGGAACGAGGCCGCGCCGCCGCCGGTGGGCACCTTCTTGGCATCGCCGCCATGACGGGTGGTCAGGTAGATGCCGCGGGAGCCGCCGCGGCTGGAGGCGAAGGCGATGAAGTAGCTGTCACCGCAGAAGGAGGGCTGCTCGTCGCTGCCGGGGCCGAAGGTGATCTGGCGTTCCAGGCCGGTGACCATGTCCTGCACGAAGATGCGGTGGCCGTACTCGGTCATGCGGCTGTAGGTCACCAGGGTGCCGTCGGGCGAAAGGTTGGCTTCGGTATTGTAGCCGCCGTTCTTGCTGACGCGGGTGATGCTGCCGGAGCTCAGGTCCTTCATGAAGATCTGGGGGCCGCCCAGGCGCGAGGAGGTGAAGACCATCTTGGTGCCGGTCCTGTCGAAGGTGGGCGACACGTTGATGGAGTTGCCGCCTTCGAGGATGCGTTCCTTCTGGAAGCCGTGGTTCAGCAGGAAGATGACGGGGTAGCGGCCGTTGGACAGGGCCACGGCCACCTTGTTGTCAGGCGTGAACGAAGGCCCGATGACCACGTTGCCGGGGAAGCGCACGCGCTGCACGCTGCCCTTCTTGCGGTCCCACACGCCCAGGGAGTGGGACTTTTCGTCGATGTGGGTGAAGACGATGAAGCGGCCGTCCGGGGACCAGGCCGGGGACATGGCTTCGCCCTTGATGTTGGTGATCTGGCGCAGGTCGCGGCCCGTGGGCTTGACCAGCCACACGTTGGCGGACAGGCGGCCGGACTTCTTGACGAAGGCCAGGGTGGAGCGGAAGAAGGCGCCGCTGCCGGTCAGCACTTCGAGCAGGTCGGCGCAGAAGCGGTCGGCCACTTCGGGCAGGTCGCCGGCACGCACCTGGGGATATTCCTTGCCGAACAGGCGGCCACCGGTGTTGGTCTCGAAGGCGCGGATCTGCACGGAGCTGGTGCCGCTGTCACCGTTGGGCCAGTAGGTGGTGACCACGATGTCCGAGCCGGCCAGCTGGAAGCGCTTGAAGTCCAGGTTCGGGGGCTCGTAGCCGGGCAGCAGGGTGCCGCCCAGCACGGAGGCGGCGGGCGTCAGGCGCATGAAGGGCAGGAAGCTGAGGTTCTCTTCCACCAGTTTCTGCAGTTTGGCGCCCATGCCGTTGGCCTGCTTCTGGGGGCCGGTGATGGGGGCGGCCAGGGCAAGGTTCACGATATTCTGGCCGGGGCCGTAGATATCGACGCGCATGGCGGCCTGGGCGGTGCTGCCCAGGGACAGCGTGACGGCCAGGGCCAAAAGGATGGCAAGACGTTTCATGGCGTAATGGTCCTTGTGGTGGTGTCTAGCGCACCAGAGTTAGGGTGACGTTCACAAATCTGCCCACAGCCGCGGGCGGGGGGCTGACCTTTCCTGCCCGGCGTATGCCCTGCCGGACATATCTGTCAAGCAGCTCGCTGCCGCTGCTTTGCAGGATGCTGTAATTGAGGATCTTCCCCGAGGCGTCCATCTCCAGGCGCACCGTGGCGTAATAGGTGCCCTTGGTCAGCTCCGCGGGGATGAAGGTGGCGTTGCGCAGTTCCATGACCAGCTTGCGGAAATAGGCCGCGTGCTTGGGCCCGTAGGCGTCCTGGGCCTTCAGCGGCGTGGTCAGGGTGGCGGGCTTGCTGTCCAGCGTGACGGGCGCGCTCTTGGCCTCGGGAGCGGGGGCGGCGGCAGGCGTGGCCGTGCCCGCCGCGGACTTTGCGGCGGCCTGACGGCGGTTGATGCCGGAAAGGTCGGCCATGTTGCCCTGCCAGAAGGTCAGGTAGACGTCCTGGCTCATGCCGTAGGGCGGCTTGCCCAGGTCGGCGGTCTTCATGACCGCGCTGCACACGGAGTCATTGAGGGCCTGGCTGGCGGACTTTTCGACATAGCCGCAGCGCTCCACCTTGCCTTCCGCGTCCACGCGCACCACGATGCGCACCTTGCCGCGGTCGGCCGGGGCGGCCCAGTTGGCCAGGATCTTTTCCATGGCCTCACCGGCGTAGCCATTGGCCACGTCCGCCGCGGCAGCGCCCGTGGCTTGGGCGTGCAGCGGCATCAGGCACAGCATGAGGGCCGGCAGCAGGGCCGGGAGGGCCAGCGGGCGGAAAAGGGTTCGTTTCATGTGACCTCCACGAAGGCATATGTGCATGGGGATGCGTCTCTCATGCACATATGCCGTTCCAGAATGGCGCATCCTTGGGGAAAGCGGGGACCATCCCCGGCGATGCGGGATCTCCAAGACAGCAAGGCGGCCGCACCACCGGGCACGACCGCCTTGACGGACCGGCTAGCGGCCCATGAGTTCGTTGAGTGTGAAGACAAGGTCCAGCTCGGTGTACTGTTCCGACGGCGGCGGCGGGAAGGCCCCCGCCCGGCTGGTACGCCAGATGGCGTTGGCCGCCGAGGAGTCGTACTGCGCGTTGCCGGAGCTTTGCGTCACGTCGACTTTTTCCACTTCACCCTGCAGGTTGACCTTGACCCGGACCACGCAGACCAGGTTCAGGCGCGTGGCGGAAGTGAAGCTCCAGTTGGGACGCACGGCAAGCATGACCTGGCCCATGTAGACGTCGTTGAGGCCACCGCCGCCGGGGCCGTCACCTTCGCCGCCGCCACCGCCGCCATCGCCGCCGGCATTGCGGCGGGCCTGGGCCAGGGCCTGTTCCACGCTGCTGCCCTTGTCCCCGGATTCGACGCGGGACGTGGCTTCGCGGCGGGCCTGGTTCATGGCCGCGGCCACGGGATCGCCCTTGGACGGCTTGTCGGCCTTTTTGTCGGTCTTCTTGTCGTCTTTGGGCGTGGACTTTTTATCGTCCTTCTTCTTGTCGTCCTTCTTGGGCTTTTCGGGCTTCTTGTCGTCGTCCTTTTTCTTGTCCTCTTTCTTTTTCTTGTCTTTTTTGTCGGCCACCGGGGTGGCGTCCTTGGGTTCGGGCTTGGGCTTGACCTCATGCTTGGGCTCAGGCTTACGCTCGACCTTGGGTTCGGGCTTGGCCTCCACCGGACGGGCTTTGTCCGCCGTGGGGTCGGCCTTGACCTCCGGCCGTTCGGGCGCGGCCGCATCGGCCTTTTTGGCCGGGGGCGAGACGTCCTTGGGGCCGTCCGTGGGCTTGCCCATCTTGCCCAGGATGCTCGAAGGCGTGCGGTTGCCGCCCGGAGCGCCGTCCACCAGGCTGATCATCACCGGCGGCGTCTCCAGGTTCACCGGAGGCGAGCTGGGCCAGAACATGATCAGCAGGAAGACCGCCAGATGCAGGCAGAGGGAAAGAAGATACGAGGCCCAGTTCATCGCTGACTACTTCCCGCCTTTGGCGGCTGCCGCGGCGGCAGCGGGCGACAGGCTCTCGGAGGAATCGGCCACCACGCCGAGCTTTTCGATGCCCACGGCCTTGATGCGGCCCATGACATCCACCACCACGCCGTAGGGGACTTCCTTGTCGGCACGCAGGAAAAGGGTCTTGTTCTTTTCCTTGACCAGGGTCTGGAGGTAGCCTTCCAGGTCATCCATGGTCTGGACTTCGTATTCGTCCAGGAAGATCTTGCCGTCGTGGCGGACGGTCAGCATCATGTTGTCGTTTTCGGTCGGCAGCACTTCCACCTGTTTGGTCTGGGGCAGGTCCACTTCCAGCCCCTGGCTCATCATGGGAGTGGCCACCATGAAGATGATCAGCAGCACCAGCATGACGTCCACGAAGGGCGTCACGTTGATCTCGGAGACAAAGCGGTTGTTGCCGCCCACGCTGGCGCCCATCTTACATCTCCGTGGCGCCCGTGCGCTGCACGGGACGGTGGGCATTGAGTTCGCGCTGCACGCGGTTGAGGAACACACCGGCAAAGTTCACCAGCAGGGTGTCCACCTGCGAGAGCTTGCCCATGAAGATGTTGAAACCGATGGTGGCGGGCACGGCCACGCCCAGACCGATGGCCGTGGCCACCAGGGCTTCGGAGATGCCGGGGGCCACCGTGGCCAGGGAGGCGGACTTGAGCATGCCGATGGAGTGGAAGGAGTGCATGATGCCCCACACCGTACCGAACAGGCCGATGAAGGGGGCCGTGTTGGCGGTGGTGGCCAGCAGGGAGAGGGAGCGCTCCAGACGGGCCATCTCGCTGGCCACGCCCTGGCGCAGGGAGCGGCGCACGTTGTCCACCACGATCTCGCTGCTGTTGCCGGCTTCCTTGGAGCGGTTGAACTCCATCACGCCCTGATGGGCCACGAAATAGAGCGGGGACGCACGGTCGGAACCCAGGGAGAGCACGGCCTCACGCAGGCTGGGGGCCTTCTCGAACAGGTCGGTGCCCTGCAGGGCCTTGCGGTAGGCGGCGTTGAGGGCCAGGGTTTTCTGGATCATCATGCCCCAGCTGCCCACGGACATGAGCACCAGGATGCACAGCACGATCTTGGCCACGAGACTGGCCTGGCTGATCATCGAAAAGAAACTGAACTCCATGTATCACTCCTGGAGATGGAAAAATGGTGTGCCTGGGATGGATCCTGTGCCCTGCCGGACACGGCATGTATGCACCGGAAAAAAGAAAAACGCCAAAGAGCCCCTGCCATCCGGGCGGCCCCGGAAGGCAACGGCTGTGCGCGGCGTTGAACCGCCCGGAGAATGCAACGTTCGCCGTCTTTTTTCAAGCGTTTTTTCTGTGTCGACGGGGAGGACGGCGGCAGGGCGCGCTGTCTCCCGCCCTAGTCCGCATCGCACATCTTGCGCCAGAGGGTATTGAGGCTGATCCCCAGGGAGCGGGCAGTGCTTTTTTTGCTGTACTGCTGGCGGACCAGTTCCTGGCGGATGATCTTCTTTTCCATGAGGCGCAGGCGCTGGCGCAGGCTGCCGCTTGCGGGCAGGTCCTGTTCCTCCCGGTTCTCGGCTACCCTGCGGGGCGAGGCCAGGATGCCCTGCGTCTGGCGCATGTCGAGCAGCAGCTCCTGCAGCAGGGGCATCTGGAAGGCATCGCTGGTGGACATCAGGCAGTAGCGGCGCAGCAATGCGTCCAGCTCGCGCACGTTGCCGGGCCAGGGATAGCTGCAAAGAAGCTCGATGGCTTCGGGGGGCATCTTTTTGTGGATCATCCCCATGCGGCGCATGATATGCCGGACAAGCAAGGTCATGTCCTGGAGGCGTTCACGCAGGGGGGGCATCTCCAGGCGCAGCAGCGTCAGGCGGTAATAAAGATCCGCCCGGAAGCGCCCCTCCCTGACCTCCTGCACGAGATCCTTCCAGGAAGAGCAGACCACGCGGGCATTGACGGTCACGGGCCTGTCTCCGCCAAGGCGGAAGATCTCGCCGCTTTCCAGAACGCGCAGGAGCCTGACTTGCACGGCGGCGCTGATGTCCGCGATCTCGTCCAGGAAGATGGTGCCGTCCTGCGCCAGTTCGAACAGGCCCTGCTTGCCGCCGCGGCGGGCGCCGGTGAACGCCCCTTCGGCATAGCCGAACAGTTCGCTCTCCAGCAGGCTTTCCGGCAGGGCGCCGCAGTTGACGGCCACGAAGGGCGCGTGGCGCCTGGGGCTGGCATTGTGGATGGCATGCGCCAGCAGTTCCTTGCCCGTCCCGCTTTCCCCGTGGATGTATATCCCCGCGTCGGACTCGGCGAAACGCTGGGCGTGTACCCGCAGGGTCCTCATGGAAGGGCTTTCGCCAAGAAGGTCGTTCAGCGTGAACTTGGCCCGCAGGCCTGCCTGGCGGGAATGCTTGAGCCGCCGTTGCAGATCCGTCAGGACAACATCGGGTGTCAGGACGCTCAGGGCTCCTTTCTGGATGCCATCGACCACGACGGCGCTGCTGGTGAAGACAAGGTCCTGGCCGTTCTCGCCTTTCAGGGTACCTTCTGTGGGCCGTCCCGTTTCCAGGCTTTCGGCAAGGCCAAGGTGCTGCAGTGCCCAGCCGTCCCGGAGCCGATCCTGCCCCAGGGCCTGTCTGGCCACGGGATTGCTGAGGGCCAGCTTGCCCGCAGGGTCGACCCCGATGACTCCTTCATGGAGGGCATCGACCACGTCCTGGAGCCAGGCCGCGTGTTCGCGGTCACGGCGGCGGGCCTGGGCGATGTTGGACGCTTCCTCGAAGGCCCGTTCCAGGGCCTCGTTGCCCGGACAGACCACGATGCCCGGGCAGTGGTGGGCCTGCGCGATGGAGACGCAGACGCCGCCCCCCACGACGCAGCCGGCGCCCTGGGCGATGGCCTGGGTGATGCCCAGGGTCAGTTCCCGGGAGTTGGTGAAGCGGATAGGCTGCAGGCGGATGTGCAGCAGGCGGGAGAACAGTTCCGGCCAGGGGGGGATGGCGTCATAGCATGTCACGGCCACATTGTCCGTATATTCGCGGGCTTCCATCAGGGCCTGCAAGATGGACATGTGGCTCCGGGAGATGGTGACGACGGGTTCGTTCAGATGACGGCGCAGGAGCTTCCCGGTTCCGCCGCCGCCCAGGATCACATCCACACCCTGGTCGAACAATTGTTTGGCCACGGGCAGCGCCTCTTCCATGGTAGCCAGACGGACTTCTTCCAGCGGCCACCCATGCTCCTGGGCATAGGTCTGGACCTTTTCTGCCACCACAGCGGAGTTTGAAACGAAGGCGAAGGAAAAGGAAGTAGACAACATAATGTCTCCTGCTCCGATGGGATATGGTGCGGGCCGTCGGAATGACACCGGGCACACGACTTCAAGAGGCAGGGGGCCCGCAAAGACAGGCGACGGACGACATCTTTCAGTATCGTCTATGCATTAGCTAGTTTTCTCATCTTTATCCATAAAATTGTCTTGGGATGTCGCGGCTGTCAATGCAGGTCCGGGACTGTCGCTCGGTACGACAGCCCCGGAGCGGCGGGGGGAGGTGTGGTGTGCCCCGCCGCGGGATCGGAAGGGCGGCACGGCCGCCTTGCCGAATATCTGCCGCCATGCCGGGCCCGGAAGCGAGGGAACAGGCCGGACATGGCGGGAAACATGGTCGCTACACCGGCGGCATGATGTAGAAGTCCAGACCGAGGACCACGACGGTGAACCAGAAGTAGAGGATCGTCAGCAGCACGGAGATGAGCGCCGCGATCATGCCCCAGACGAACATGGTGCGGAGGTTGGCGCCATAACCGGCCACGATGCCCTGAGCACCGGTGGCGGAAGCCACTGCGTACGACCAGCTGATGGCCGAGCCCGTCACCCAGACCCAGGGCACGGCGCCGAAGGCCAGGCCGCGCCAGTTGGCCATGGATTCGATGGCCAGGGGCACCATGACGCCGGCGGCCGCGGTATCGCTGGTCACCTGGGACAGGGCGTTGGAAGCCACCGACCAGGCCACGATGGACAGGGTGTCGTTGATGCCCACGAGGGGCATGATCCAGCTCCCGAACACAGCGCCCGCGCCCGTGGAGGCCAAGACTTTGCTCAGGGCCACAGAGGCGGGCCACATGAAGAGGATGGTGATGGGGAAGTGCTCGCGCAGGGCCTTGACGGACAGGATGGTCTCGCCCTTGACGTTGCGGGAGGGCCAGAACAGCATCAGCAGGGGGATGATGCAGAACAACTGGGTGGGCTTGAGCCAGGCCCACTGGGGCCCCTTGGTGTAGGGCGCGTAGAGGGGCTGGATGATGGCCAGGAGGATGGCCAGGGCGAAACCGTAGAGGGAGACCTTTTCCTCATAGGTCATGGGGCCGAGCTTTTCCAGCTCCTGCCGGTAAAATTCCCTGCTGCCGCTGAAGCGCTCCATGTCCGTGTGCATGAAGTACATCATGAGGCCCACACCGGCGATGATGAGGAGGGAGATGGGCACCATGCGCAGGGTCCAGTCGATGAAATAGATGTCGTGTCCCAGGTACTTGTTGAGCAGGCCATAGGTCACCACGGACTGGCCGCCGCCCAGCGGGGTGGCCATGCCGCCCACGCTGGCGCCCCAGGCCACGGCGATGAGGATGTTCGACGCGGCCTTGGAGTGCCAGCGTTGTTCGTTGGTGGTGAAACCGGCATACATCAGGGATGCCACGGCCACAGGCGCGAACATGGCGGCCACGGTGGTGTTGCCCACCACGAAGGAAGTGACCCCGCAAAGGATGAACCAGCCCGCGGTCTGGGCGCGCACGCTGCCGTTGACGCGCATGAGGAAATTCAGGGCCAGGCGGCGGGCAAAGCCCCAGCGTACCCAGGCGCAGGTGATGGCCGTGGCGCCGAAGATGAGGACGGCCTCACGATGCACATACGCCTCCAGCACTTTGCCCAGCGGCATGTAGCTGTAGACGCAGGCCACGAAGATGGGCACGAGGCAGGTCAGCTTGATGTCCACGACGCAGGTGATCCACCACCAGACCATCCAGAACAGGATGCCGAAACCGAAGCGGGACTCGATGGGGCCGAAAATGGGCAGGGCCAGGGCAAGCAGCAGCAGGGCAGGCCCTCCCAGGAGATGCAGCAGACGGGAAGAAGACGACGATTCAGACATGACGGGCTCCAGTCCTTATTCCGGGCGGGCCGTGTGGCCCGCCCCTCGATATCATGCCGCCCGCAGGGATCCGGGCAGACTACAGATGGTCGGGCGTCCTAAAGGACGACATCACCAACATAGCGGCGCTTGATGGAGAAGTGCTTCTTCCACTTGTCGGACGCGCGCAGGCCAATGATGTATTCCTCGTCGGGATCGCCGGCAGGGAAAACCTTGGGGGCCGTGGCGGGATCCCACAGGCCCTGCTTGCGACGTTCTTCACGCTGGTCCACCAGCCAGTCATTATAGCTCTCGAAGACGATGTGGCCTTCAAAACCATCCAGGGTGGCGGCGCGGATGCGGCCGTCGAATTCCAGATATTTTTCGATCATGCGCTGGCTGGGCATCTCGGGCTCCACCGTGTTGGTGTAGCCGGCTTCTTCCAGCTCCTTGCCGGCCACGGCCGCAAAGATGCGCTGGTCACGCAGGGAGAGCAGATCCTTGTGGATACCGATATACTTATCGCTGATGGGCTTGCCCAGAGGCGCATGGTCGCGGGAAGCGCCGCGAGCCTTGCACATATCGGTCTTGTAGAAATCGAACATGCCTTCTTCGAAGTCCTCGCCCAGGAACTCGCACACGCCGCGCATGACTTTTTCCGGTTCACGCACCAGCTCTTCGTAGCGCACGTCCAGCCACAGACCTTTTTCACGCAGAGGTTCGCGCCACTCCTTGACGGCGTTCCAGCAGCGCTTCCAGGACTGGGCCGCGCAATAGATGTTGGTGGGGCCAAAGGAGGATTCCATGTAGTCTACGCTGGCGTCACGGCCGTCCCGGGTGATGTAGATGAACTGGGCATTGGGGAAATCGTGGTGCATGGGGCCCACGAAGTAGAGGTTGTGCGGCGTTTTTTCGCCCCAGCGGGGCTTGTTCACATACTGGGCAAAACGCATGTGCATACCTGCGTACAGACCGGCAAAGCTGCGTTCGGGGGCCAGCTCGATGACTTCATCGACGATGGTACGGGGGTTGACCTTCATCCCCCAGAAAGGAGTCTTGAGGCCAAAGACCATCTCCTGGGCCAGAGTGCGGAAGTTGGCTTCGACGGACAGGTCGCCGTAGGTGTGCAGATAGGGGTAGAAGCGGGGATAGTACCAGACCACTTCCGGAACGGCGATGCGGGAATGGCAACCCAGCAGGGCCATGACCAGGGTCGTGCCGGAGCGTTCGGCACCAATCATGAAGATGGGACGTTCTTGGAGGTTGAGAGGCATGGTTTTTCTCCTTGTTGGGGATTTTTTGACGTTGGGGGTCTTTTCGATCAGGCCTGCAGCAGGGCGCGGACGAAGATGAATGCGCCCACGACGATGCAGACGACGGAAACCATTTTTTTCAGGACGCCGGACGAGACGCTGTGGGCCAGCTTCGCGCCGGCCACGACACCGGCGAGCTCGGCCACCGTGACCAGAAGCGCCATGTGCAGGTCGACGAAACCATTGGCGAAGTTGCTGATGGAGCCGGAAGTGGCAGCCGTGATCTGGATGACCTGGCTGGTGGCGATGGAGGTGAGGGGGGTGAATCCCAGGATGACCATGAGGGGCACGGACAGCACGGGGCCGCCCACGCCGGTCAGGCCCGAGCCGAATCCCACGGTGGCGCCGATGAGCAGCAGTTGCAGACGCTGCCGGCCGTCACCGGGGCGGTAGGTGATGGTGCCGCCTTTGGCGGGGAACAGGGCATAGATGCCCGCGAAGATGATGATGCACCCCAGGATGAGGTTGAGGATCCAGGCCGGTGCGATGGCGTTGGCCAGGGCCCCGGGGTAGCCGCCCACAAGACCGCCTATGCAGACGGGTATGGTGATGCCCCAGTGGATGCTGCCGTGTTTGCAGTACAGCCAGGTACCCAGAAGCCCGGTAAAGATGAAGCTGAACAGGGACGTGGCCATGGCCGCATGGGTCGTCAGGCCGCCAAGGCCGCTCAGGGCGGGGATCAGCAGGATGCCGCCCACGCCTACTGTTCCGATGAGGCCGCCGACGATGAGGGCGACGGCCAGGAGGATAATGATCATGGCTTGCTCCGATGTGATGTTGTTCACAAGCTGAGCAAGCAGCGTGCCAAAGAAAAAATAATATTTAATATATTGTTTTTATTATGTCTTTTTCTGCATATGGGCCGGGCTGCCGCAATGCGTTTTTTGCAAAAAAGAGGTGAAACGATCGAAATGTGGAGTGTTGCGGACAAAAGGCCGCTATCCCGCGCCGCCCTTGCCCAGGCCGTCGACAAGCGCATTGCAAGCCCGCCGGTGAGGGTGTATGCTGCGACCTATGTTGATGAAAAGCTTTTCTTCCTTCCGGGGACGCTGTGTCCGGCATCTGGGCACGGCGGTCTTGTGCGTGGTCATGCTGGGGTCTTCCCAGGCTTCTTTTGCCGCGTCCGCCGGCCGGCAGGATGCCGTTGCCCGGCAGCCCGTCTATAGCGGCCAGCGCTCGGCCGAGACGGCGGACAGGCCCGTGGCGGGCAAGAGCATCGGCATGTCCGATGCCGTGGAGCATGCCCTGCGCTTCAACCCCGGCCTGGGGGCGCAGGAAGCCGAGAGCCGTTCCTCCGAAGAAGGGCGAAAATCCGCGCGCGGTGCCTTCGGTCCGCGCCTGGGCGTGAGCTATTCCGCCACCAAGACCGAGAGCAAGCGTGATTCTTCCGCCACCATGGGCACCAAGAACCCCAAGATGGGCGTCTACAGCTGGGGCATCGAAGTGACCCAGCCCATCTTCCAGGGCTTCCGCCTGCTCTCCACCTACCAGAAGGCCGCCCTGCAGGCCGACAGCGACAAGGCTTCATTGCGCAAGGCCGAGCTGGACATGACCGAGCAGGTGCAGACGGCGTTCCTGGAATACCTGAAAGCCGGCGAGAACACCCGCAGCATGCGCGACAGCCTGACCCGCCTGCGCGAGCAGCTGCGCATCGCCCAGGCCTATTTCGAAGTGGGCCTGAGCCCCCGTCTGGACGTGCTCCAGGCCGAAGTGGACGTGAGCGAGGCCGAGCGCCTGCTCATCGAGGCCGAGAACACCCAGGCCACCACTCTGGCCAGGCTCAACACCCTGCTGGGCTTCGACGCCACGGCCGTCAATACCTATACCGGCACGCTCAAGGAAGTGGGCTTCCGCTATACGCTGGAGCAGTGCCTGGAACTGGCCTACCGCCAGCGCCCCGACCTGTATGTGGCCCAGAAGGCCGTGGAGATCGCCCGCAAGAGCCAGAAGGAAGTGCAGAGTGACTACTACCCCCAGATCGAGGGCTATTACAGCATGACGCAGAGCGGCAACACGCCCGGCATGCAGCGTTCCGGCGAGAACGGCTCGCACGTCACCAACTGGGAAGTGGGGGCGCAGGCCACCTGGAACGTGTTCGAATGGGGCACCACCTACTACGCCGACAAGCAGGCCGGCTGGCAGGTGACCAAGATGCGTTACGAGCAGGAGAACCTCAAGCTGGAAGTGGGCTACGACATCAAGTCCAAGTATCTGGCCGTGCAGGAGGCCCGCAAGCGCATCGCCGTGGCCCAGAACAGCGTGGCGCAGGCCACGGAGGCCTATAACGTGGCCCTGGCCCGTTACCACGAACATGTAGGCACCAACTTCGACGTCCTGGACGCTTCGGCCAACCTCACGTCGGCCCAGTCCTCCCTGACCGGTGCCAAGGCCGACTATCTGACGGCCCTTTCCCAGATCTATGTAGCCATGGGCGAATATCATCCCGACCTGCTGCGGGAAGGTGGCGCCGCCAGAAGAAAATAAACGGTCCCGTATGAGTGATTCTGAACAATTTTTGACAGTGACCCCCCTGGGTGGTCTGGGGGAGATCGGTCTCAACTGCCAGCTGTGGGAGACCTCCGCAGGCGTGGTCATGGTGGACTGCGGCCTGATGTTCCCGGATGATTTCCATCTGGGCGTGGACGTGGTCATCCCGCATTTCGGCGCCGTGAGCGCCGTGCGCGACAAACTGCTGGGCATCGTCCTGACCCACGGCCACGAAGACCACATCGGCGCCCTGCCGTGGCTGGTGCCCCAGCTGCGCGGCACGCGCATCTATGGTTCCTATTTCACCCTGGCCCTGGTGGAGCACAAGCTCAGGGAGCACGAGCTGCTGGACTGGGTGGAGCTGTGCCCGGTGGAGCCCGGTGACCAGGTGGCCCTGGGCGACATGACCTTCCATTTCTTCCCCGTGTGCCACTCCATCCCCGAAGGCTTCGGTCTGGGCGTGGAAACGCCCGTGGGCCGCATCGTCCACAGCGGGGACTTCAAGATCGATCCCCAGCCCCTGGCCGGCAGCGGCACGGATCTGGCGACCTTTCGCGACTTCGCCGGGCCGGAGGGCGCGCGCCTGCTGTTCTCCGATTCCACCAATGTGGAGCGCGACGGCCGTTCCCTTACCGAGCGGGCCGTCATGGAGTCCCTGGGCAAGGTCTTCGACGAGGCCCCGGGCCGCATCGTGGTGACCCTGTTCTCCAGCCACATCCAGCGCATCCAGGAAGTCTTCGACCTGGCGCGCGAGCGCGGGCGCACCGTGGTCATCAGCGGCAAATCCCTGGCCAACAACATCGAGATGGCCCGTGATCTGGGCATCGCCAAGCTGCCGCCCAGTTTCTTCAACGCCCACAACGGCGTGCCCGACCTGCCCGATGAGCAGCTGGTGCTGGTGGTGACCGGTGCCCAGGGCGAACCGTTGTCCGCGCTGTCGCGCATGGTGCTGGGCGGCCACCGTCAGCTCAGCATCCGCAAGGGCGATACCGTGGTCATGAGCTCGCGCATGATCCCCGGCAACGTCAAGGCCGTGTCGCGCCTCATCAACGAGATGTACCGTCTGGGCGCCACGGTCCTTTACGAGAGCGTGCGGGCCATCCATGCCTCGGGCCACGCCCACCGCGACGAGTTGCGCGAATTGCTGGGCGCCGTGCGGCCGGAATATTTCGTGCCCGTGCACGGGGAATACCGCCATCTGTTCAAGCACGGCCAGCTGGCGCGCGAATGCGGCGTCAAGCCCGACAACGTGGTCCTGCTGGAGGACGGCTGTCCCCTGACCCTGCTGCCGGACGGCATCCGCCTGGAGCCGCCCGTGCCCGTGGAATGCACCCTGGTGGACGGCAAGGGCGTGGGCGACGTGGGCTCGGCCGTGCTGCGCGAGCGCCGCATCCTCGGCGACGAGGGCATGGTCATCGTGGTGCTGGTGCTGGATGCCGAGACCGGCAGCGTGCTGCACGGGCCGGAGATGTTCTCCAAGGGCTTTGTGTTCGAGCAGCACTACAGCCATGTGCTGGAGGATGCCAAGTGTCTGGTGCTGGACGAGATCGAGTCCGTCCGCCCCGGCCAGCTCACCCGTTTGCAGGAAGGCATCCGGGCCTCGTTACGACGTTTCTTCCGTCGGGTCCTGGAACGCGATCCGGTGGTAGTGCCTATCGTAAGCGAGGTATAACTCTTTTGTATCTTTACAGGAATGGACAGGGTCGTGGTGTTGCCGCGGCCCTGTTTTGCTTTTTTGCGGGACGCGGGAAGGGCAGGGTGCGTTGACAGGAGACAGGTATTTCTTACTATAATACTGTCATTTTCCGGGCTGTCAGGAAAGACGAGCCGCCTTGACCCCCGGGACATATTATCATAATATTTGTAGTCTTTTAGCTTGCCCGTCGGTATGCCCGGCAGCAAAGCGGGCTTCCGGCAGGATGGTCCCTGCCACGGGCAAAGGCGGTACGGGCCGGTCCCCGGCGTAATGTCGCCGTCCACAGTGTTCTTTAACCCCATTCAGCAAAGGGGATGTCCTCCACATGACTTGGGATTGGGATAAATTGCAGGAAAAACGGCAACGGCAGCAGGGGCAGCGCCCCTCCCATCCGCTCTTCGGTGATGATGATAACGACACGCAGGACGAACAGCCCCGGCGTGTCCGGCGTTCGCCTTCCGGCAACGGGGGCGACGATAACGGCTTTGACGGCAGGAATGCCCTGAAGAAGCTTGCCGGCATGAAGATGCCGGGCGGCATGGTGATCTGGCTGGTGCTGGGTCTGGTGGGCCTGTGGCTTTTGTCCGGCATCTATATCGTCAATCCTGACGAGGAAGGCGTGGTGCTGCGCTTCGGCAAGTACGACCGCACCGAAGGGCCCGGTCCCCACTACGCGCTGCCCGCTCCCATCGAAAGCGTCTACAAACCTCAGGTGACCCAGGTGCTGCGCTGCGAGGTGGGCTTCCGTTCCACCGGGCAGGCCACCACCTTCCGCCAGGGCGAGCTGCGCAGCGTGCCCAAGGAAGCCTCCATGCTCACCGGTGACGAGAACATCGTCAACGTCCAGTTCAGCGTGCAGTACAAGATCAACGACGCGGTCAAGTATCTGTTCAACATCACCGACCCCACCAACCTGGTGCGCAACGCCGCCGAGGCCGCCATGCGCGAGGTCATCGGCAACAGCCTCATCGATTCGGCCATCACCGACGGCAAGCTGAAGATCCAGAGCGACGCCACCGTGCTGCTCCAGCAGGTCCTGGACCGCTACGAGGCCGGCATCCAGGTGCTGGCCGTGCAGATGCAGGACGTGCATCCGCCGCAGGAAGTGAGCGACGCCTTCAAGGACGTGGCCAGTGCCCGCGAAGACAAAAGCCGCATCATCAACGAGGCGGAAGCCTACCGCAATGCCCTGCTGCCGCAGGCGCGCGGTGAGGCCGCGGCCATCCTCAACAAGGCCGAAGCCTACCGGGTGGCCCGCCTGCAGCAGGCCGAAGGCGAGTCCCGCCGTTTCGACGCGCTGCGCCAGGAATACGAAAAGGCTCCCGACGTGACCCGCCAGCGCCTGTATTACGAGACCATGGAAGAGATCCTGGCCGCCTCCAAGGACAAGACCCTGCTGGACAGCGGGGTCTCCGGCAAGGTGCTGCCGCATATGCCTCTTCCGGGTACGCCCGCTTTCGGCGTCCTGCCCTCGGAGAAGAAATAATGACCAAGAATCCCCTTCTTTACGGTGTCCTGCTGCTGGTGCTGGCCGTTTTCGTGACCCAGTGCTGCTTCACCGTGCACCAGACCCAGCAGGCCCTGGTGCTCCAGCTGGGCGACCCCCTGCCCGAGATCTACCGGCCCGGCCTGCATTTCAAACTGCCCTTCATCCAGAAGGTCGTCTATTTCGACGCCCGCGTGCTCGACTACGCCGCCAGCTCGCGCGAGGCCTTCACCGTGGACAAGAAGACCATCGTGCTGGACAACTACGCCCGCTGGCGCATCAGCGACCCCCTGCAGTTCTACCGCACCATGCGTACCATCCCCGGTGCGCAGGCCCGCCTGGACGACGTGGTCTATTCGCAGCTGCGGGCCCTGGTGGGCGCCTATACCCTGACCGAGGTGGTCTCCAAGGAGCGCGCCACCATCATGACCCGCGTGACGGAAAAGGTCTCCGAGCTCATGAAGCCCTACGGGGTGGAGGTGCTGGACGTGCGCATCAAGCGCACCGACCTGCCCACGGAGAACCAGCGTTCCATCTTCGACCGCATGCGGGCCGAGCGTGAACGCCAGGCCAAGCAGTACCGTTCCGAAGGTCAGGAACAGGCCACGCGCATCCGTTCCGATGCCGACCGCCAGAAGGCCCTCATCCTCGCGGAGGCCAATCGCGAGGCCCAGGTGCTCTACGGCCAGGGCGATGCCCAGGCGGCGGCCGTCTACGCCGCGGCCTACGGCAAGTCACCGGAATTCTATTCCTATCAGCGCTGGCTCGATGCCCTGCGCAAGTCCTTCAAGGAGAACAGCAAGATGGTGCTGGGCAGCCAGATGCCCTTGCTGGATCTGCAGAAGTAGGTGGACCATGGGCTTTACGGAAATCTACGAACGCATCAAGCTGGCCACCAACTGCCGTACCCAGGTGGAGCTGGCGGAGCTGCTCAACATCCGCCAGTCCAGCATCTCGGACGCCAAGCGCCGTGATTCTGTGCCGGGCGACTGGTACATGAAGCTCTTCGAGCGCTTCGGCCTCAACCCCGACTGGCTCAAGTACGGGGTGGGGCCCCTCTATCTGCGCACGGACAAAGGGTATTGCCCGCAGGAGGCCCCCCAGGCCCTGGCCGAGACCGTGGCCTGCTACGGGGACGACTTCACCCGGTCCACCGTGGTGGACGTTTACGACATGGCCTGTGTCTATACGGACGAGGCTCCCAGGCCCGCCTTGTCCATTTCCGGCAGGGTCCCCCTGCCGCAGGCTTTTTTGCGGCCCTCGCTGCAGGTGCTGCGCCTGCGCGGGCAGGCCATGGAGCCCCTGCTGCGCGAAGGCGCCTACATCGGGGTGGACATGGAGGATCTGGCCCCTGTCTCCGGCAGGACCTACGCCCTGTTCGCCCCGCTGGAAGGCGTGGTGGTCCGCCAGGTGTTCCTGGACGGCTCGCAGCGGGGCTATGTCCTGAGGGCCCAGTCCCCGGACTATCCCGAGACGTCCCTGGATGCCGCCCTGTTGCAGCGCCGCATGCTGGGGCGTGTGGTCTGGACGTTCCAGGAGGTATGATATGAGCATCTCCGCCAGGGACGGGCGCAAGGCCCTGCGCCTTGTCCTGTGCGCCCTGTTTTGTCTGCTGCTGGCTGCCTGCGGCGGCAAGGAACCCGTGGATGACGTGGTGGCCAGCGGCACCGTGATCCTGGAGCCGCCGTCCGCCGATGGCGGCAGTGATGACGGTCTCAGGGAACGCTCCCTCGGGCCTTCTCCGGCGGCCCCTGCGGTGGTGACGCCTGTGGCGTCCTCCGCCCCCAGGGCCGCGCGTCCGTCCACCCCGGCCGTGGCCCCTGCCTGGCAGGATCTCTCTCGCCGCCTGGCCGCCGACGGCATCGCCGTTCCCCAGGTGGACGCCCTGCTGGCGGGCCTGCCCGCCACGCCCACCCAGTCGCCCATGGGCCGCAAGATCAAGGCCCTGTACAATCGCAAATTCTTTCCCGCACCGCCTTCGGACAAGCCGCAGGCGCAGTATTACAAGGGCGTGGTCACGGACGCCAACGCGCGTTTGTGCCGCCAGTTCATCACGGCCAACAGCAAGGCCTTCCGGCAGGCGGAACAGCGCTACGGCGTGCCCTCGTCCATCGCGGCGGCCCTGCTGTTCGTGGAGACCCGCCTCGGCAAGGTGCTGGGCGATACCTCGGAGAACGCCTTCTACACTCTGGCCAGCATGGCCGTGAGCCGGACGCCGGAGAGCATCAGCGACTGGCTGCCGCAGCTGCGCGACCATGAACAGCACATGGACTGGATCGCCGAGACCATGCCCAAGCGCGCGGACTGGGCCTACAAGGAGACCAGGGCCCTGGTGGAACACATGCTGCGCGACCGCGTGCCGCCGGAGCATCTGCCCGGTTCCATCTACGGTGCCGTGGGCCTGTGCCAGTTCATGCCGTCCAATATCGCCACCTATGGTGCGGACGGTGACGGCGACGGCCGTGTGGACCTGTTCACCGTGCCCGATGCCGTGGCCAGCCTCTCCAACTATCTTGCCCGGCACGGCTGGAAGTCCGGGCTTTCCCGCGAGCGCCAGCACGCCCTGCTGATGCGCTACAACCACTCCACGGTCTACGCCAACACCATCATGGCCCTGGCGGACCGTGTCGCCGCTCTGAAGTGAGTCACGGGACGGCAGGCTTTGCCTGCCGTCCTTTCCTGACAGGCCGTGCCTTGGCCCGGCTCGTTCCGGTGTTTTTCCGGGCGCGCCCCTGCGCCTTCCCTTCTTCCTTTCCCGGGGCCTTCCGTCGCTCCGCTGATCCTTTCCGCTGTTCCTGACATCCTGCTGACGCGTTCCGTGTTGTGCTTTGACCGGCTCCACCGTACTGGCCGGAGCCGCCCCGACAGGCCCGGCCTGCGGGCAACTCCCGCGGCGGGGCCCCTCATCCTTCCTTTGTGCAGGTACCTTACATGACCTTTATCTCGACCTTGTTGAAAGCGGCTGCGGCCCTTTTCATGCTCGTCATCCTGATGCTGCTGGTCCAGCTGGATCTGACGGTCTTCCAGACCGTGGAAGTGCTGGCCCCCGGCTGGGGCTGGCTGGCCTTCGTGGCCCTGCTGGCCCTGGAGGCAGGCGCCGTGCTCTGGCTGGGCCTGGCCTGGTTTGCCCGTGCGCCCCGTCTTGTCCTGCGTGACGACCCCACGGAAGCCGAACACCAGGCCTTTGCCCGGGAACTGGCACGCCGTCTGAAAAAGAATCTCCACGTCCGCGCCGCAGGCATCCGCGCTACGGATGAGGATTTTCTGGAAAAGGCCCTCGACGTGCTGGACGCCCGTGCCGGGGAAGAGATCCGCAACAACGCCAAGCGGGTGTTCCTGGGCACGGCCCTGTCCCAGAACGGCCGTCTGGATGCGCTCATCATGTTCGTCTCGCTGGCGCGCATGATCTGGCGGGTCTCCGGCGTCTACAACCAGCGTCCCACCCCGGCGGAGCTGTGGAGCGTCTACAGCACGGTCTCCTCGGCCACCTTCATTTCCTTTTCCATCGAGGCCCTGGACATCCCCCGGACCATCACCGAGAGCATGAACGAGCTGCTGCCCGCGGTCACGCCCGTCATGGCGGCCTCCAGCGTGCCGCTCATGGGGCCCATGATGCAGCAGTGCACGTCCGCGGTCATCGACGGGGCGGCCAACTGCCTGCTGGCCATCCGGGCCGGTGTGGTGACGCGCAGCGCCTTCCGCTTCGCGGCCCTTGGCAGGGAAGAGGCCCGGCAGCAGGCCTGCGTCCGCGAGGCGGGCACCATGCTGGCGGAGATCTCGCGGGAGACCGTGGGGACCATCGTGGAGGCCTTCCGCAAGCAGCTGATGGATCTGCCTGCCTCCATGGGCCAGAAGATCTCGGAGACCGTGGGCACCGTGGCCGACAGTGCCTTGGAAAAGACCCGGGGCGCCGCCCAGAGCGTGGCGCGCGGCGGTACGGCCGTGGCCGAGGCCGTGAGTTCCGGTGCCGGTGCCGTCATCGGTGCCGGACAGGCCGTGGCCGGGGTCGTCAGCTCTGGGACCGGTGCCGTGGCGGATGCCCTGGGCAGTGGTGCCCATGCCGTCATCCATGCCGTGGGCGACTGTGCCGCCAGTGCGGAAAAAGCCGTGCTGCGCGGCGGTAGCGCGGTCATGGAGAGCGTCGGCAGCGGCGCGGGGGCCGTGGCCGGCATGGTGAGCAGCGGGACCAGCACGGTCATCGGCGCGGTGAGCGATGGCGCCGCATCCGCCGGACAGGCCGTGGCACGCGGGGGGACCGCCGTTGTAGGGGCCGTGAGTTCCGGTGCCGGTGCCGTCATCGGTGCCGGGCAGGCCGTGGCCGGGGCCGTCAGCTCTGGGACCGGTGCCGTGGCGGATGCCCTGGGCAGCGGGACCAAGGCCGTGCTGGGGGCCGTGCGGGGCATATTGCCCGGCAACCGGCGGCGGGAAGCCACGGCGGACGAGCGTTTCGTACTGCATCTGGCGCTGCTCTGGTCGCAGGGGCGTCCGGGCTGGAAGCGCCGTCGCCAGCTGGCCCGCCTGTGCGATGCGGAAGGCGTGAGCGCCGGGCTACGTACGCTGGTGGACAGGCATCCCGATCTCGACCTGCTGGAACCGCAGTTGTCGTTCTGGCGGGGCAGGGCGGAAGACGTGCTGGCCTGCCATCGGTCCCTGGAGCTGGAACACGGCGCGGCGGCCGCGGCCTGGCTGGCGGAGCTGGATCACCGGCTGGGACTGGGCGGCAGTTTGCAGGGCGGTCATGAGGCGCCCGCCTCCGGCTGGAAACGCTTCTGGAAGTAAGCGCAAGGGGCGGGATCTTCCGCATATCGTCCGGCAGTCCGGCGGGACTGTGAAAAGATTCCCTGTTTTGTGACGATGGTCACAGTTGCGGTGGAGGAGATGTGCTCTAGTGACATGGACAGACACCCATCCCCCTCAGCACAAGGAGCCCCCCATGTTTTGCAACCAGTGTGAACAGACCTCCAAGGGCAAGGCCTGTACCCGCCTTGGCATCTGCGGCAAGAACGAGGCCGTGGCCATCCAGCAGGACAAGCTGGTATGGCAGCTGCGCGAACTGGCGGCCGTGGCCCTGATGGCCCGTGACGCCGGCATCGTGGACACCGCCACCGACGACTTCGCCTTCAAGGCCCTGTTCTCCACCCTGACCAATGTGAATTTCGATCCCGTCTCCCTGCGCGCCGTGCAGGAAGAATGCCTGGAGCGCACCACCGCCCTGGCCGCCCGCGTGCCCGGTGCCCCGTCGCCCACGCCGCTGGCCGCCCTGGACCTGCGCGATACGGCCATCGACCGCCTGTCCGACGACGAGGACGTGCGTTCCGCCATGCAGATCCTGCTCTACGGCCTCAAGGGCGTGGCCGCCTATGCCGACCATGCCGCCGAACTGGGCCAGCGTGATCCCGACGTGGCCGCCTTCCTGTATCGCGGCCTGCGCGCCGGTACCGAGCTGGATCCCGAGAGCCGTGACCTCAACGGTTGGCTGGGCCTGGTGCTGGAATGCGGCAAGGCCAACCTGCGCGCCATGGAGCTGCTGGAAGCGGGCAATACCGGTACCTTCGGCACGCCCGTGCCTACATCCGTTTCCCTGGGACGGCGCAAGGGCAAGGCCATCCTCGTCTCCGGCCACGATCTGCCCGATCTGCTGGCCCTGCTGGAGCAGACCCGCGACACGGGCATCAACGTCTACACCCACGGCGAGATGCTGCCCGCCCACGCCTATCCCGTGCTGCATGCCTTCCCGCATCTGGCCGGGCATTACGGCACGGCCTGGCAGAACCAGCAGAAGGAGCTGCCCGCCTTCCCCGGCGCGGTGCTCTTCACCACCAACTGCATCCAGGATCCCAAGGGCTACGCCGACAAGGTCTTCACCTCCGGCAACGTGTCCTGGCCCGGCCTGGGCCACTGCAAGGACCGTGATTTCTCGGCCGTCATCCGGAAGGCCCTGGAGCTGCCCGGCTTTGAGGAAGACGTGCCCGGCAAGGAAGTGCTGACCGGCTTTGGCCGCGAGACCCTGCTGGGTGCCGCGCCCGCCGTGCTGGATGCCGTGGCCCAGGGCAAGCTGCGCCACATCTTCCTGGTGGGCGGCTGCGACGGCGCCCGTCCCGGCCGCAACTACTATACCGAGCTGGTGGAGAAGATCCCGGCCGACTGCCTGATCCTGACCCTGGCCTGCGGCAAGTTCCGCTTCTTCGACAAGGAGCTGGGCAGCCTGGGCGGCATCCCGCGCCTGCTGGACGTGGGCCAGTGCAACGATGCCTACGCCGCCGTGCGTGTGGCCATGGCCCTGGCCGATGCCCTGAAGTGCGGCGTCAACGATTTGCCGCTGTCGCTGGTGCTTTCGTGGTACGAGCAAAAGGCCGTGAGCATCCTGCTGACCCTGCTGGCCCTGGGCGTGAAGAACATCCGCCTCGGGCCCACGCTGCCTGCCTTCGTGTCCCCCAACATCCTCAAGGTGCTGGTGGAGCAGTGGAACATCATGCCCGTGACCACGCCTGACGAAGACCTCAAGGCGATCCTGGGCTAAGATTCTCCGCAGGGGAAGGCCGTGACGCGGTCTTCCCCTGTGTTTTTGGGCCCGGCGGGGCCGCTGCCCCGTCCGGTCGTTTTTCCTGCCCCTGTCCCGCAGGGGCGAAGCTTCCATGGAGGTCGCGCATGGACCGAAAAAAAGGGGACCGTCCCACCGATCCCCAGAGCCTGCGGGATGCCCTGCGCCACAGCCCGCTGGGCCGCTGGCTGGACGAAAGGCAGACCGGCCTTGTGCTGGACACGGGCCGCCTGGCCGAGATGCGGGCGGGCGATGTGCTGTTCCGTGAAGGGGACGAGATACGCCATGTGCCCTTCGTCTTGTCCGGTGAGGTGAAACTGGTCAAGATGGGGCCGCAGGGCAGGGAATATGTCCTGCACCTGACCCGTGGCGGGGCCTTCCCCGATCCGGGGGCCCTGTTCTACGAGGCCCCCCTGCCCGCCACGGCCGTGGCTTTGGGGCCGGGACGCCTGTTCTGGCTGGAGCGGGCCACCATGGACAGGCTGCTGGACGAGAATCCCCGGCTGGCCCGCTGGCTCTTGCAGGTGCTGGCGGCCCGGCAGCGTCTGTTCGTCAACAAGGTGGCCGGCTCGCAGGGCGTGATCTCCGTCTCCCGCCGGGTGGCCGGATGGCTGCTGCACCGCTCCCGCATGGAGGAGGGCCGCCGCCAGCTGGAACTGCCCGGTACCCGGGAGCTCATGGCCCGCTTGCTGGGCCTGAGCCGCGAGAGCCTGAGCAGGGAACTCAACAAGCTAGCCCGGGAAGGCGCCATCCGCCTGGAACGGCGGCGGGTGGAACTGCTGGACATGGCGGCCCTGGAGCGCCGGGCCCAGGACTAGCGGCTTTCCGGCCGTGTTTTCGCTCCGGTCTTTACGGGCCTGTCGCTATGCGGCATAGATGAGACCGCAGGCAGGTCCGGCTTCGGCCGTGCCTTTTTGAATGACGCTCCCGCCACTGTGCGTCGCGCTCCGGTGATGCCGCGGCGCAGGCCTGACAAAGGGCGGCATACAGTATCACAGATAGCCATGACAGACATCATCCCCCAGCTTTCCTTGCCGCTGTGCATCCTTTGCTCCAGCACCACCGGCAATACCCGTTCTTTGGCCGATGCCCTTGCCGGAGCCACCGGGGCCCCCGTGTTCCCCGCAGGGCATCCGCCGCTGCTCGATCATGCCGGGACCCTGCTCCTGGGCTTCTGGGTGCGCCGTGGCCTGCCCGACAGCCGCAGCCTGCGCCTGTGGCAGGGCATACGCGGCAAACGCATCTTTTTTTTCGGTACCCACGGCACGCGTCCCGGCTCGGAGCATTCCCGCCAGTGTCTTGCGGCGGCCCGCCGTCTGTTGCAGGACAACGGCAACGAGGTGCTGGGCGGATTCTTGTGCCAGGGGCGGGTCAATCCGCGCCTGGTGGCGCTGGCGGGCAAGCCGGGGCACCATCCCATGACGCCCGCCCGTGCGGCCCGTCTGGCCGAGGCCGCCCGCCATCCTGACGGAGCGGACCGGCAGGCGCTGGTGCGCTGCTGGGACTGCTGCCGTCAGGGTTTGCCCCTGCCCGGGGCCGATGCCGCCGGGGAAGTGGACGGCGGCCACTTTTTTGCCTGGTCCGCCGGGACGGGACGCTTGTCCTGAGCCCGCGGGCCCGTTATCCTGCAAGGGGAGGAGAAAACATCATGGAAAAGATCGTGAGCCGCGTGGAACTGAGCGATGATCCGGCCCTGCCCGGCGAGATCCTCAACAAGGCGGAATCGCTGTACGTGGCCTTCCAGACAGGGGATTTCCCCTATGTGCTGCCCTTCAACCATGTCTGGCTGGACGGGCGCATCTACATCCATTGCGCCCTGGAAGGACGCAAGATCGATGTGCTGCGCCGGGATGACCGGGTGGGCTTTTCCACGGCGGTGGACGTGTGCATCATCCGCGAAAAGTCCACCACCCACTTCCGCAGCCTTTGCGGTACCGGCCGGGTGAGCGAAGTGACCGATACGGAAGAGAAGCGCCGGGCCCTGGACGCCATCAGCCTGCGCTTTGACGCGCGCTGCCCGCGCCCCACGCCCGATGCCGCCCTGGCCCGTGTGAACATCCTGCGCATCGATGTGGAGAGCCTGACCTGCCGCCACAAGAACGGGCCGCGCCGCAAGGACAAGGAATAGGGAAAAGTTTGTGCTTTTTAGCACAAACTGGAGAAAAGGCCTTGTCTTGTGCGGGGAAAGTCCTTACATTGAGGTTGTAAGGGAAAAAAAGGCTGCGCCGGCTCTGGAGCCGACGAGGAAAGGGCCATCCCCCCTTTCCTGATGGAACTGGATTTTCAACATTTTACTTCTGTCCGTTTGGGCGGTAATGGAGCGTACCATGAAGGAAATCAAGAAGATTCTTTGCGCGGTTGACCTTTCCGAACACAGCGCGGCCGTGGCAGAGTACGCCACCATGCTGGCCAAGGGCCTGGGGGCCAGCATCATCGTCGTCTACACGGCTCCCTCGCTGAGCCAGTATGTGGGCTTCCATGTGCCGCCCAACACCATCGAGAACTTCGTGGGCGAGATCGTCTCCGGCGCTGAAAAGTCCATGGACGCTTTCGTGGCCGAGAACTTCCCCGGCGTGGAAGCCAAGGGCCAGGTGCTCATCGGCTACGCCGCCGAAGAGATTCTGACCCGTGCCAATGACGAAGGCGCCGACCTTATCGTCATGGGCACCCACGGCCGCAAGGGTATCGACCGCATCCTCTTCGGCTCCGTGGCTGAAAAGGTCGTCAAGAACGCGTCCATGCCTGTGCTGACCGTTCGCCCCAACAGGTAAGTCCCGGCCGGACCGGGAACTGACAACGGTTTCTCGGGCCGCCGCACTTGCGGCGGCCCTTTTTTCTTTGCATCTGGAGTCTGTATGTACACCTGCGCCGTGCGCCCGGAAATAGCCGCCCTGAGCGCCTATGTTCCCGGCATGTCCATTGCCGAAATTCAGGAGAAATACGGCCTGTCCAAGGTCGTCAAAATGGCCAGCAACGAGAACCCCCTGGGCGTCTCGCCCCTGGTGAGGGAGGCCCTGGGCCTGCACGCCGGGACAGCCTTCCGCTATCCCCAGGGCGGCAACCCCCGCCTGGTGGCGGCCCTGGCCCGTACGCACGGCGTCAGCCCCGACCAGGTGGTGGTGGGCAACGGCTCGGACGAGATCATCGACATGCTGATCCGCATGCTCCTGGTACCGGGCAAGCATTCCGTGGTCTGCTTCGAGCCCTGCTTCAGCATCTATCCCATCCAGGCGCAGGTCTGCGGCGTGGAAGTGCGCCGCCACCCCCTCAATGCGGATTTCAGCTTCGATCTCGACGCGCTCTTCGCCCTGGTGGACGATGACACCCGTCTGGTCTTCGTGACCACGCCGGACAATCCCTCCGGCTACTGTCCGCCGCTGGCCGACGTGCGCCGCCTGGCGCAGCGCCTTGGCGAGCGCTTCCCCCACTGTCTGCTGGTGGTGGACGAGGCGTACATGGACTTTGCGGGCGACAGTCCCGAGGACGAGGCCCGCTTCTCCCTGCTGGCCTCGGGCGACATCCCGGACAACGTGGCCATCATGCGCACCTTCTCCAAAAGCTACGGTCTGGCCGGGCTGCGCCTGGGTTACGGCATCCTGCCGGCCGAGCTGGCCCAGTATTACTGGCGGGCCCGCCTGCCGTTCTCGGTCAACATCCTGGCCGAAGAGGCCGGCATCGCCGTGCTGCAGGACAGCACCTTCCGGGCCGCCACGCTGGAATGCGTGCGCGCCGGTCGCCGTCGCCTGACCGAAGGCCTGCGCGCCCTGGGCTGCACGGTGTGGCCCAGCGCCGCCAATTTCATCATGATGCGGCTGCCCGAAGGCTGCGGTACGGCGGCCTGCTTTGAGGCCCTGCTGCAACGCGGCATCATCATCCGGCCGCTCAAGAGCTACAGCCTGCCCGAACATCTGCGCGTGAGCGTGGGCAGCGACGAAGAGAACACGGCCTTCCTTGAGGCCATGAAACAGTGGATGCAGGAGGTGCGGGGATGAAGACGACCCTGCCTGTGGTGACCCTGGACGGCCCCGCCGGTGTGGGCAAGACCACGCTGGCCCAGCAGCTGGCCGAGAGCCTGCATGTGGCCTATCTGGATACCGGCGCCATGTTCCGTTGCCTGGCCCTCAAGCTGGGGCCCGGTGCGGAGACCCTGCCCGAAGAGGAATTGCGCGAGAAGTGCCGCCAGTGGACCTTCAGCCTGTCCGGCAAGGGGCGGGCCTCCACGGTGTGCTGCAACGGCGTGCCCATCCGCGGCGAAGTGCGCACCGAGCAGGTGGGCATGCTGGCCGCCCGCATCGCCACGGTGCCCGTGGTGCGCGAGGTGCTGCGCGAGGCCCAGCGGGCCATGGGCGAAGCCACGCCGCTGGTGGTGGAAGGCCGTGACATGGGTACGGTGGTCTTTCCTGACGCCCGCTTTAAATTCTTCCTGGATGCATCGCCCGAAGTGCGCGCCCTGCGCCGTCTGCGCGACCTGGCCGCCCGCGGGGTGGAAGCCGATCTGGTGACGCTGACCGAACAGATCCGCCAGCGTGACTCCCTGGACCGCAACCGGGCCGTGGCGCCCCTGCGCCCCGCTGCCGATGCCGTCATCGTGGATACCTCGGAACTGGACATCGCCGGAGTGCTGGGCGTGCTGGTGCATCGCATCAGCGTGCACGAAGGCAGCGTGACCCTGCTGCCGTAGCCGGGGACGGCAAACATCGTATGGCAAGATGACGGGCCGGAAGGGATCTCCCTTCCGGCCCGTTCGCGTTCCTGCTGCGGCCCACGGGAGCAGGGCACAGGAGGAGGAACCGATGGCTTCTTGCGGCAGGCGCTTCCCTGCCCAGGAGATGAAAGAGAGTGTCGTACGGCAGGGACGGGGCTCTCGGGCCTTCGCCATTGTCGCGGAGAGGCCTGGTGGCACATGCCGCAGAGAAGGCCATCTCTGTAACGGCGTGGCGGTCCGCGAAAAGCGAGTGCCGGGAAAGCCATGGAAAAAGGAAAGGGCCCCCTCTGTCGATGCGAGAGAGGGCCCTTTCCCAAAAAACAGGCCTGTGCGCGGATGCCGTTTAGGCGTGGTGACGGCGCTGCAGGTGGTCGCGCAGGATGATGGCCAGCAGGTTCATGCCCAGCACCAGCAGGATGAGGACCAGGCCCGTGCCGTACTGGAGCGGGCGGGTCTTCTCGATGTCCGTACCGGCGGTGGCCAGCACGTACATGTGGTAGGGCAGGGCCATGACCGAGCTGAAGATGGAGTCCGGGTTCTTGGGCGTATAGAAAACGGCGGCGGTGAACATGATGGCGGCCGTTTCACCGGCGGCGCGGGCCACGCCCAGGATGGCGCCGGTAAGCATGCCCGGCATGGCGCAGGGCAGCACCACGCGGGTGATGGTCTGGGCCTTGCCGGCACCCAGGGCCAGGGAGGCCTGACGGTAGGTGTCGGGCACGGAGCGCAGGCTCTCCTCGGCGGTGCTGATGATCACGGGCAGGGTCAGCACGGCCAGGGTCAGGATGCCGGACAGGATGCTGACGCCCATGCCGCAGAAGGTCACGAAGAACGAAAGCCCGAACAGGCCGAAGACCACGGAGGGCACCCCGGCTAGGTTGTTGACCCCCAGGCGCACCATGCGGGCGAAGGGCGTGTTGCCCGCATATTCATGCAGGTAGACGGCCGTGGCCACCCCCAGGGGGAAGGCCAGCAGCAGGGAACCCAGGGCCAGGATGGCCGTGCCCACGATGCAGGGCAGGATGCCGCCGGCGGTCATCATCTCGCGGGGCGGGGTGGAGAGGAATTCCCAGCTGAGGGCGGGCAGGCCCTGCACCAGCAGGAAGAGGCAGATGGCCACCAGCAGGATGACGTTGAAGGCGGCCACCAGCCGCAGGGTGCCGAGCATGGCGCCCTGGACGAAAAGACGGCGGCGCGGGTCGGGTGTGGCAAGAGGCATGGAAGGGCTCCTTAAAGGCTGGCCGAGCCCACCTGGCGGTGTTTTTCGGCGATGCGGGAAGCGATCATGTTGAATGCCAGCGTCATCAGGAACAGGACGATACCTGTGGCGAACAGGGCGTAGTAATGGTCGCTGCGGAAGGGGGCTTCAGCCATTTCGGCGGCGATGGAGGCGGGCATGGGCCGCACGGGATCCAGCAGGGACTGGGGCAGCATGGCCGCGCCGCCGGCCGCCATGAGCACCACCATGGTCTCGCCCATGGCGCGGGACATGCCCAGCATGATGGCCGTACCGATGCCGGAAAGGGCCGCGGGCACCACCACGCGCACGATGGTCTCCCAGCGGGTGGCGCCCAGCGCCAGGGAAGCCTCGCGCAGGGAGCGGGGCACGGCGCGCAGGGCATCCTCGGAGACGGAGCAGATGGTGGGCAGGCTCATGATGGCCAGCACCAGCGAGGCGTTGAGCAGGTTGAGGCCCGTGGCGGCGCCCAGCACGTCCTGGAGGATGGGGGCCAGCACCACCATGCCCAGAAAGCCCAGCACCACCGAAGGCAGGGCCGCCAGCAGTTCCACGAAGGGCTTGATGACGCGGCGGGCGAAGGGCGGCGCGATCTCGGCCAGATACACGGCCGTCATGACGCCCAGGGGCACGGCCAGCAGCGAGGAGAGCACGGTGACGGCCACGGAACCCACCAGCAGCGGGAAGATGCCGAACAGGCCGGGATCTTCCGTGGGGTACCAGAGGTCACCCAGCAAAAAGTCCAGCGGGCTCACATGCCGGAACAGGGGCAGGCCTTCGGTGAACAGGAAGATGACGATACCTGCCAGCGCCAGCAGGGACGAGGCCGCGATGGCGGTGAGGCAGATGCGGATGGCCCGCTCGTGGGAAGAGCTGAACATGGTTTTCTCCGAAGGTTTCCTTGCGGGACGTGCCCGCTGGAGGAAGCGGGAAAAAAGCGGAAAAACGGGGGAAAGGGAGATTGTGCCGGTATGATCCCTCAGACCGGCACGGGCCCTTTCCCCTTGCGGGGGACCGGGCAGAGGCCCCCGACAGGAGAAGGGGAACGTCTGCCCGGCGCTGCGGGCTTAATGCTGCAGGGGAACGTAACCCACGGCCAGGACGTCCTTCTGGCCCTTGTCGGCGGCCAGCAGGTAGTCCACCAGCTTCTTCACGCCGCCCTTGGGATCGCCGTTGGTGAAGATGTAGAGTTCGCGGGCGATGGGCCATTCGCCGTCCAGAGCGGTCTTGGCGCTGGCGGCCACCTTGCCCACGGTCAGGCCCTTGACGCTCTTGTCAAGATAACCCAGGCCGATGTAGCCGATGGCGTTCTTGTTCTTGGCCACGGCCTGCACCACGGTACCGTTGGAGGCCTGCATCAGGGCGGCGGGGGTCACGCGTTCCTTCTTCATGACCAGTTCCTGCCAGGATTCAAAGGTACCGGAAGAGGTATCGCGGGAGATGACCACGATGGGGGCATCCTGGCCGCCCAGTTCCTTCCAGTTGCGCACCTTGCCGGCGTAGATGGAGGAAAGCTGCTCCAGGGTCAGGTCCTTCACGGGGTTCTCGGGGTTGACCACGGGCACGATGGCGTCCACGGCCACGGCGATGCGCACGGGCTTCACGCCCTTCTTTTCAGCGGCGGCGCGTTCCTTGTCCTTGATGTCGCGGGAGCTCATGGCCACGTCGCACTGCTTTTCGCCCAGGGCCTTGATGCCGTTGCCGGAACCGCCGCCGGAGATCACCAGCTTGATGTCGGGGTTGGCGGCCATGAAGGATTCGGCGGCCTTCTGCATGACGGGCAGCACGGTGGTGGAACCGTTGACGACGATATCCTGGGCGTGGGCGGCCACGCTCAGACCCAGGGCGGCACAGGTAAGGACCAGAGTTTTGGCGAGATTCATGATAGTGCTCCTTCAAAAGGAAAAAAGTCTTTGCTTCGGCTCGATCCCGAAGCACCTCCCTTTTCCTCAGGCTTTGTTACGAAAATGTGACGCCTCGGCGAAGATGCGGAGACACTTTGAAAAACACGGTTTTTACGGCCCTGTCACACAATTGTAACCTTTCAGGCGCATTGCTGGCGCATGGGAAAGGCACTACTTCTCCAAGGCAAAGGAAAGCTCCATGCAACGCATACTTGTTATTGAAGACGAAAACGATATCCGCCAGCTGCTGCGCTTCAACCTTGAGCGCGAAGGCTTTGCGGTACTGGAAGCGGCCGACGGGCTGGGGGGCCTGCACATGGCGACCTCCGAGCTGCCCGACCTGGTGGTGCTGGACCTCATGCTGCCCGGCATGGACGGCTGCGATGTCTGCCGCAGGCTCAAGGCCCAGCCGGTCACGGCGGCCATCCCCGTGCTCATGCTCACGGCCCGCGGCGAGGAAGTGGACCGCATCGTGGGCCTGACCCTGGGGGCCGATGATTATGTGGTCAAACCCTTCAGCGTCCGGGAGCTGGTGCTGCGCATCCGGGCCATCCTGCGCCGCGGCAGCCGCCCCGGCATGGGCACGGCCCTGTGTCGCGGGGCCCTGCTGCTGGATGTGGAGGCCCACCGCGTGACCCTGGACGGGCAGGAAGTGGCCCTGACGGCCACGGAGTTCCGTCTGCTGGAAGACCTCATGCGGCATGCGGGCGCCGTGCGTACCCGTGAACAGCTGCTCAACGCGGTCTGGGGATATTCGTTCGAAGGCTATGCCCGTACGGTGGACACGCATGTCCGGCGTCTGCGGGCCAAACTGGGTGAAGAAGCCGCCGCGCTCGAGACCGTGCGCGGCGTCGGTTACCGTTTGAGAGGCTGAGATGACGGGGATGTTCCGTTCTTTTAGGGCCCGGATCTTCTGGGCCATCCTGCTGGTGGCTGCGGTGGCCGCGGGGCTTTCCCTGTGGCTGACGCGCGAATGGCTGGAAGAGCGCCAGCTCGACGACGCGCGCACCGGTCTGCTGCGCGAGGCGCGCGTGGCGGGCGATCTGATGCTGCGCGGCGAAAACGATCTGGCGGTCCTGGCCCGCGTGCTCGACCTGCCCGACCTGCGCCTTTCCCTGCTGGATGCCGACGGCAACGTGCTGGCGGAGACCGGCGGCGTTTCGCCCGAGGGCATGGACAACCACGGCGACCGTCCCGAAGTGGTGCAGGCCCGCAGCGAGGGGCAGGGCTATTCCCTGCGCGCCAGCGGCACCTTGCACAAGAATTTTGCCTACGCGGCCCGCAACCTGCCTGACGGGCGCATCCTGCGTCTGGCCCTGCCGCTGGACAGCGTCAACCTGCTCATCCAGAAGCGCCTGCACGTCTTCGCGCCCATGATCCTGCTGGCCGTGGTGCTGGCCGTGGTGCTGGCCGCCTTCATCTCCGGCGCCATGCGGCGTTCTTTGGGGCAGATGGTGGACGTGGTCTCGGCCATCTCCCGCGGCCGTCTGCAACGGCGTCTGCGCCGTCTGCCGGGCACGGAATTCGCCCCCCTGGCCGAAGCCGTGAACCGCATGGCCGACAGCATCGGCGAGCAGGTGCGCATCGCCTCGGACAAGACCGCCCAGCTGGAGAGCGTGCTCAACACCATGAGCGACGGCGTGCTGGTACTGGGCCCGCAGGGCCGCATCCGCCGCTGCAACGGCGCCTTTGCCCGCCTCTTCCCCCAGGTGACGGACATGGCGGGTAGCCCGGTCATCGAGGTGATCCCCTCGCCCGAACTGCAGGATGCCGTGGATGCCATGCTGCGTTCCGCCCAGGTGGCCCGTTCGTCCTCCGGCAACGGCGACGAGGATCTGGACGTGCCCCGTTCCCTGCGCCAGGTGCAGCTGCATCTGGGCGGCCGGGTCTTCTCGGTGCTCATCTCCCTGCCTGTGCTGGCCGATGCCCGCCTGGGCGCGGTGCTGGTCTTCCGCGACATCAGCGACCTGATGCAGCTGGAACGCATCCGCAGCGATTTCGTGGCCAATGTCTCCCATGAGCTGCGCACGCCGCTGACCGCCATCCAGGGCTATGCCGAAACCCTGCTCAGCATGGATTCCTCGGAGCAGGCGCAGCACTTTGCGGCCATCATCTACCGCCACAGCTGTTCCCTGGCCCGCATGCTGGAAGATCTGCTGGTGCTGGCCCGTCTGGAAGGACAGGGAGGAGCCCTGGAGCTCTGCCCCACGGAATGCGCCGCCACCCTGGATGAGGCGGGCAGCCTGTGCCAGACCCGCCTGCAGGAGCGCAAGCTGCGTCTGGAAGGCCATCTGGAAAAACTGCCCCCCGTGCTGGCCGACGACCGTCTGCTGACGCTGGTGTTCCGCAACCTGCTGGAGAACGCCTGCCGCTATGCCGAAGAAGAGACGGCCATCCGCGTCACGGGCCGGGTGGAAGGCGACGACGTGGTCATCCGCGTGGTGGACGACGGCGTGCTCATCCCGGCGGACGACCTGCCGCGCATCTTCGAGCGCTTCTATCAGGTGGAGCGCCATCGCGGGCAGAATTCCACGGGTCTGGGCCTGGCCATTTGCAAACATGTGATCGAACGGCACGGCGGCCGCATCTGGGCGGAAAGCCCGGCCGAGGACGGCAGCACGGCCATCATCTTTACCTTGAGGCGCGCGGACGCCCCCCGGACGCCCGTGCAGGAGTAGTTATGGCAACAGCACTTTCGGCGCAGAAGATCAACGTCTACTACGGCGCTTCCCACGCCCTGCAGGATGTCAGCCTGGATTTCGAGGCCGGCGGCGTCACGGCCCTCATCGGGCCTTCCGGCTGCGGCAAGTCCACCTTCCTGCGTTGTCTCAACCGCATGAACGACCTGATTCCCGGCTGCCGGGTGGAAGGCCGCATCATGCTGGACGGCGAGGACGTCAACCAGCCCCGCACCAATGTGGTGCGCCTACGGCAGAAGGTGGGCATGGTCTTCCAGAAGCCCAATCCCTTCCCCAAGAGCATCTTCGAGAACGTGGCCTACGGCCTGCGCGTCAACGGCGTCAAGGACGAGAACCTCATCACCGAGAAGGTGGAGCTGGCCCTGCGCCGCGCCGCCCTCTGGAACGAAGTGGAAGACCGCCTTTCCTCCTCGGCCCTGGGCCTTTCCGGCGGCCAGCAGCAGCGCCTGTGCATCGCCCGCGCCCTGGCCGTGGAGCCGCAGGTGCTGCTCATGGACGAGCCCGCCAGCGCCCTGGACCCCATCGCCACCCGCAAGGTGGAAGAGAGCATCGTGGAGCTCAAGGAAGGCCTGACCATCATCATCGTGACCCACAGCATGCAGCAGGCGGCCCGCATCTCCGACCGGACGGCCTTCTTCTACATGGGCCGTCTGGTGGAAAGCGACAGCACGGACGTCATCTTCACCCGTCCGTCCCAGAAAGAGACGGAAGATTACATCACAGGCAGGTTCGGTTAATGGTTCTTCAGGATTACACGCCCCAGCACATGCTGGCCACGCTGCGCACGCGCCTGCTGGTCATGTATGCGCAAGTGGACATCGCTTTGGAAGAGGCTGCGCGCTCCTATGAAAAGGGCGAGGCCGTGCGCGCCATCGCCGTCTGTGACGGTGATACGGCCATCGACGCCCTGGAAAACGAGATCGACGAGCTGTGCCTGCGCCTCATGGCCCGCATCAAGCCCGTGGCCGGCGATCTGCGCTTCGTGGTGGCCGCCCTGCGCATGGTGGTGGATCTGGAGCGTATCGGTGACGAGGCCGTGACCGTGGCCGAGCAGACCGTGCTCATGGAAGACGTGCCCGGGCGCCGCATCCTGGCGGACGAGGTCTGCGGCATGATGCAGCGTGCCCGCGAGGCCTTCATGCGCGCCATGGACTGCTTCCGCGAAGGCAACGGGCAGGAAGCCCTGGCCCTGCGCAATTGCGAGGACGAGGCCCTGCAGAACGAGATGCGCATCGTACAGCGCCTGCTGGAACTGCTGCGCCAGGAAGAAGGCAAGCGCCCCGATCCCCAGCTGGTCATGCATACCCTGCTGGTGGTGCGTGCCCTGACGCGCATCTGGCGGCGTTCCGTCAATCTGGCCGAGCAGGTCTACTTCATGCAGCACGGTCAGAGCCTCAAGCACAGCAGTGACAAGAAGTAACCTATCCTCGTTCCTTTGTTTTTCCGGTAAAAGCGGGTGCAGGTGACTGCCCCGCTTTTTTTGTTGGGGAAAGGCCGTGGAGTAGGGGGATGACGAGGGGGGAAGGGGCGTTTTTTGTAAAAACTGCCCCTTCCCCTCTCGTGCTCTCCCCATCCCCGAAAAAACTTTCTTCAGGCCGGGCCGCCGGTCCCCGTCGTTGGCTGACGGCTGGGAGGAAAGGACATGTCTGGTCATGGGGCCGGGGGGAGGGAGGGGGAAAACTGGGGAGAGAAGATGCCGGAGTTTTTTCTCGCTCGCGCTTGCTTCCGGGCCGCTGGAATACCTCTGGAAGTATGGGATGGGGCCTTCCTGCAATGAAGAGGCGGATCCGTCGGGGGAGCTCCTTGATAATGGCTGCAGGTACGCCGCAGGGCGGGACGCTCTCCGTGCGGAGGAACGTCTTGTGCGGATGTCGGGAAGTGAAGGCATGTTTGGGGATACCCGGGCAGCGATGCCGGAGGGACTCGTGGGGCTGCCCGACGCTTGCTGCCTCATGGTAGGCCCGGAGCGGCGGGGAGAGGCTGGCCGGTCTGAAACGCGGGCCGGGATACTCCGGCTGGGGAATGCCTTGGCAGGGAAGGCTGATGCCGTACAGGGGGGCTGTATGGCGTGCTCCGGTCTCTGTCAGGCATGTCCGGTGGTTGAGATAGCCCGTGTGGAGCTCTCCCCGCGCAGCTCGTTTCGGGCAGGCGGTGGCCCGCAGGACGCAAAAAAGCCCTCCATGCGGAGGGCTTCGTCATTCCCGATGGGCGGACAGGCTTCCGGGACTGTCCTCGGGAGGGCGTACGGCCATGTCTGCCATTGGGCGGGCATGCCGTACCATCTGAAAAAATGGCCGGAAAGGGAGGCGCTTGGGAAAGGGGCTCCTCATGTGAGAGGAGCCCCTTCCGTCGATGTTCGTTTCGTCTGTGTCCGGTCTTAGGCCTGGGCCGAAGCGGCGGCCGTTCCTTCTTCCTTGCGGGCGGCGTTGCGGCGGCAGGCGTCGTTGAGGTCGCGTTCCAGCAGGGCCACGATGGTGAAACGGTTGATGAAGGCGCGGGCGAACTGCAGGTAGTTCAGATACAGGTCACTGCTGCGCATGGACAGGCCTTCGGTATCGATGCGCTGCAAGAGTTCGATCTGGATCTTGCTGATGCGGGAAGAGCAGTGGTCGGCATAGGCCGAGAGTTCGGCGCGGGAGCCTTCGCCCGCGGCATAGGTCCGGAAGTGGCGGGCGGCGTCTTCCAGGATGCCCAGCATCTGCTCCAGATTATCGCCCAGCGCGCCGCTATAGGGGCGGTGCCGGTTGGCGATATGGTTGGCGGACATGCCCAGCACCGAGCGCAGCTCATGGCTCAGTTCCTTCATGCCGTTGAAGATGCGGTAGTAGATATGCCGCGCCTCGTTGTCCAGATCGTCGCCACCGCCGCGCAGGGCCATGCGGTAGTAGGAACCGCGGGAGCGGGAGATGTCTTCGAAAAGGTTCACGGCTTCGTTCTTGCAGCGGTTCAGGACCTTCTCGTCCTCGGCCTGGAAGGCGGTGAGGCCTTCGCGCATCAGGCGCACGGCGGTATCGATGCTTTCGTCCACCGAGGCGCCGATATTGGCGCGGATGCTGTCCTTGTCGGTGTTGTCGGCCACGATGTCGAAACTGCTCTCGTCCTTCTTCTTGCCGAAGAAGTTGGAGCGCACCAGGCTGACCACGGCCACCAGCATGAAGATGACGGCCACCACGCTGCCGCCTTCGAACAGGGCCCAGGTGACCAGGGCGCAGGCGCTGAAGGCGCACATGGCGGTCAGGAACCAGCCGCTGATGACGGCCAGCACGCCGGAGATGCGGTAGACGGCGCTTTCACGGTTCCAGGCACCGTCGGCGAAGGAGGAGCCCATGGCCACCATGAAGGTCACATAGGTGGTGGACAGGGGCAGCTTGAGGGACGTGGCCGAGGCGATGAGGATACTGGAGACCACCAGGTTGATGGCGGCACGCACCTGGTCGAAGGGCAGCACGGGGGCGCCTTTGACCTGTTCCACGGGCTGCATGCGGCTTTCGAGAGCGTTGAAGAGCGATTGGGGCAGGATCTGGTGCAGGGTCTTGTTGGCGCTCAGACCGGCGCGCACGATGAGGCGGCCGGGCAGGGAGGAGCCGAACTGTTCCTGATCGCCGCGGGTGCTGCTGCTCAGGTTGATGGAGGTCTGCACCACGCGGTGGGCCTTTTTGGAGAACCACAGGGTCAGCACCATGATCAGGCCGGAGAGCAGCAGGTAGAAGGTGGGCGTCTGCACGGCCTTGCGCAGGCCCTCCATGGTGAAGGCATCGGGGGCCATGCCGCTGGCGGTGAACTGCTGCCAGCTTTCCCAGGCGGCCAGGGGCACGCCCACGAAGTTGACCAGGTCGTTGCCGGCAAAGGCGAATGCCAGGGCAAAGGTCCCGGCCAGGATGACGATCTTGAAGATGTTGACGCCGCGGCGCACCATGAGCAGGTGCAGCACCACGCTCAGGCCCGCGAACAGCACCAGCAGGATGGGCAGGGTGTGGGCATTGATCCAGGCCAGGTATTCCGGCTTCATGAAGGACGCGCCCTTGGCGCCTTTCATGATCAGGAAGTAAAAGATGGCCGTCAGGGACAGGCCGCCGAAGATGCCGCCGATGCGGCGGTACATGCGTTCATAGTGGAAGGTGAAGATCAGGCGGGTGATGTACTGCACCACCACGCCGGCCACGAAGGCCACCACCACGGAGATGAGGATGCCGGACACGATGGCCAGGGCCTTCTGGCTGTTGATGAAGTCCCCCAGCTGGGAGAGCAGGATGTCCGAGGTGGAGATCTTGATGAGGGCCGCGGCCACGGCACCGCCCAGCAGCTCGAAGACGATGGACACGGTGGTGGAGGTGGGCAGGCCCATGGAGTTGAAGGCGTCCAGCAGCAGGACGTCGGTGATCATCACCGCGAAGAAAATGATGATGATCTCGTTGAAGGTGAACATCTCGGGATTGAAGACCCCGCTGCGGGCGATCTCCATCATGCCGCTGGAAAAGGTGGAGCCCAGCAGCACACCGATGCTGGCCACCACCATGATGACCTTGAAGCTGGCGATGCGCGAGCCTATGGCCGAGTTGAGGAAGTTGACGGCGTCATTGCTGACGCCCACGAAAAGGTCCACTGCGGCCAGGATGGCCAGAAATACCAGTATGAGCAGAAAGATGCTTTCCACGTCCCGTCTCCTGCGGAATAGTTTGAGAATGAGGCATATTCTGTGTAGGCAGGTTTTGTTACAAATCGGTGACGGAGGCGGGAAAATGCAGGGAAGAGAAGGGCTGCCGGGAGAGGACGTTTGTAATTTTACGGGGTCAGCCTGCTGGTGAGAGGAGCCTGAAAAAAGCCACCCGGTACCGGGTGGCTTTATCTTGTATATCATGATGAAAAATAGCGTAGCCGCTCCACGAACATGCGCCAGCGATAGCGTGCGGCCTTACGGCCTTTGCGCAGTGCATCCAGAGGCAGCATGCACAATGGATAGAGTACGTTGGCGCAACGGAACCAGAGGGGAAAGGTATGTTTTTTGAGCAGATACATGCGGCCGGCAGCATAGCTGGCGATCTTGGTATCAGATGGAACATGCGTATCCGGTGAAGGATGGAAGACTCGGATGGACGGGCAACGCCAAACAGGAGCGCGTTTATGCGCTTCCAGCAGGTAGTCCGTATCTTCGCCACAGCCGTAGGGCAGTCCCGTACCGGGACCAAGTCGGGTGTCGAAACAAAGATCTTTTACCGCTTCGGCCCGGAAGAATTGGACGCAAGTCCCCCCTTGAGAGAAAAGAGCCGTGGGGGAAAGAAGCTGTTCCCTATTGTCAGGAGGGGGAAGTTCCGGCGAGGGAGTCCAATACCCTAGGACAGCTCCAGCCTCGGGATGCCGCTGAAAGGCCTCCACAACCTGAGCCAGCGTATCCGGGGCGTACCAGCAGTCATCATCAGGGAAGACGACGATATCTTCATCCCCAATGAGGGAAAGGATCGCATTGCGTGCTATCGAAACACCTTGGGACGGCAGCAGAATGCGGGTCACCTGTAGGTCCTCATGCTTCTGCAGTACGGCATCCAGTGTCCCCGGTGCGTTCTGGTCGGCAAGATAGATATGAAAGTCGACGTAATCCTGCCGTTCGAGAGAAGTCAACAATCTGTCGAGTTCTGTAATGCGGTCAACAGTGGCTATGCAGAGAGCAAGGCAAGGAGTGTTATGCATGTGGATCCTTTACTTATCGACATTGCAGGCGGCCACATAGAAATTCTGTCATTTTCTTCATGAATTCGCCGGGAGAATACAGAGCGCACTGACAGAGATGATAGAGGCGGGAGCCTGTGGACAATCCTTGAGCTCGCGCTGCTCTCAAATGATAGAGAGCCAGAGCTTTGCGGATTTCAGGGGTAATGTCCCCCTGAAGAACACACGGAAGCCACTCTTGTGCTTCAGGGTCTTGTTCGGGTGAGACACCGATAAGATGAGGGTTAAGAGCCAGCATACGAGCTAGAAGCTCTTTCTGCTCCTTCGGAGAAAGCAGTGAGTTTAGAAGCTGTGTGGCTGAAAGCTGACAAATTTCACGTGTCCACTCTTGTCCTGAGAGCCAAATAGCCTGAGCTCGTAAAATGGAATCCCGCTGCTGACGCGCATGCACATGTGAGATGCTTTGCCCATGTACCCTGTAGGCAAGAAGAACTTGAGGTATAGTATCCATACGACCGCAGGAAAGCATCCGTAGCCATAACGCATAATCTTCGGCAGACGGGAACTCAGGACTATACCCTCCAATTTTTTGTACAGCATCCGTACGCATCATTACTGCAGGATGTACAAGAGGACATCCCCAACGAAAATCATCGAGGAGTTTTTGTCCTGAAGAAAAAATTTTTTTTCTGTACATCCTGTCCTGGTTGTCCATAAATTTTATGTAGCTACCTACAGCTACGACATCAGGATGATCCGTCATATAAGCATATTGAATGGACAGGCGATTTGGAAAAGAAAAATCATCAGCATCCATTCGTGCAATAAATGGGCTCTGTACTAAATTTATTCCTTCATTGAGAGAAGCTATAAGCCCTTTATTGGGACGTTGTACAAGG
>ENA-UEQP01000546-UEQP01000546.1-human-gut-metagenome-genome-assembly--contig:-NODE-546-length-41884-cov-9.378334_pt1 | contig 41884 bp, 42 predicted proteins | sample MGYA00242951_ERZ507951 | MGnify/ENA primary metagenome ERZ507951 (study PRJEB26167, sample SAMN06115539) | human gut metagenome | host: Homo sapiens | place: China:Shanxi | collected 2015-11-18...
TAAATTCTAATAACACCTTATATCTTATAGCTTCAAAATATGAAATCATAAATATCTGACATGAGCCAGTTACAAGAATTACTTCGCTCACTACCTCAAATCGAATCTTTTTAAAGAAATACACACATATACTTCAATAATTCAGAATGTATGTTTTGCATTAGCTTTACCTGATTCTTATTAGTAACTTTGCTGTAGATAAATCAATTGACAACCTATTAATTTTCACACAAATATGCAAGTAACGCCAAAAGAGAGTACCGTGATTCCTTATTTACCACAAGAGATTAGAGAGACCACATATACAGATATTATATATAGACCTGTGACAAGGGAGATGATAGAACAGCTATTCTCAAATTCATCTAAGAAGAATAAATGTAAATTGGTAAAGAAGAGAAGGAAATGAACTAAAAAAGGCAGCAAATGAATTTTCAAATGCTGCCTTATGGCATTAATCTAGCTATTTATTCACCTTTTGCAAACAGATATAATAGTACTTATACCAACAACAGTATCGTTTTCAACGTTGGCATAACCTTGAACGTTATAAATGTTCTCATAATAATTACCGCTATTTTTTTCGTCTACAACTAACAATGTTGCTATACCGTTATATTCTGTATTCCAATCTCCAAAGTCACCCTCTTTATAATTTAAAGTCGGAGATTTTTAGAAATAGTTGCATAATGGCGACACACCGCTTGAATTCAGCGAATTAATGGGATTGTATTTCACTTCCATTTGAAAAACGACGCTACAAAAAGCACATTTGAGCATGAGTTACGTTACCTAATCGTTACCTTGTCCAAGTCTATAAAGCAGACAATATAAGCGGTTATTTTTCAATTGTTTGCATTATTCTTCATAGCTTAAAACAACTCGATAAATAGTAATTTTGTAACAAAAATAATCGAGTTATGAGGAGTACCTTTCGAGTTCTGTTCTACACCAAGAACCAGGCCATAAAAAATGGCCGTGTCCCTGTCATGGGGCGTATTACCGTCAACGGAACGACGGCGAGTTTCAGCTGCAAGCGTGATGTTCCCCTTGCCCTTTGGGATGCCAAAGGCAACTGTGCCAAAGGCAAATCCGAGGAGGCAAGACGGCTGAACCGGGAGCTGGAGAACATCAAGGCACAGATCGGCAAGCACTATCAATATCTCTCGGACCACGATTCGTTCCTGACAGCCAAGAAGGTCTATGACCGCTATAACGGCTTTGGCGAGGAGATCCATTCGTTGATGGAGATCTTCAATATCCAGATCCGGGATTACAAACGGCAGATCGGCAAGACGAAAGCCCAAAGCACCTACCGGGGGTTGGTGGACGAGTACAAGTGTCTGTCCTGTTACCTGAAGGACAAGTTGGGTACGGAGGATATCCCCCTGATGTCGCTGGACATGGATTTCATCAAGAACTATTACAACTGGATGCTTTCCGTGCGCGGGCTGGCCAAGTCAACGGCCTTCGAGCGCGTCAACACACTGAAATGGCTGATGTATCTGGCAATGGACGAGGGATGGATCCACAAGCACCCGTTCAAGAAGTTCGTGTGCAAGCCGGAATACAAGAAACGTCCTTTCCTCTCGGAGGAAGACCTGCAACGCGTTATCAGCGTCAAGCTGAGCTACAGGCGGCAGCAGGCCATCCGGGACATGTTTGTTTTCATGTGCTTCAGCGGCCTGGCCCATGCCGACCTGAAGGAACTTTCTTACCGGAATGTCCACACGGATTCGGACGGGAACACCTGGCTGGTTGGAAACCGTGTGAAGACCAAGGCACCCTATGTTGTCAAGCTGCTCCCGATAGCCGTCGAGCTGATCGAGAAATACAGGGGGGTGAACGAATTCAAGGTTTCTCCGGACAGGGTGTTCCCCGTGGGGGAAATAGGGAGTATGGAGGACAGTCTGAAACGTATCGGCGAGAAGGCCGGCTGCAGTGTCCGCGTCAGCCCGCATGTCGGACGTCATACTTTTGCGACCCTGGCCCTGAGCAAGGGCATGCCGCTTGAAACCCTGCAGAAAGTCCTCGGGCACAAGACCATCATCTCCACGCAGGTCTACGCCGAGCTGATCAATCCAAAAATCGGTGAGGACACGGACAGGATGCGTGAGAAGATCGGCGGGATGTTCCGCCTGGCCAACTAAGAAGAAGGGATGCCTCACCGGACTCGCCGGATAAGCATCCCTTCTTCTTTTTCTTTACGGCCGGTTATCCGGCGTATTGCCTGTAGTTCCGGTAGTTTTTCCGCAAGGTCTCGTACAGGGCACTCTCTGGATACAGTATTTTCCCTCCGATGGTGGTATAGGGTATGGCTCCTTCGTCACGCAGCGTCTGCAGGGTCCTTTTTGAGATGTGCAGCATTTCGCACACGTCTTCCCCCTGCAGGTAATGTTCGTCCGCGATGGCGGGACGTATCCTTGCCGTCGCCGCCTCCACCGATTTTCCGATCTTTTTCATCCATCCGGTCAGTTCCTTGAACTCCTCCGAATCTTTTGTAATGATTTCCGCCATTATTTCCTTCTTCTTTTAATGAGGCCTTCTTCCAATATTTGCCGGATATCCGCTTCCTTGTAAAAGCATTTTCCTCCGATGTTCGAATAAGGGACCAGTCCCCTGTCCCGATGGTTCTGCAGGCTTCTTTTGGAGATGCCGAGGGCCAGGCATACCTCCTGCGCGTCGAGTCACTTTTCCGGTGAGGGCGGAGCGATTTTCTTTTGGAAGTCGGCCATCTGTACCGACAGCGTGCTGAGCTTTCTTTTTAGCTCCAGATACGCGTTCGTTTCAATAAGTGTCAGTTCCATAATCTTTTTTTATGATTTCGGGTGCAAGATAACGCAATTTTCCATGCGTGTACGGAACGCGTCAGCCATAGTCATGAAAAGTCGGCAATAGTCAGGGAGTCGGAAAACACGCCCTCCTTCTTTTTGGGGGCGGCATAATGAATCAATTGAACCTGTTTGCCCTGAATATCGGATTAATTTCCTATCTTTACCCCGGAAATATGAATTCATTCAGGAACGGGGATTAATCCGGTCCTGTTGATATATAGACATAACGTTCGCGGAACGCCCTCAAGACGAAATCTGGTAAATTTCACAAGAATAAGGGACCTCTGCGTAAGGCTATGCTATGCATTGTCATAGCGTGGCTTGCGCTGCTCTTATTCTTGGTTTACCAGAGCCACGTCTTGAAGTTGCGTAAGGCCACGCTCTTTTTATGGCCTTTTTCCGGAACCATTACGAAATAAAAAATATCCTATTCATATGGCGACGGTTCAGATCCTGGCTTTCATCACCCTTGACGGCTACCTTGCCCGCAGGAGTACATTTCCCGATTTGTGGGAACACCCCGAGAAATATGGCATCACCCGTATCCGGGAGGCTGCCTTGTCCTGCCTTGGCCCTGATGTATCCTTCATGTCCCTGACGGAATGGAAACAGGGGCATTCCGGTGTATACCTTGCGGAAGCGGCTTTGGAGACGCTTCCTTTTACGGACAGCCTGCTCCGCTTTGACATGGCCGACGAGCTGGTCTTGTATGTCCTGCCCCGCTTCCAGGGGGAAGGCTTCCGCCTGTTCGAAGGATGCCCCGGATTTTCCTTATGGGAGCTGGCCGGGATGCGGAGTTTCGACAGGGATGTCTGCCGCCTGCATTACAGACGGGTCGCCGGCGGGTAACGGCTGTCTCTCCACCGGGATGTCCCTGAATGTCATCTCTATCCTGTAGTTCTCGTCCATTTTAAGGGATGCCTCATAGGGCTTTCCCTTCCTGCTGACAAAAGGCAGGAAATCCGTTTTCTTTCCTTCCAGCAGGCAAAGCATCTCTCCGTCGGTCAGCTCCCTTGCGTTGAATGTCCTGAAAAGCAGGAACGCGCAGTCCGGGTCACCGCACCGGGCCACCTTCCGGTGAAGGGTCAGTGTCTCCATGCCGAATTTGGGACAGCGGTGTCGGGGCGGTCCGGGATGTTCGAACCGGACCGCCGAGAGTTCCTCCACGATCTGCCGCGCGTATTTTCCAACCTTTTGGATGAACACGTCCGCGTCCAGTTTTCCCCGTTCGATCTCCTGCAGGTCCTTTTCCCACCGGGCGGTCATCTCCGGATCGGCGATCAGCTTGTCCCTGACGGCCTCATACACCTCCAGCCCTTTCGGGGTGGGCAGCAGGCCGCATCCCTGTCTTTCGACATACCGGCGTGCGATGAGCAGTTCGATGACACCGGCCCTTGTGGAGGGGGTGCCGAGTCCGCACCGTTCCATTTCGGACAGCAGCGAGGCTTCCGTAAAAAGCGGTACGGGACAGGTTTCCACGCTTCGGACGGATATGTCCGTTACCGGCAGCACCTCGTCCTGCCCCCAGGAGGGGAACATGGTGTCTTCTTCTTTCCCGGTCCCGTCATGAACGTTTTTCCATCCGGCATGCACCGTCCGGCGGTATCCGGCCTCGAACAGGATTCCTCCGCATTCGATACGGACATCCGCCTCTTCTTTGGTGCAGTCACCCGAAAAGGCTTCCAGCATCCTGCCTGCGACCATCCGGTAGAGGTTCTGCTCATCAAGCGGCAGTTTGCCGGGTATGTTTTCCGTTATGATGATGGCATGGTGTCCGGTCACCTTGTCGTCATCGGCGGCACGGGCGGACAGCTCCCTGCCTTCCGGTGTCTCCGCATGACGTGCGAAACACGGGTCGTCTTTCAGAAGGGAAAGCAGTGCCGGCATATCCTCCGGCATGTCCTTCCGGATGTAGCGGCAGGAGGTACGCGGATATGAGATGTATCCTCCCTCATACAGCCTCTGCAGGGCGGATGCCGTCTGTCCTGCCGTCAGCCCCATCCGGAGGTTCGCCTCCTTCTGCAAGGAGGCCAGGTCATGCAAAAGCGGCGGTTCCTCCACCGTTTCCTTTCTCTCCGCATGTATTACCGTGGCCACACGCGATGCCGCGATCCGGTTCCGGGCGGCGACGGCCTCCTGCTGCTGTGTGTATTTTTCCGGGCAGGTGAAAACAAGCTCTTTACCGTCCTTGAGGACCGACAGCTCCAGCCGGTAATAAGGTACGGCGTTGAAATCCCTGTTCTCCAGGTAACGGCGCGAGACAAGCGCGAGTACCGGTGTCTGTACCCGTCCGAGCGAGTGGTTCTTTTTTCCGGCTGCCATGCCGAGCGCGAGGCTTGCATTGTACCCGATGATCCGGTCGGCTTCCCGCCGTGCCCTGCCTGCCAGGTACAGACCTTCATAGAGACTGTCCGGTCTAAGGTCAAGGAACGCCTCGCGGATCGCCTTGTCCGTCAGTGAGGAAAGCCACAGACGTTCGGTTTTTCCTTTGAAGCCCAGATAATCATAAAGGTTGCGGGCGACCATCTGCCCCTCACGGGAGGTGTCCGTGGCCGTAACCGCCCCGTCCGCTTCCCGCAGCAGCCTGCGGATGACCTCCAGCTGCCTGACGGCCACGGGGTCATCCCGGAAACCGTCTTCCGTCCTTGTCCGGCGGACGGCGAGTCCGGAGGGGACTGCAAGGGGAAGCATCTCCCTTGTAAAAGGTCCTTCCATACAGGAAAACGGGGAAACCGGGGCCAGCAGATGGCCGAACGTTCATGTGACGGCGTATCCGTTTCCGATGAGATACCCGTCTTCCATTTTGTCCGCGCCCAATATGCGGGCCAGTCTTTTAGCCACGAGGGGCTTTTCACAAATCACGACTTTCATTTTCTTACATTTTTATTGTCAGGTTATTATCTGTTGTTTATGGATTATCCTATTTGGGGACGTTTCTTCGACTTCCCGGCTTCTTTGGCGGGTTTCTCTCCGCTCCGGGCTTTCTTTGTTTTCCCGATCTTCTCGGAAAGCTGCGGCATATTCCCCATGCTTTCCGCAGGGGAAGGGAGTGTCCGGACGGGAGGAATCCCCATAGGGACCATGTCATACCCTTTGGAGGTCATCTCCAGTCTCACATGGTCCATCGGCTTGAGATACAGGGTGGCTTTCCCGTCGGAGGTGAACTCGTAAAGGACTGTCTCCCTTCCGGCGAGAATGCTCTCGTAGTTCTGGTAGCAGAGGCTTTCCTGCGGGACACCGTTCTGTCGGAGCATCCCGCAGATCTCGTCGGGGCACAGGTTTCCGAATTTCCTCTCATGCGGCGAGGCGAATATATACTCGTAGGTGGACAGCAGCAGACTCTCCTGAAGCAGGCTCGGGCAGCGGTCATAAGTGGTCATCCGGTATATTTTCCTGGATATGTCCTTCAGCTGCCGGGAAAGGTCGCGGGGCTTGGAGGAAAGCGGTATGCTCCCCAGGCGGATGAGCGAGCGGTTGATGTCGCCTATGACGCCCCGTTCCCACCGGGCGAGCAGGTCCGCGCGGTTCTGCCGGAAATTCTCACGGAGAATCCCCGGAATTCCTCCGGTGTTGAAGAACAGGCCGGCGCGCTTCCATAAGGATGGTTTCCTCAGGTTGGTGGCACTCCAGCGGATGACATTGAAACGGTAGTTTTCCATGAACTGCCGGAGCGGGTTCCGGTATGAGAAAATATCCTTTATGGTCTTCTGCAGCGCCTTGCGGTCGATGGTGCGTCTGCCGGCGTCGAGCAGCTCTTCGGGTGTGGGTGTTCCTGTTGTTTCCATTGCGGTTTATAATTGGGGTTTCACTTTTCTGAAGGCCGGTCCCTTTTGCTTGCGGGCCGGTTCCTTTTTCTTTTCACCGGAGGATGGGGGGATCATGCCCTTTTCCGGGCATTCCGCCATGGCCTGTATCCTTTCCGCATACTTGTCCGTCTTTTGGGGAACGGATGGCGTATCCCTGCGGATCCCTTCCCTTTTCAGGAGGAGTTCGGCGGCCGCCATGGACCTTTCCCGAAGGTCGTGCATCCTCTCCTTATAAGGGAAGTTGCGGTACAGTTCCCTTTCCCTTGCGAGCATGCGGAGTTCCTTCTCGATACCGGCGAACTCCTTCCTGTAACGGAACGGACCGTCCATATACAGGTGGGCGTATCCCTTCCGGGCGATATCCTGCAGGGTCATGATCTCCCGGTTGTTTGCGGAGAGCGCCAGGGAGTTGGCCCTCACGAAACGCTCCAGGTTCTCCGCCGTGGGCGACATGTCGAAAGATGCTGTCGGGAGATAGCGGGCAAGGATTTCCAGCGGGGGCCGGGAGGCGGGAAAATCCCGTCTGTTCTCCCGTGACATTTCCAGCAGCCTCCGGGAGGCTGTCTCGATCCGGTATATGGAAAGCGTTTTCATTCCTTCCCATGCGGCGGAATAGAAACGGTCCGCCATCTCCTGCAGCATCCCGCGCATACGCTCCGGGCCCTGCAGTCCGTCATTGAACACCCCGACACCCCGTTCCGTCTTCACGAGGGTAAGGCGGAACAGGGCTTTCTTCCCTTCCGAGGCCCTTTCCATGGCGGTCTCATAGGCCTCGTAGTTCCGGCAGCCGGGTGAAAGCCCCATCTCTTCGAGTGCGGTACGGTCTATCTCCCTTCCGTGCGCCCTCAGGTAGACGGCCCGTCTGAGCGGTACCGGTTTTCCTCCGGTTATTTCGCCATATCCGGAGATGAGCTTCCATATGTTTCCGGGGCGTTCCTCCCGGAGCTCCTCCCTTGTCGGAAGCATTCTTTCCGGTACTCCTTCCAGGGCCAGCAGCAGGTTGTCCGGAACCTGCCCGTTTCCCTCCCTTATGGCTTTGTCGGCGGTATGCCCGATGAATTCCATGAAGGGATCCGTGCCTTTCGGCCTGTGCCGGACCACCATGAAGGATTTTATCCGGTTGTCCGGACACAGCTCCAGATAGAGGTTTCCGGACGTTTCCTTCCGGGGGCGTTTCCAAGGCCTTTTCAGCCGTTCCAGCCACCATGCCATGCTATATCCGTCTTTTAGGGGTTCCATCTGTTTTCCTCCATCGGTTTGTCTTCTTTTTACCGGCAGGCGGATCGGCTCTGTGCCCGGTTTCCTTTTCCGCTATGGAAGGCGCGTATCCCCGTACCTTATATTCTGTTCTGAGAATTCTCTCCGCCATGTCCCTGGAGGCCTGTCCGAGTGCCCGGTACATCACAATGTCATTCCTTTTCAGGCAGGCCTGCCGGCGTTCATACAGGCTGCGGAATCCGGCCCGGTGGACGGATACCTTCTCCAGCTGTCCGGGATCCGACAGCCCTCCGGCCCGGATTTCGGTCAGGGCGGCGATTTCATTCGCCTCGTCCGTGACATTCAGGCCGAAGGTCTTGACAAACCGCCGGAACGCCTCACCGTCCGCATGCATGGGACAGCCGGCTGACGGATGGAGTCCGGCCACAAGGGAGTCCGGCAGATAACCCGCCTTTTTGGGGACGAACTCACGCCGTCCTTGCAGGGTGAACATAAAGGCGCACCTTTTGGCCGCGTCCGATATGCATTTATCGGATGTACTGAAGTGGTATACATCCAGTTTCTCCAGCCCGTGGAGTTCGGGGGAGAAATACCGGTCCGCGTGGTACTGCAGGTAACCTTCCAGGCATTGCAGTCCCCGGCCCGAGTCGTCGAACAGGAGCACGCCCTTGTCCGTGCGGACGGCGGAGAGGGTGCGCCCGGGCAGGGCATTCTCCCTTTTTTCGTGGTAGGCATGGTACGCTTCCAGCATTTTTCTATTATCGGGATTGTCCGCCAGCCGTCCCGTCTTTTCCAGTATGGCCCACATCCCTTCCGGAAGGCCGCCCCCCGTGGTCTCATGGATGAACGTGAGGCTGCGCAGGCCAATCGAGGGCAGGTCTCGGATGTCGCCTTCTCGGATATAGTTGTCCAGCAGTTCCGGAAGGCCGTCGTCCGTCCGTTCCGCCCCCGCCAGGCAGAATACGGATTCATCGGGGACATACGCCCCGCCCAGGGCCAGCTCCGCCTGCCGGAGCAGATAATCGCCGCATTCACGGTCGCTGTGGCATACGGCATAGTCCGCCAGCCTGCCTTTTCTGTCCACATTGAAAAGGACGACCGGCCCGTTCTGTTTCAAATCGGTTTCTTTTTCCATATCGTGATATTTTAAATTTCTTTATATCCCGGCAGGTTATGATATTTTCCTGCCTGCGGATTTACGGGTGGTCTTTTTCTTCTCCGGTACCTTTTCCCGCGGACTGACGGGATGCGGGACGCCGTCCTTTACCCGGTAGGTCCTGACCGGGAACGGTTCACCGGATACCAGCAGTCTGTTCCGTGTAAAGTCCGCCATGCAGTACAGCAGGTGCCGGGAGGAGGGGCGGTCATTCTCCGGCAGGTACAGGGCGTTCCCTTTGGCCAGTATCCCGAGTTGCGTCTTGTCCAGTACCCTGTTTCCCACAAGAAGGGAGGTATCGGGGGCATTGAGGTATTTCTCCAGCGGCCGGTGGCCCCTTGCGTCGAAGTCCCGGTGAAGTATATCCTCCGCCGCTTTTCTTATTTTAAGGGAAAGTTCCTTGAAGGCTTGCACGTCGAACAGGCCGGCGGATTTGACCTGGGTCACCTTTTCAAGCTGCTCGGCCAGGGGCAGCAGCTCCCGGTAATAGGTGAATGGTTTGTCATGGATGTTCATATAACCGTGTTCCCTGATGGAGAGCAGGCGGTAGATATCCTCGTTCTCCGGCTTTCGGGATAGTTCGAGCCCCATATATCCCCTCACTTGGGAGAACAGCCCGGAATACCCCTCGGATGTCGGATTCATGGGAACGTAAAGTTTCGGTTCGAGGCGGTTGATGAATTCTGCCGGGAGGAGACCGGAGGAAACACACCCGCCCTTTCTGTCCCCGCCCGGTAAAAGTCCCCTGCGGCAGCTGCTGTTGATGTGGGAGGCCAGCTCCTTCCGTAAACCGGAATACTCATAAATTTCCAGGGCCCCGTCATGGGCATGGGGATCGAAGAAATGGTCGGCGGTATGCTGGAGATAGCTTTCAAGGCCTTCCTTGCCGGTATTGCTGTCGGAAAACAGCAGATAACCGGACTCCCGCCGCACCACTTTCAAAGGTGTTGTCTTGTTTTTCTTTTCCATACTGTCTTTCTTGATTTTACAATTTTACATTTTATGCTGGGGTCCCGTCTTCTTTTTTGTATTTCTCGGAGAAGCGGAGGACCTCTTTCCCGTATCCCGTTTGAACCCGGCGGTTTCCCGGTCTCCGGGCGGGCGGCTGCCAAAGACGATGCGGTCCGTATTCCTATCTACCCATGCATACGCGTGAGCGGGATCATCCGGTATCCTTCCTGCCGTGCGGTGTCCGCGGACATCATAGGCGGAGTCCGGCAGCCTTTGCAGCTGCTGCCTGGTTTTGCAGGTTTCATCCTCTTCGTGGGGAGCCGCTTCCGGCATGTGCCGGAGCGTTTCCAAATGCCTGTCGTAACGCTCCGGGGCCTCCAGGGTGTCGGCGATATTTCCGTTACGATGGCTGACCGTGCAACCGGCATTGTGACAGAAGCCGCGGAAATCCTCTGCCGTCGGTCTCATCCCGTTCCGGTAACGGACATCCAGCCGGAAATCCTCCGGCTTTCGCACGTAGGGATATGCCGCAAGGGAGATTTTCTCCGGATTGACCGGAGAGAGATCAGTAAGTACACCTTCCGCCTCATAGACGCATACCGGTCCCAGGTCGAATGACGGCTCGAAATAGGTATCTGCCATTTCCTGAAGGAATTCCCGAAGGCTCCTCCTGCCTTCTTCCGTATGGGTGAAGAAGAGGAAACCCCGGGATGTCTCCACGGCCGTATAAGCCGTGGAAGGGATATTGTTTCGTTTTTCCGGTTTTTCCTCGGGACTGACAGTCCAGGGGAAGCACCTCATGATGCCTTCGGGACAGCACCTTGATATTTCCGGCTGTCTCATGGATTCCCCGTCCAGTTTGATGACAATGTAAAAGTCCGTTTCATTCCGGCCTGTCTCGCAAAGGGCGGTGACGGTTCCCTTGTACGGATAGCTTTCAGGGGATTCGGGATCGTCCCCGACAATCCGCATCCCGATTCTGACTTGTTCTTTTCTGATCATGGCTATATTTTAGGCTTGTTACTCTTGGACTTCGTTTCTCTTTTTTTCGCTTTCCCGTCAGGTTCCGGATCAACCGGTCGGATCAGCCCGTCGCTTGTCATCCGGTATGTCCGCACGCCGGGGAACGGCCTTGCCGATGTTACCAGCCGGTTTTCGAACCTGTCGGCCATGCAGTACGCCTGCCGGCGGTTTTCCGGAGAGTCATTCTCCGGAAGATGCACCGCGTGCCCGTCGTGAAGCACCGCCCTTTGGACGGAGTTCAGCTTGACGCGGCCTACCGTGAAGGCAAGGTTCCCGTCATCCAGCTCGTTTACGATGGAACGGTGCCCCCTCACATCGAAATCCCTTTGCAGGATGGCTTCCGCCTGTCGGCTGAGAACCGAGGAATAGATCCTGAAATCGTCCGCGTTGAATGCGGCGGCGTTTTTCACCTGCGTGACCTGTTCCAGCTTCCTTGCCACCGGCAGCAGGGTGTCGAAGTACGTAAACGGTTTCTCATGGACATTCATATAGCCGTTACGCATGACGGTCAGCAGCCGGTAGATGTCGTAGTTCTCCCGGCTGACGGTCGTTTGTGTCCTCTCATCGTCCTTGAAGCGTGAGATGAAACCGGCGAAACTATCCGCGTCGGGACGCAGCGTATGGCTGTATAGGGGAACCAGCCCTTCCGTGAATCCCTCCGGCAGCGCGGACGGGGCGACATGGCGGTGAGGGGAAAAATCGAACCGGTTTACCGGAAAGTATCGGAAAGGGGCGTATACCGTGTCAATAAAGGAAGGCAGCTTTCCCTCCAGGACGGGGCATTCATAGATGTCCAGCCGGCCCATGTCGCAGTGCGGGTCGAAATAGTGGTCCGCCACATGCTGGATGCAGGCCCTGAACCCCTCCCTGCCGGTCTCGTTGCCGGAGAAAAGCAGGTAACCGAAATCATTTTTCACCACCGTAAGGGGTAGCACGTATTCCGGCTGCAGGCGGTAGATATTCTTCCTTTCGCGCTGCCTCCCAAGGAATTCGATGTAGCCGGTCTCCTGCATGAAGTGTTTTTTCAGCACGGAGCAGTCCGGCGTTCCCCTGGTCAGGGTGGAATATACCGCGTCTGCAAGGGTGATTTTCTTTTCCGGCAACCGGCTTTCCGAGGCCAGAAAAGGAAGGAGCGTGTCACGTATGTAGCGGTCGGCCGTCTGTCCCGACACGGGCGGCGGCACGTCCTTCATGCTTTGGAAACGGAAGACGAGCAGTGTCACGTCCGGCACGTATGTGCAGAGGGAGGCGGCCTTCACGTTGTCGTCCAGAAAATGCCTTACTCCGGTTTCCACGTCACCCTGCTGCAGGAAACGCAGGGCGTTTTCCGAAGACGGCCGGTAATGGCCGTACCTGTCTATGGCGATACAGACCGTGCCGGGCTGCTGCGGATTGAAATAAGGTTCGGAAGATAGTCTGTTGCTGTCCATCGTATTATCGTTTTATCCTGTTGTTCCTTTCGGTTTTTTCGACCCTGTTCCTTTTTACTCTCTCCGGAGTGCCGTATCCCCGTACCAGAAAATCCGTCCTTAAGATACGGTCCGACTTCTCCCGCATCTCCTCCAGTATTTTTTCCATGCTGTCCCCCTTGGAAAGGCCGTTCACGCAATCATCCATCCTCCTGACGAATTCCTTGAACCGGAAATGGTAGGCGAAAGCCGGATCGAGGATGATGTCCCTGTCGAAGTGCTTCTGCAGGGTGAGCAGCCGGCAGATATCCCTGTTGTTCCCTTCCGGCCGGCAGCCGGAGAAGTCCTCCAGGCGGCGGTATTCCGTGTCGGAAGGGGCCATGTCCGTGGCGAATTCCAACACCCATCCTTTCTTTTCCGACGCCCCGATATCGGCGTACGCGTCGAAAAGGTCGAATATGTACCTGCCTGTTTCCGCCTCTTTCCGGAAGGCGGTGTCGGTGAGCCCGTACAGCCTTCCGGAAGGGGAATCCACGCGGTATTGCCTGACGGGACCGGAAGGCGCGTGCATCGAGAAATAGTTCCCCAGCAGGAACTTATAGAAGTTTTCGGTCCCTTCCCTTCCGATGTCGCCGCCGCTGAACACCAGTACACCTTTGGGAGTCTCGATGACGCGCAGGGGCAGCTTGTACCCGGGGATGTATTTGTACCTTGCGGCCAGCCCGTCCTGCCGTCGGCGGAACTCCACGAGCCGGTCGATCTGCCCGGCATCGAGACGGAGAATGCCGCCCGGTTCCACAGACAGCCCTTCGGAGCGTATGAAGACCATGTCGCGCAGGTTGACACTTACCACCGGCTTCAGCCTGTTCCTTTTGATATGGGGCAGCAGCATGCCGGTGATATACTCTTTGACGGGGGTATCCCGATAAAAGGGAGGAAGGCCGGACATGCGGGGGAAGCGGTAGACCTCCATACGGGTGTCAGGAATGAATGCCGATATCCGGGCGGTCTCCACCCCGACATGCAGGAGGCTGAGGAACTGGCAGGTCATGCCCTTCCGGTCCGGGTCGACAGGATAAAGCTGGTAGGAGGAGTCGGCATGGGGCTTCTCCCTGCCCGTCTCGTAGCAGACAAGGAGACCGCCTGCGCCGTCCTCTCGGAACAGCCCTTCCAGTTGCCTGATGTTCTCATTTGCGGATGTCATGGCCGGTTACATTTTGGGGGTTATGGTCTGTCTGGTCCGTCTGGCCGGTTTCCCGGCAGTCTCCTTAAGGCCGGCCGTCTGTTCCTGCCCTTGTTTTTTCTCCGGCTTGAGGGTACTGCGTTCCCACAGGAATTCCGTACCGCGTTCGGCAGCACTCATCTGGATGGAGGTCCGGTACACCTTCCCGTTCGAGGACTTGAACTCGATGGGTATCTCTTTTCCTGCGGCGTAGTCGGCGTATTCCTTGTCGCTCAGCGCATAGTCCTTTATCTTGCGCGGACAGCGTGCCTGGTCTGCCGGAAGGAAGAACATCTCGTTGGTCACCGGGTCCTTGGACAGGTAGCAGGGCTTCGTTTCCCTGGTACGGTAGTCCGTGACCAGGTTGACAATCCGGCCCGCGTTGCCGGTACGGTTCAATGCCTCCAGCACATCCTCCTCCAGTTTGTATCCCCGGTATTCCTGTCCGACTTTCGGTGCCTGGCGGATGAAGTGCAGGTCGAACTTGACCGCCCCGTTCTCGTCGCGGAAGAGCGAGAGCTTGGCATCCCCCTTCTGACGTCCCAGCTCGGTGTTCATGGAGATGTCATAGGCTATGCCGGACTGCCTGCCCTGCAGCAGTTTTTCCATATCGCCCGTCTGTTTGAGCACCTCCGGGGTAAGGCCGTAACGCTCCGCCTGCTGCCAGTTGATCTCCCGTTCGTTGAAGAAATGGTTGTTGTAGATGCGGTTGTTCTTGGAAAGCTCGCGGCGGACGGCCTCGTTCTCGGGGCGTTGGGCCTCCTCGATTTTCCTGGCGGCCTGTTCCACCGGGGTGTTTTCCTCCATCCGGTAAAGGGAGAAACGTGTGGGGTTGTTGTACTGGTAGAGGAAGTTCTTCCCGAAGTTGGTGAAGAAATTCCCGAAGCGGTCCACGCGGACGAACTGCCCCTTGTTCCGTTCGCTGGCCTCGAGCGTCTCCAGCTCACCGTTTGCCGCGATGCCCTTGACGCCTTTCGCCTTCTGTTCCTTCTTGTCGTAAGCCATCAGGTAACCCTGTTCCTGAGTGGCGTTTTCGCTGCCTTGAGCAGCGGGATTTACTTCTTGCATGACTGTTAAATTTAAAGGTGAATGAATCATTTCGGGGGGTAAAATTAGTATCTTCGCCATTAAATAAATTGATTATGAGGAAGTTGTCATTAATAGTCATGTTTTGTCACCTTTTGTCACTTTCCGCCTGCCTGGAGGATGGGGGAAGAACGGCGGAAGGCGGCGGGGAAATGTTAAACGGGCATGTCCGGGAACCGGGGAAATGAGCGGAGGAATGAGGGCTGCAGCGGACGGTCGCCGTCCTGAGGGACTATCCGGTCCTGTTTCCCCTTGACGGCAGGCGTACCCGCTACCGGGTGTCCTCCGGATTCGGATACAGGATCCATCCCCTTAAGGGCCGGAGAATATTCCATAAGGGGGTGGACCTGGCGGCCCCGTATGGCGAGCCGGTATATTCGGCCGGAAACGGCCGGGTGATCTCCGCCGGCTACAGTCCGGGTTACGGCCGGACCGTCCTTATCCGCCATGGGGGTGGATACTCCACCCTGTACGCGCACATGAGCCGGATCCTTGTAAGGAAAGGTGAAACGGTCCGTATCGGGCAGCGCATCGGGAAGGTCGGAAGCACGGGGATGTCCACCGGCAACCACCTGCATTTCGAACTGCAAAAAAACGGCCGGCTGCTGGACCCGGCGGAATGGTTCGGCAGGCGGTTCTAAATTCTTACTGTTTATCAATCATACGACGAGTCATGAACATTGAAGAAGCGAAAAGGATTCCGCTGGAGGATTACCTCCGGCGGATGGGATTCTCCCCCGTAAGGGAACAGGGGGACAGTTTGTGGTACCGCTCGCCTTTCAGACAGGAGCGTACCCCCTCATTCAAGGTCAGCCTTTCCAGAAACCTGTGAATCGACTTCGGCGAGGGGACGGGAGGAAGCATCATCGACCTGGCGCAAAGGCTGTACGGGACGCGCGACATATCCTCCGTATTGAAGGGCATAGAGGGACACTTCCCCGTGTCCACGCCCGCCCAGGCACCCCGGAAGGCGGCCGCCACGCCTCCGGCATTCGAGGAGCTGCGCGTCTCGCCGCTCCGCAATACGGTACTGCTGGACTATCTGGCAAAGAGGGGGATTCCTTCCGGCATTGCCTTGGGGGAGTGCGTGGAGGTCCATTACCGCACGCGCGGCAAATGGTATTTCGGGATCGGGTTCAGGAACCGGAAGGGCGGCCTGGAGATACGCAACCCTTATTTCAAGGGTTCGACCTCCCCAAAGGACATTACGCATCTCAGGCATGGAGCCGGGGGGAACGGAAAGGCGACGGCCCTGGTGTTTGAGGGCTTCATGGACTATCTCTCGTACCTTACGCTCAAACAGGGAAAGCCGGTGCCGGACTGCGTGGTGCTCAATTCGGTCGGTAATCTGCCGGGGGCGTTGGACGTGCTGAAAGGCTACGGGCATGTCTGCTGTTTCCTGGACAATGATGACGCGGGCCGGAAAACCACGGAGGAGATCAGAAGGCGGTGCGGGAGCGTGACGGACAAGGCGGTGCACTACCTGCCTCACAAGGATTTGAACGAGTTCCTGCAGCACCGCCTGAAAAAGGCGGAGGAGCCATGTGCGGAACTGAAACAGGGAAGCGGGTGAAAGATAAAACGGTAACCGGTCCTACGATGGGACTGACATGCAACAAGGGAGAGCCAAAAGTCCGGCCCTCCCTTCATTTTACCGATGCACTGCCTATTTGGCAGCCGGAATGAAAGGCCCGATTATCATTCACATCTGCAAAAAAGAAGGATTTCCTTTGTTATCCGCGCTTATCACACCCATTGGTTTTATTGTTTTCAAACAATATCCTGACCTGCCTGTCATTCATATTCTTCCAGATTCGGTTTCTCATTAAAATTGATAAAAAAGCTGGAAAGGGATATGGCGGAGGAGACTCATGTGTTATTAAAAAATCCGTACAATTAAAATCATCCGGCGGACCCTGTACGGAAGGACGGGGAAAGAGTCCGACAAGGCTTCATGCCGGACCGAAGGAGATATGGACCGTACCCGGTTTCTGACAAATCACGGGAAGGTTACATGAGCGGTTCTCCCATGACTTTTTAGGGAATTCATTTGACCGGTCGGGATAAAATAGCTATATTTCCACTGCAAAACGGCTTGATTTATAGAAATTTGTAAACAATAATATATGAAGACGAATGAGAACTGGGCCGAAATCGTGGATACGCTCCACCTGTATCTCGATGGAAGTAGGGAGAAAGAAAGGCATCTGAAAGATATAGGGAACTGCCTGCGGTTTCTCGGATGGAGAAAGACCAACGGAACGATGGTGTCATGCCCGCCGGAAGACAGGAGTTCCGGAAAACCGGACATCGTGCTTTTGAAGCGGGGGAAGGATGCCGGATTGCAGGCATTTCCCGTCATGACGGAATCCCCTGGAGAGATGGTGTATGCCATGGGGCTGTATATAGGGGACAACATCCGGCTTTATTATAATGCTCCCGGAGAAAAAGGCACGCCGGCCTGCGTACTGACGGCGGAAATCAGGGTGGACGATGCCAACGGGCCGCTTCTCTGCGACCTGCTGTCTTTCAAAGGATTCAACCTGAAGAGCATGGAGAACTTCTGTCTGAGGCGCTACAACCTGGTACGTACCGGTGGAAGTTTCCTACAATGGACGGAGGATTTTCTTTCCGGAAGTACCGGAACAGGAAATGTCGCCGGCCTGCTCAGGGAAAAATTCATGGCCGAAGGGTTCGAGGAATCCCTTGTCCGGGAGGAGCTGGACAAGCTCGGGCTCAGGGTGAGCTATAAAGAGGGGCATGCCGCGATCACCCTCCGCTATCCGGAATGAAACCGCTTCCGGCGGCAGTCCGTACCGGTATTCACATCAAGCCTTGATAATTTTAAACTGCAAGTAACGACAAAGGACTACCCAAAATCGGGTAGTCCTTTGTTTACAGTACGGATATCGGATATGTTTTCGACGTTTATCCCATACTCCAATTCTTATTAATAGTTTCTTATCAGCAGTTCGTTGACCGGTTTCCGTTTCTCGGCGATGGAGCAGACCGAGCGGAAGATGCTCAGCCGTTGGATATGGAAGCCGTCGTACAGGTCGTCGAAGAAGGTATTGGTCGGATCCTTTTCGCGCGGGTCCGAGTTGGAGAGCATTCATTTGCTGCCGGCATTCCCCAGGTCCCTGCAGAACTCGGCCAGGCGGATCTGGTCGTGGTCGTCGAAGTCGTCCGGCATGTAGGAGGTGCAGCCGCCCGACTCGTTGACCGGCTTGTAGGGTGGATCAAAATAGAAGAAGGTTTTCTCTCCGGCATACTTCGCTGTCCGGCGGTAGTCTCCATCCAGGATGACGACTCCCTGCAGCAGTTTATGGTTCAGGCGGAGCAGGTCCTCTTCCAGTATTTTCGCGCGGTTGCCCGCACCGAACGTCACGGAGAGCTTGCCGCTGCGGTTTACCGAATAGATGCCGTTGTAGCAGGTGCGCATGAAGAAGATGAACAGCGCCGCGCGGGTGACATCGTCAGGACTACCCTCGTTGAAGAATGTGCGTCTCTCCATGAAGTACGCCCTTCTGTCCGCGTGCTCCGCCAAGGCATGGTATTCTCTTTGGATACCATCCAATGCCTTGATCAGTTCCTCCGGGGAGTTTTGGATGACACGGTACACGTTCACCAGGCTCTCGTTGGAATCGTTGATCACGCAGCGGATACCGGGATGGGCCTGTCTTAGTCAGAAGAACAGCGCGCCGCCGCCCACGAAGGGTTCCACATAGGTTTCCATCTTTCCGAAATCTGCCGGCAGGGATTCGGTGAGTACCGGCAGCAGTCTTCTCTTTCCGCCCACCCACGGGAAACAGGGTTTTCCCTGAAGGGCGATGTTTTTCTTTTTCTCGGTCATAAAACTAAAATTAAACGGTTATTGAATGGCGGATTGCCGGAGGGCAATCCTGTTTTTATATCAGTCTGTTATTCCCCGTCCGTCTCCAGCAGGTGGCTCAGATTCGGATCGTTTTCTATGCGCAGGAGCTCCCGGCGGATGATGTCGCCCACCTCTTCCTTGATACGGTAGTAGTTACGCTCTATTTCCTCCTGCATATGGTCCCGGCCGTCCTCTCCCGTGAAGTCCGTGATGACGGGTATCGGTCTGTACGCCCTCGTCTCGGCCTCCACCCCGGCATTGTCCACCATGATCCGGGCGTGGAATATTTTCTGCCTGATGGTCTCTCCGAAATTGTCCGATACGCTTCCCACGAACATCCCCTGTGAGAGGTTGGATATCTTGGAGGCGGGTATCAGGGAGTCCAGCTGGGTGCTGATGTTGGTGGAAGTGTCCTCTTTCGTCATATTGACGGACTTGCGCTGCTGGAGCACCTTGCCGAAGCGTTCCGAGAGGTTCTTCGCGGTTTCTCCCACGACCTGTCCGGAAAAGATGTTGCCGATGGTGTTCTGGATCACGCGCGCCTCCTTTTCACCGTAGTCGCGTACCAGCTGGCTGAAGTCCTGCGCTCCCAAACAGACCGCCACCTTGTTGCTCCGCGCCGTGGCGATCAGCGTGTCGAGCCCCCGGAAATAGATGGTCGGCACCTCGTCCACCAGGATGGAGCTCTTCAGCTTTCCCTTCCGGTTGACCAGCTTGACGATGCGGGCGTTGTAAAGTCCCAGGGCCGCCGAATAGATGTTCTGCCGGTCGGGGTTGTTGCCCACGCACAGTACCTTGGGCTGCTCAGGGTTGTTGATGTCCAGCGTGAAGTCGTCCCCGCTCATGATCCAGTAGAGCGAGGGGCTGATCATGCGCGAGAGCGGTATCTTCGCGCTCGCTATCTGGCCCTGGAGCTGCTCCATCGCCCCGCCTTTCCAGGCGTCCATGAAGGGTGAGAGGTAGTTCTCAAGCTCACGGTACGAGGTCAGGATGGTGAACACGTCCGAGTAGGGCTTGTTCAGCAGCTCGATGGCATGGGGGAAGGTGCAGTATCTCCCTCCATCGAAAATCTTGAGGTACCATATGATGGCGGCCAGCAGGATGATCGGGGATTCCACGAAAAAGTCGCCCTGTTTCTGTATCCAGGTCTTGTTCAGGTTCAATAAGATCACGTATGCCGACTCGTAGGCGTCCGCGATGTCCGACATGAAGGCCGGGTTGATCGGGTTGCAGCGGTGGCTGCGGTGCGGGTCGTCGAAGTTGATCACGTAGAACCGGACGTCGCCCGCGTACTTGTCCCTGTTTTGGAGCAGGTGGTTGTAGACGATGGTGCTCAGGTCCGGATATTTGAAATCATAACAATAGAGCGCGTAGCCCTTCGCTATCTGCTGCTTGATGAACTGGTTGATGACGCAGTACGATTTCCCGCTGCCCGGCGTGCCCAGCACGAGGGTTGCCCGGAACGGGTTCACCACGTTTATTCAGCCGTCATGCCATTTCCTGTTGTAATGGAAACGGGTCGGAAGGTTCACCGAATACTCGTTCGTCATCAGCCTTGTCTCCTGCATGAAGGACTCGTTCTCCTCGTTGAACACGTCATCCATCAGCCGGCTTCCCAGAAGGCGGCCGGCCCACATGCCTGCGGTCAGGAGGCAGATGTAACCCGCGGTGACGGCGGAGACGTACAGCAGCGTGACAAGCCGGATGTCCCACGGGGAAGTGAGCAGCAGCTCGCTTGAGAAATAGAACGACAGCCCGCAAATGAGGACACAGCCGATGCGCAGGCGGGACATCTCCATCTGTCTGCGCCCCCTGGCCCCCATTGCGGAGAAGAGGAGGAACATCAGGCAGAAGGACTTGGTCACCAGCGAATGGGTGAACAGCCCCGTGTCCCGTTGCAGGTTCAGAAGGATCCTGTCCGCCATGCCGTTGGTACATCCCAGGCGGTGGAAAAACGGATAGCAGAAATAATAGACGTTCATCACGAGGAACAGGATGCTGACCGCCCGCATGAAGTCGGTGGTCTTGCCGAGTCCCCTGGCATCTTCTTGTGACATGTTTTACTTGTTTTACAGGTGATACTTTGCTTATGTCTTATCTTTTGGGAAACCCTTTTAGCCGATATGCGGGCCGCGGCGTTTCCGTTTCTTTTTTCTCTTTCCGTAGGGGCCTTCCACGGTTTCCTCGCCCGGATAAGGACGGGATTCCGTCGTGAGGATATCCAGCAGCCCTTCCGCAAGTCCGGTTTCCCCTCTTGCCCTTTCCTCTTTCAAGGAGGCATCCCCATGGGGGATTGCCATGGGAAGCGGCGTGCCGTACAGCCTGTTCAGGACGGAGGCGGAGAACTCCCTGCCAAGGGCCGAGCCCTTGAATACCGTTCTCGATCCGTGGTCGATGTAGGTCACCCCGTAAATCACGCCTTGTTCGTTTTCCCAGAGTATGGGGACGACGCCTTTTTCGGCCAGGAGCCGGAGGAATCCCTGCCGGGTGTCCTGACGCAGGGCTTCCCGGATGGCCTCCTTTGTGCTTTCCTGTACGGGATGTGCCTTCATCCACGTCTTGCTCCGGGCGCATTTCCTTTTCAGGGCCTCGTAACCGACGCTCCTGCCGATGTCGCTGGACTTGATGCCCACGCCACAGCGTCTGCCCTTCTCATCGAGTGCCGCATAGACCAGCCCGTGGCATGTCCTTCCGTCGACACTCTTGCGTACTTCTTCCACCGTCACGTTGAAGAGTCCGAGCAGGGCCTTGAATTCCCTGAATGAGCGGAAACGGTAATCCTGCAGGGCCGGTCTGACCACGTTTGCGATCTGGTGTTTCAGATCGCCTTTGCGGTATTCCACCGCTGTCATGGCACCGGAGGCCTTGCGTTCCTCTTTCGTTGACGGGACCAGTCCGTATTTCTGTTCCAGCTCCCGGCAGATTTTCATGGAACGTTCCCACTCTTTGTAATCCCGGATCTTCCTGCCCTGTTCGTCTATGCGCAGGGAAACGATGTGGATATGGGGGCGCGCGTTGTCCTCGTGCCGGAAAATGATGTAGGGCTGGTCGCCGTATCCCAGCTTCTCCATGTATTCCCGCCCGATGGCCTCCAGCTGTCCGTCGGAGAGCCTGTCATCGGGATGGGGGTTGAGCGAGAGGTGGATCACCGGCTTTTCCGTCCGGAGGTTGGCGGCAAGGTAGGCCTCGAAGCTGCGCATGCATTCCGGGATGCCGGCCGTGCCGTCGGGACGTTCCATGATACGGTTCCATGCCAGGGTCCGGGCCTTGCCCTTGTCCACTTTCTCCTGGTTGTAATAAAGCGCCCCGTAGACGGACACCCCGGACGTTATCTTTGCAACCATCGCTCGAATTCCTTGGTGAGACGGATGATCTCCTTGTTCAGCGAGATGTACTCCACGGTCAGCCGTTCCAGCTTGTAAAGCAGGGCCAGGGCTTTCTTTTCGGTCAGCTCCCCGCTGTGGACGGCCTTGGCCACCTGGTTGTAGTTCACTCCCACGCGGCGGTAGTCGCTCTGCAGGTTCGTCAGCCGGATGTAGAAGTCCGTGGCGGCCTTGTCGATCTTCACCACCTTCAGCGGCCTGCCGAAAATGGCCGAGAGGATGAACTGAGACCTGGTCTTCGCGCCGGAATTCGCGTAGAGCCTCTCGAATTCGATGTTCTGCATCTCGTCCAGGCGGAACCCGTAATAATAGGAATGAAGTTCGGATTCATCCTTCGGCTTGCGCCCGCCCTTTCATGGTTGTCCGGCGGCAGCCTGTGCCGGCTTGCCGGTCTGTTTGATTTTAGCCATAGGACATATGTTTTCTTGGTTTCTTTTCATGGGGGCAAAATAAGTGAGAATTCCGCTATGTACCAAACGGAGCGGGGTGACTATCCCTGACAAAAGATGACTTTGAAGGACACGGTGCTTTTTGCCCGGTATCAACGCTGTCCGAGACCGCATTTTACTATGTTTTTCTCATAATTCTCCTTGAGTTTTGGAAGCAGGACGGAGAGGTTCTTCTTTCTGCGGGCAAGGTCGGCACGAAGGTCGTATGGCTTGGGAAGGGTGATGTTGAAGAATTCCTCAAATGCGGCAACCAGGCCGGCAAAGGATTGGCGGGCACCGTTGTCATTGGTGATAAGACCGGAGTAGTCCAGTGAGGCTATCAGCTCCATAAGGCTGGTGGTGGAACCGTTCCAGTGTATGGATGGGACGCCTGAACGCTTTTTCTGCATATCGGAGGAGACCTGACACTCCGGATGCTCCACTGAAAAGAGAAGGAGCTCGATTTCCATCTTGACAAGGGAAGTCGTTTTTGTAAGATATATTTCCATTATATGCTCAGGACGGTGTCCCGGTATGTCTCTGTAGAGAGCAAGTTCCAGTTCCAATATCCTGAGATGCCTTAACTTGTCCATCACTGCCTGTTCCCCGTTTGCCAGCAGGGAGAGTTGGGATATGAACTCTCCATAGGCATCGGTTACCTTGTTCTCTGTGATTGTTTTCCCTTCCCGGAAGGTTTCTGCAAAATGTCCGAACAGACGGCTGCTTATTAATGTTTCCATACGCTCCTGATTTAAGTGTTACATCCGGTTTATGTATGGGCCAATGCCATGCCTCATATATGGGAACCGGCATGAAATCTTATAAATATCAGGCGGACAGACAGATAAATTCCACACTGTCTATAGGGTGTAAACCTACAATGTACACCTGCCTTACAATAATGTAAGGGATATGTACACTTTTTGTAAGCCCCCTTGCATTGGACAGGCTTTCAGGAAAGGTTCCGGCGGATAAATCCGGCAATCTCTTCCGTGTCCCACAGCTCTTTCAAAGCTGTACACTGTACACCGTTGGAGTTCAGATATTTTATGAATACCCTTCCGGTTCCCGGATTGGGCAGAAATATGACCGCAAAAGGCCTGTTCCTGTATAATAATGTGAAACTGCCCGTAAGTGTTTGTCTGTAACGGATGACCTTGCCGGTTTCCCTGTAAAGGTCGTCTGTTATCGGGACAAGGAGAACGGTTTCTATGATCCTGTGAACGCTGCCTTTTTTTGGGGGAAGCCCCATGGCCTGCGCCGGTCCTGTTTTCCACATTCTTTCCCGGTGTTCAAAGTCGCAGATCTGCATGTGCAGTCTGCCGCGTAGAGAGTGTATCTTCATAACTCATCGTTTTTTATGGCTTGTTTTTCCAATGTCAAACATAAAAGGAAACCTGTCGGAATGCAAGACAAAAAGAGTTAATCCTATGGGAGTCGGATTTTCCGACACCCTTGCCCGCATCAGATGATTCCATATCTTTTCAGCTTTTCGTACAGGGTCGTACGGCTCATGTTCAGGAGTCTGGCCGTCTTTGAACGGTTGTTTCCCGTCTGCTCAAGCATTTTCACGAGCAGTTGCCGTTCTTTCTCGTCTTCTGAGAGAATCACATTCTCTTCCGGTCTTACACTCAGGTCAAGTTTCAGGTTGCCGGCTGTTATCCAGCCGTTGGTGGCAAGCAGCATGGCACTGCGGACGGTATTTCTCAGTTCCCTGATGTTTCCCGGCCATCCGTATTCCCGCATGGCGGCTATGGCAAGACAGTCAAATCCCTGGAGTGAGACCCTGTGTTCCTTGGAAAAACGCTCAAGGAAGAATTTTGCCATGGGAAGTATGTCCTCCGGGCATTCGGACAGTAGGGGGACTCTGATGGTGAACTCGTTGAGACGGTGGAACAGATCCTCACGGAAACGCCCTTCCGTTATGGCTTTCTCCAGATTCTCGTTGGTGGCGGCCAACAGACGGATGTCAAAGCGGCGTTCTTTCGTGGAGCCGACTTGCTTGTAGCATTTTTCCTGCAGGGCACGAAGCAGGAGCATTTGTGTCTTATAGGAAAGGTTGCCTATCTCGTCAAGAAAGAGTGTCCCGCCGTCAGCCTCCTGAAACAGTCCGGGCTTGTCACTGTCAGCGCCGGTGAACGAGCCCTTGCGGTGGCCGAAGAATTCAGATGCGGCAAGATCTTCGGGAATGGCTCCGCAATCGACCGTTACATACGGCTTGTACTTTCTGCGGCTCTGTTCATGCATCTCCCTGGCTATGTGCTCCTTGCCTGTACCGGAAGCCCCGCGAAGAAGGACGGATATGTCGGAAGCCGCAACCAGGCTTATTTGGCGGTACATCTCCCGGGCCTTGTCACTCTCTCCACGGTAGAACTCATTTATATCATGTTTTATACGGCTGAAAACCTTGCCAATGGACTCCAGCAGTCTGTCCGGCTGTATGGGTTTGCAAAGGTAGTTTGCGGCACCAAGCTGCATGGCTTCCACCGCATTCTCAACCTGGCCGTAGTTGGTCATTATGAGGAATGGGATATTCAGATGCTTTTCATGTATCCATCTTAACAGTTCCGTACTGTTGCCGTCAGGCAGACGCAGGTCTGCGAGGACAAGGTCATACTCCCCGGATGAAAGTTTCCTGCGTGCAGAGGAAAGATGTGTCACGCATTCCGTCTCCATATTTTTTTTCTTCAGCCAATTGCTGATGCTGCGGCTGAATATTATATCGTCTTCAATTATCAGTATTGTTCTTTTCATGTGCTTCCTCCTGCATTTTTTCAACATGGATGACCAGTTTCGATGCAGCCTGTTCAATCCTGTATATTTCTTTGAGTTGCTTTTCCTGCCATTTGTCCGGATCCGTTGTGACAATCTCATGAAGCGTTTCCATCGGATAGTCCAGGTTCACGGTTTCCCAAAGCGGCAGGTTCTTGTGAAGGATATCCCGAAGGGCTTGTCTGTCATTTCCATGCAGCGCATCGTGCAGCCGGGAGAGTTCCTTACGGCTCTCATCCACAAAGATTCGCAGCATTTCCCTGTGGTTGTCCTCTCCGGCAAAGAGCAGGGACAAGTCCGGTTTCCATACCAGTTCCTTTACCGTTCCGATGATTCCGGATATGCCGGCAAACAGCCTGTCTATGGAGAACGGTTTGCGGATACAGCCGGCAAATCCGCATGAGAGGTAATTCATGTCATCATCCACACGGGCGGTCAGGGCTATTACAGGAATAGTGTTTGCACAGCCTATATTGGAGGAACGGAGCAGCTCAAGAATGGAGAATCCGTCCATTTCAGGCATCTGGATATCTGTCAGCAACACATCATAGCTTTTCTCCCTTATCCGGGCTATGAGTTCACGGCTGGTGGCACATGGGGTGCAGTCCGCCCCGAGCCGCTTGAGCATTTCTCCCGTTATGCGGAGCTGTCTGATATCATCGTCAAGCAGAAGCACGGAAATGCCGTTCAGTCTTGAAATGACGGATACAGGCTCGTTTTCCTCTATCGGAGATTTCTCGTCCGCCTCCCGGAGGGGAAGAATGACAATGAATGTACTGCCTTCCCCCGGGCGGCTTTCAACACGGATATTGCCGCCCATCCGTGAAACAAGACGGTACGATATGGTCAGGCCAAGTCCGAATCCCGGTACGTTACGGGCATTTTCAAGCCGTTCAAAGGCTGTGAATATCCGTTCGGTATCCTTGCTGTCCATCCCACAGCCTGTATCCCGTACTGAAAACCGCAGCTCACCGCCGTGATATTCGGCACTTAGGCATATGCCTCCTTTTTCTGTAAATTTGAGCGCATTGGCAATCAGATTGCTTATGATCTGTTGCAGCTGCCCCCGGTCCCCGCTGACAACAATGTCCATATCAAGGAACTCGCTTGAAAAGCGAAGGTCCTTCTTCCTCGCCTGCAGAACAAAATTGTCAGCGACTTCCTTGAACAGGGATTCCAGATTATAGACCGAGATTTGGGAACGGTTCTGCTCCGTATCCAGCAGGTAAAAATTCATAAGTGTCTCAACAAGTGTAAGCATATAGTCGGATGCGTGCGATATGCTCTCCAGGTATTCACTCCGGCATTCCGGTACGGACTCCTCCGGCAAGAGTTCCGCAGCACCCTTTATGGTACTTAGTGGAGAACGCAGGTCATGAGCGATGGAAAGCATCATGTCTTTTCTTGACTGCAACAGCTCCCTGTTTCTTGTATCCGATGCTTCAAGTTCCTTTTCGTATCTGTATTTCCTGTTTAACTCTCTGTGGATTATGATATACAGTAAAAAAGCAAGCAGGGAGACGGATATGGCAAGAAAGGAAATAACAAGATAAGAGTGTTCCCTTTCTGATACGAACCGCCTGTATCTGTCGGAAATTCGTCGGTTACTTTCAAATTCAAGTGTCCGGATAAGGCTGTTCAGCTTCCGGTTCAGGTCCATGTTTTTCACATACAGGCTGTCCATCTGGGTGGTCAGCTGCCTTTGCTGCGCCTGCCGTTTCCTTGTCACTTCATGGTTCAGGGAATAGAGCATGCCGGTGGTGACGGAAGAGGGAGCTTTTTCTTTTTTCCTTTCCGATTTTTCCTTTTGACGCAGGTAGGCGGATTTTTTCTCTTTTTTGCGGAATATGGAAAAGATGTTTTTTCTCCAAGCGGGTTCCTCACGGAGGCTTTTCTCCTCCGGGACATCGGGGACGTCCTCCACTTTGGATATGATGGACGGAATCCTCTCATTGATGATGTCAGTCTGGCTTTGCAGCCTTTTAAAGGTATTCATGACCGTACCGAGAAGCCGCTCCTTCTCCTTCAGCAGCAGGCAGAGGGTGTCTATTTCACCCTGAAGCCCGGTGGTGTGCGCGTTGCTTTTCAGGATCCGCAATGTGTCGCAGATCTCCCTTCTCCTTTCACTGTATGAAAGATAGTCTTCCTGCTTCCAGACGCTGACCATTTCGCCTTCCGTGGCAAGTTCCAGCAGGTCGGCGTAGATCTGTTCCGTCAGCTGCCAGGTATGGACCAGCTCCCTCTCGTTGCGCAGAAGGGTGTTCCGCTTTATCTGCTCACGGCGGAACAGGCAAATGGTTACGGCAAGCAGCGCTATCAGAATGGCATAGCCTAAGATTATTTTGAGTTTCAATCCCATATGCACCCGTTTATTGTTTTTGCGGCAGAGGCCAATCATGTCTGTAGGAGCACGCCAATATACCCGAAGGTGTAAAGGGCATGAATTCCTATATGGGAAATCCGGGATATCCGCAGAGAAGAAGAATTGCAGGGCGCATCCTGTGGCCAATATAGGGGTACGGACCACAGGTGTTGCCGCTTTTCCTTGCTTCCTTTGAAATTTACCAGATTTCTAATACAAGGTACCAGCCAACACGCTTTAAAATTGTTGTTTTACACTGCCTTACAAATATAATGAAAAAGTTTCATCCTGCAAGAGATGCGAAGGGAATGTTTGGCTCTTTTTATGGTTTCCCGGTGAAAATGGGAGGTTGATCCCAGCCATTTTACTTCATTTCAAACATCTGTGCTTGCGTGCATGTACTTCTCTAACTTCCATGACAGACCAACATCTTGTTGTGTAAAGACCGGGAAGAAAGGTTTTATGGGTTTTGGGATAGTGTTCAACCTGGGAAAATTGCCAATGTTGATAGTGGCAGTGGGCGCAGAGCACTACTTTACCTTGCCCATTCCGGTACTACAATTAAATGTTACCATATATTTAACCATAATGAACAAGTATCAAATGTAGTATAAATCAAGTACACACATAAAACTCTCAGTTTTTGTATAATCCATAGACATCAAGACAAGATAATAAAAAATATACCGATCCTCTTTCTTGAAATTTTTAAGTTTTGTATAATCATAAGAATCCAAAATCCTATGTTCTGCTATCCGGTCTCCTCTATGCCGGTGAAAAAAGAGGAGTTCATTCTCTTTCATAAAATCCTTCTTTACATTTGTCATCCTTCCCAATGGCATGCCACCAACCAAAATATTGCCTTTAAAGTAAGTCTTGGGATTGTCTTCTTTCATACTTTGTGCTAAATTCCGTAAATTTTCACTACTCGCAAATTCAAGACCTTCGTCTATTGTCAAATTCCAACGAATATCCACCATCATTACTGTTTGAATGCCATTCCTCAATTGGGTATTTATTATTACTCCCCAGTCATCCCAGTAGTAATCTGTAGACTCACCCCAAAAATGCTTGTTTTCATTCATACGTGTATAAGGTTCACCGAATATTTCCGTTACCTCTTCAGTATGTGTATATCGTTGATTATCAATAGTATAGCGCTCTAAAAGGTACAACCAGCAGGTTGGCAAGTATCTGAGAATGTGTAAGTTAGTGATTTTTAGCACCATTCTCGGCTTGTACCTCCATTTTAGAAAGTAAAAGTAAGTGTAATTTCTTGAATATCAAAATGTGCGGTACAAAAACTTGTGAAAAATGCCGTTTTTTGATGAGAAAAGGTACAAAAAAACGGCAGATTCAAGTTAATAGAGATATTATTCGTGTAAGCTAAAAAAGAGCTTTCAAGATGCTTGGTCTTGAAATATTATCACTATCTTTGTATAAATAATATTTTATTTGTTATATATGTGATAGTCGCTTTATGAACAATATAATATCGTTTAATTTATCAACTCCGGATGATGTAGCGAAGCAAATTGCCGCTAGAGTAAAAGCACGGAGATTGGAGTTAAATCTAACTCAAGAAGGCATAGCTACAAGAGCCGGGCTTAAGTTTGCTACTTACCGTAGGTTTGAGCAGACTGGGGAGATATCTTTAAAGGGATTGCTTCAAATAGGATTTGCTTTAAATGCGTTATCCGAATTTGACGCTCTTTTTGCACAAAAGCAATATCAATCCTTGAATGATGTATTAAACGAACAAAATGTTATCCGTAAAAGAGGTAAGAAAAATGAATAATATCAAGCAAATTGAAGTGATATATGATAATCGGCTAGTCGGGCGCTTGGCATTGACTAAAGAGGGGTTATGCGCATTCGAGTATTCGGTAGAATGGCTTGATTCTGGTTTTTCCATATCACCATTCGAATTACCCTTGAAAAGTGGTGTCTTTATAGCTAAACCTCGTCCGTTTGAAGGAGGATTTGGTGTTTTCGATGACTGTTTACCTGATGGATGGGGCTTGCTTATTTTGGATAGGTATTTGCAACAAAAAGGTGTCAATCCACGGACTTTAACTTTATTGGATCGCCTTGCATTGGTTGGCTCAACAGGACGCGGAGCATTGGAGTTTCGTCCGGATAAAAGTGTTATTACAAGACAGGATTATGTCGATTTCGAGAAATTGGCATTGGAAGCAGAACAAATATTGGATAGTGACGATTATACAGGTGAAGGTATTGAGGAGTTTCAAGATCGCGGTGGTTCGCCTGGAGGTGCAAGACCTAAAATCTTCGTTCGCTATGATAACAAGGAGTGGTTAGTAAAATTCCGTGCCAAACGAGATCCGCAGAGTATTGGTATAGATGAATACCGTTATTCGCTTCTTGCCAAGCAATGCGGAATTGAAATGCCGGAAACACGTCTCTTTGAAGATAAATATTTTGGTGTGGAACGATTTGACCGGACTCCAAATGGCAAGTTGCATGTAGTAAGCATGGCTGGCCTTATCGGTGCTGATTATCGTTTACCAAGCATTGATTACGCTCATATATTTCAAGTTTGTGCTATGCTGACACATAGCGTAGCCGAGTTGTGGAAGGTCTACCGGCTGATGGTATTCAACTATCTGATAGGCAACAAAGATGACCATGCCAAGAACTTTGCCTTCATTTATCGTGATGGGGATTGGCATTTTGCTCCGGCTTATGATTTGCTGCCAAGCGATGGCATCAATGGTTTTCGTACTACATCAATTAATGATAAGATCGAGCCAACAAAAAAGGATCTGTTTGCAGTGGCCGTAAGAGTAGGATTGAAAGAAAAGGATACCATGTACTGTTTGGAAAAAATACAAAAAACTATAAATTATTATATGTGATTATTGATGTTATTTGATAGTGAGTAATTAAATATTTTATATCATGGATATAGTAACAGCATCTTTTTTAAATCAATTTAAGGAGCAATATGGATATACTGATATTGCCGAAGATAAATGTTTTGAATTATTTTCAACTTATTGCATTGTTTCTAGTTTTATAAAAGCAGAGACAATAAGTACATCCCTATTAGAAGACTTATGCATCGGAAATGGTGGAGATTGGGGTATTGATAGTATCATATTAATTGTTAACGGAAAGATTGTTACAACAGAAGAGGAGGTTAATGATCTTTTAGATGCTAATGGATACATTCAATTACAAATAGTCTTAGTTCAATCAAAGACTTCGAATCATTTTGATATTGGTGAGTTTGGAGTTTTTTTGAATGGCGTTGAGTTTTTATTTAAAGATATCATTGAAGATATTAATTGTCTCCCTACATGTAATGATGACCTAGAAAAATATAGGAATCTAATAAAATATGTTTATACAAAGAGTGCATATTTCAAAGACGGAATAAATCCATTGTTAGATTTATATTATGTCACATGTGGTGAATATAATAATCAAGCTGATTTTGTCGCCAGAATACAAAAAACGGATAATACTATACATTCGCTAGATCTAACCTCCTCTTTTAAGTGTCATATATTTGGGAAAAAAGAGGTTATTTCTTGTTATAAAGAAACTAAATCAAAGATTGAGGCAGATATTAAAGTTGATAATAAACTAATTTTTCCAAATATAGTAGATGTGGAAGAAGGGTTTCTATGTCTTATTCCATTTAAAGAATTCAAGAAATTAATAATTGATAATAATCAAAATATTATTCAGTCTGTATTTTATGATAATGTACGTTCTTTTCAAGGTAATAACTCGGTAAACAAAGCCATGTCTGAATCTTTAAAAAATGAAGATATCAATTTATTTGTTGCAATGAATAACGGAATAACCGTTATTGCCAAAGATGTAAAAACGACGGGGCTGAATATTCATCTATCAGACTATCAAATTGTTAATGGATGTCAGACTTGTAATGTACTGCAACAACATCTTGATGTACCTAATATTGATGATTTAATGCTATCTGTAAAAATAATATCCTCAAAAAGTAAAACAATTAAAGATAAGATAATAGTCGGAAATAATAGTCAAACAGAGGTAAAAAGAGAGCAACTAGTATCTTTATTAGATTCACAAAAATATATAGAAGATTATTATAATGCTCAAAAAACATTTGAAAAATTGTATTACGAACGTCGTTCCAAACAATATAGGTATGAAGAAACAAGAATTCCAGTGAATAAAGTTATAACTATTCCTTTTCAAATTAAAGCTTTTGTTTCTATGATACTAGAAAAACCACATGAAGTAAGTGGTTATTACGGAAGTATTGTGGAGCAATTTGATAAAAATGGAGTTCGTGTTTTTGCATCAGAGACAAATCCAGCATTATATTACACAAGTGCATTAGCAAATTACAAAATGGTAGAGTGGTTTTCTAAGAATGCGCAGTATAAAGATTTTAAGAAAGTAAAATTCCATGTCTTGTTAGCTTTCAAATTAATGTGCCAAAAAAATAGACAGCCACAATTGAATTCAAATAAAGTACAACAATATTGCGATCATTTGTGTCGCATATTATGTGATGTTCAAAAATGTGAGAAAGGATTTGATGCTGCAATAAAACTAGTTAGTACAGTATTAGGAAGAAGTCCTAAAGATAGCGATAGAATGAGTGGAAAATTAACAGAAGATATGATTAAAACTTCTATACAAATTGATTCTATCAATAAAAATAAGACACTTTGTTAGTGCTCTTTATAATAAGAGTAATATAGACGTTATTATCTATAATATGTTAAATTAATTTTGATGTAGAGAAAATATATGAGGGTGACATAAAAGTAAATTACATTTTCTGAAAGACTACGAATTGTAAGTCCTATGCATAAAAGAGCCTTATCAGACTTCTTTTTTTGGTGGTATGATAAGGCTTTTAATAATAAAATTAGGACAGTCAAGTTACTGTTTGTAAGTTCTCCTTTATGAAATTTGACTTTTGGGTCGGCCTCATTAAATAATTCTTGATGAATATCGTAAAATATCTTTTGCCTATTGGAGATACAGATTCTAAGGATGTTGGACATCTTATACATCTAAAAAGAAGGACAAAGTGATAATGAGCATCCTACTAGTTTATGACATAAGAGAATTCTGAAAATCGCAGCTAATTCAACTCCTTATTATTTTAATTTTTGTCACCGTTAAGTTATAAGAGTCTTACGGAAAAACCTTAATTTTAAAAGACTAATGTCTGTAGTATTTCAATGCCTGTCATTTTGCGAAATATTCAGTCTTCAACCAATAGGCATAAATCGGGTCCTGAAACGAGATTTCACCAGCCTTATTATCCAATATATCATTCTTGATAAGGGCAGCTTTTGAACGGGATATTGAGGTCGTTGAAGAGATTTGATAGCGATGCATCACTTCTGTTGAACTGATGGCCTTTTCTCCAGCTATAAGAGCCTTGAGGTAGTTCAATTGCTGTGTGGTCAGTGTTTCGGTGATTGTTACAAACAGCAGACTTAACTGCTCCACCAATGCCGTATGTGCCTCACGTACGATCTCAACGGTACATACATCCTTTGTTCTGAGCCATGAAAGCTGTGCCAGCTGCTGTGCGTAATATGGATGGTTATCTACGAGCTTTGCAATCAAATGGCTTGCTTCATTGTCAATGTTCTTACCGGTATCAGCGAAACGACTCTTGAAAAATTCCACAAGGCAAGGCGTCTCAATCTTATTGAGAAACATCAGGTTGCCGAACTTGTAGAATGGTTTGGATGAGTCGGTAAATACTTCCATCATCATGTGGCGCTTACTGCCATAGAGACAATAGGCCACACTTTGGTGCAGCTGCCAATGTGAACGCAACTTTTTCTGGAAATAGTCTGGGTCGGTAAATTCCGCGATATTTTGGAACTCATCTACGCAAATCACGATTTTCAGCCCCTTCTTCCTGGCAATCTTTTCGGCAAGATCGAGCACTTCATCAGGATTGCGTTTTACCTCCTCCCAATCAAAGTCGATTGAGACCTCATTGGTGGGGTCTGTACCGATTGAAATCTTGGGAACAAGATGCGAAAAGAAACTCTTCGCACTCTCGATTGCCTCCTCCCATTTTGTGGAAGTGGCGGCAATGACCTTCTGAGCGAGCAGCGAATAGAAATGCTCCTCGCTACGTACATTGAAAAGGTCGATATGACAGATTCGGAGGTTACTGTCCTGTGCCATCGCTAACTTTGCAGCCTTATTTACAAGCGAACTTTTACCCCAACGGCGAGGAGAGATAATAATCGTGTTGATTAGCGACGTAAAGTTCTGAACCAATTCGGCTGTTTCTTTCTCACGGTCGGTAAAATTCTTCTCAGTAGCAATCTTTCCAAATATAAACGGAGTTTCCATAACGCTCTATTTTGATTTAATACACAAATATAATACATAAAATGTAACTACAAAAAATGTTGCAACAAAAAGTGCATATACATTTATTGTAGTATCTTGCTGATTGGTGTTGTCTTCATATAAATATCATGATAAAAGTTGTATAATCATAATGAATTTCGCTTTCCAGTAACAAATAATATATTGTTTGTTATAGATGAAATACGAACTATATAAATAATATAATAGCATTTAATATCTTAACGTTCAATGATGTGGTCAAGCAGATTACGGTAAGAGTAAATTCGAAAATTTATTCCTGTAACACATCATAAAATAAAGTAAAACTATCATATTTATATATTATATGATATGTTGAGCTATGACAAAAAAGCACAATGGGTACCAAGTAGCCAAGAGAGTTAAAGCAGAAGATGCAGATAGTGGATAAGCAGCTCAGGCTGGCTAGACTATGTACAAATCTCAGTATTGCTCAGATTTGTTGAACGTGTCACCTGTTCGCCTTACGGTTTCTCACATAGAGAAAGACGGCAACAGAGGCAATAGGCATTTATCTTAGAGTACTTTATGTGTTTCAACTGGATGATGATATTTTTTTCTCGCAAAAGAAGCTACAATGGGAAATGCCTTGCAGGATTTGAGTCTCAAAAAAACGTAAAAGGGTATCCCCAAAAGAATAAGTTATGTAAATGGCTATTATAATCGAACAAAAATGTCCTTCTGTACAAAAATATGCGTATATTTGTAGATATTTTATCAATAAATTGAATTAATATGTCGAATAATCAACAAATAGTGATGAATAGAATTAAGGTTACACTTGTTGAGAAACAGAAAACCAATAGATGGTTAGCTGAACAAATGGGGAAATCAGAGAATACCATTTCGAGGTGGTGTTCTAATAAATCTCAACCATCAATCGCTCAATTACAAGAAATTGCAATCTTGTTAGATGTTGATGTTCGTGTACTATTAAAATCACAGAAAGAGTAATATAAAATGTCGAAACGCATTGAATATATAATTGATGATATTAAGGAACAATATCTTGAAAAAGATAACAATATACCTTGGATTATCGGTTTTAGTGGAGGAAAAGATAGTACGGTTGTACTAACATTAGTGTGGAGAGCCTTGCTATCTATACGAGAAGAGTTAGGCGATACGGCTCTTGTTCGACAGGTGTATGTTGTAAATAATGACACCCTAGTGGAAAATCCTATTATTACAGACTATATCGTTGAGGTATTGGATTGTATCCGTATTGCTGCTATTGAACAAAAACTACCTATCAATGTCCAAATAACAGTGCCAAAATTAGAGGATAGTTTCTGGATTAGCTTCCTAGGTAAGGGATATCCTGTTCCAAATAATACCTTTAGATGGTGTACTGATCGATTAAAGATTAAGCCGACTACGCAGTTCATCCTTGATAAGGTAGATGCTATGGGAGAGGCTATTGTTCTTATTGGTACTCGTCTTTCCGAGAGTGCTACTCGTGCGAAATCGATTCGTCGTCACGAAATCAAGGGAAAACGCTTAACCAAGCATCCGTTGAATCCCAATACATACACATATCCTCCAATTAAAGATTTATATTTGGAAGAGGTATGGTATATACTCAACAATGAGCCATCACCTTGGGGCTATGACAATAAGAAGTTGTTCCAAATATATGCTGATGCCACAGCAGATGATTATGAGTGTCCTACTGTAATTACGGATAAGACACAGCCTTCATGTGGGCAGAGTCGATTTGGTTGTTGGGTTTGCACCGTAGTTAAGGAAGATAAGTCAATGATGGCCCTTATTAACAATGGCAACCAATGGATGTCTCCTTTATTAAAATATCGAGACGAAATGGTTGCAGGGCGAAATATTTCAGAAAATAGATATGCAACCCGCAGAAATGGTCAAGCTGCTCAAGATGCTGATGGTCATAATCAAGGTAATTACACTTTTGAGTATCGCTGTGAGATGCTCCGTAAATTATTGGAATTGCAGCGCGATATGCAGAAAATAAAGCCGCATATGGAGTTGATTTCAAATCAAGAACTTGTTGCGATTCAAATTAACTGGTATCGAGATGGATTTTTTGCGCCAAAAGTAACAGATATTTACAATGAGGTATATAAACGAAATATGCCTCTTGAAAATATGCAGTACCAAGAGCGATTAATCCTTGAAAAGGTATGTGCAGAACATCCTGAAGATTATCACTTGATAAATGATTTGGTATCGCTTCAAAAGAGCAAGACCATTTTGATGAATAATAATGGCCTACAAGGCGATATTGAGAAACGATTAGATAACTACCTCAACCAGCAGTAAGCAATGTTTATAGAGTCAATAATATTACATAATTACAGAGCATACAAAGGGCATAACCAAACCTCTTTTAAGCAGGATGCCAAGAATATCTTTCTTGTTGCCGGAAACAATGGTTTTGGTAAAACTACATTTCTCACATCCCTCGTATGGTGTCTATATGGCAAATTAATGGTCGATGTTGATGAAAAGTTTAGACGCGAAATCAATGATGCTCAAGGATATAAGAACTATGCCCGCCAAAGCTTGCATAAAGAGTTAGCAAGTGTTGTAAATACATATGAAACAAGCCCTGAAGAGCGAAAACGGATTATAAAGTACGGTTATTCTTCGGAAAGCGAATATATTAAGAATGATGCACAGTATTATGTTGAGATAAGTATTACTGATGTATTTATTCCATCTATCCCTTGTCGTACAATTACAATTCGACGAACCTATGACTACTTCTTAGATACTGAATTCGTTGAAGTGTTAATCGATGGACAGGTAAATGAATTAGCAAAAGATGTTGGCTACGACATCTTTATCAATGACTTTATTCTTTCAAAGGATATTGCAAAGTTCTTCTTCTTTGATGCCGAAAAGATTGTAAACCTTGCAGAAGTAAAATCACTTGATGAAAAACGTCGATTGAGTACGGCTTATAGCGAGGTTTTAGGTATAAAGAAGTATGAAGATATCAAGAGAAATCTTGAGAATCTTCGTCTCAAATTCCGAAAGAGTGCAGGATCAACAGCAAGTAAAGCTAAATTGGATAGGCTTCAGGCTGAAGTTGATAATTTAGAGGTGCAAATTAGAACAAAGGAAGAGGAACGAGAAAGAGTTGATAATCAGATTCAACAGTATAGAGCAGAGGCTGTTCAGTTGCAAGAGCGACTTATTCGTGAAGGTAATGCTATTAGTGTAGAAGACCTTAAGAAACAAAAAGAATTGCTTATTAAATTGAAAGAGAAGGACTCTAAATTAAAGAGTCAATTACGCGAAATGTTAGATGTTGCTCCATTTGCTATTTCGGGTAAATTATTCACAGACCTAATGACGCAGGTTATTGCCGAGAAGAAAATTAAAACGACTGCAGCCAGTCGTGCTGCCATAAATGCTGCCCTTCAATTAACACAGACTCAAATTACAGAGGGAGTATCTGAAATTAAACTTTCAGCACTTCAAAAGCAAGCTATTGAGAGGATTATCGCAGACGTCTTTGCAAATAATATCGTTGAAACACCGGAAGAAGATGCAATAGCTATTAAGGTGTTAGTTGACTTTAATGATAGTGAATCAAATGAGTTTCAGGCTTTGTTTGACAATATCAGATACTCTTTCAACACCTTATTCAAGCAGCTAGTAAAGGATATAAAGAACAATGCTCTATTCATGGCAAAAACTCAACGAAAGATTGTTGAGGCAGAGTATGATGATGGAAACGGCGACATCAAGGAGATACGAATGCGTAAAGCAGAAGTTGATGAGTTATTGGCTCAGTTAGATATTCAAACCCGCCACCTCTCGGAACAAATAGGAACATTAAACAAGGATATTAAAGTCCTTAAAAAGCAGTTATCAGAAGTTGCGAAGCATGTTCGCGTTGATAAGGCTGATAAAGAGAAGGATTTAATAGCGGAGCGACTTATCGGTGAGTTAACAACATTCTTGTTTGAATTAAGAGCTAAGCGCAAGTTTTCTCTTGAGAAGAAGATTATGGCTGGCATAGATGTCTTGATGCACAAGGCGGATTTTATACACAGTGTGCGTATTGACCTACAAAATGATATTATTGAGATAGAGCTTTTGGATAACGCCGGAGAGATTATAAGTAAGGAAAAATTGTCAAAGGGAGAGCAGCAGTTGTATGCTACGGCTATTCTTAACGCTCTGGTTGAGGAGTCTGGAATAGAATTCCCTGTATTTATTGATAGCCCTCTTCAGAAGTTTGATAGTATTCACTCACGAAATGTTATCACAAAGTTCTATCCGAGCGTGTCGAAGCAGGTCGTTATCTTCCCATTACTTGGAAAAGAGTTGTCGGAGGATGAGTACAATGCATTATTGCCTAATGTTAATGAAGTTTATATAATCGAAAATGAGAATGGATGTTCTTCATTTAGAAAGATTACTCCAAATAAATTGTTTGAAACACTATCATAGTTATGTTTACATCGATAAAAACATCAAAGATTAATAAGGATATTGTTACAGACTTAAGTCGTAAATTTAACTTGGGCGCAGAGAATATTATTGCGCGTATAGCTTTGACTTATTCCTTATCAAAAGATCGTAAGTTATCATTATCAGATATTGCTGATTCACAAGGTAAGGAGTACAGTAAGAATGTTTTATTTGGAAGCAATCTACCTTACTATATTGGCCTTATATGCGTAAAGTACGGTTTGTATAAGACAGATAAAGATATTCCTAAATATATTAAGTTGCATATTGATGATGGATTGCAACTAATGAATAAGGAGTTGAGAGATAATCCAAACTTGAATGGATATGATTATTTGATTGATAAAATAACTAATGGATTAGAAGATATCTTATGTTGAAAGATGTAAAATTTAAACATAGTTATTCTTCTGGATATGATGAGCCAAAAGAATTCTTTACTGAAGCACTAATTGAAAGCTCATCTTTTGATTTAGGCTTGGGATTCTTTTCATCTAGTGGAATAAGAAGTCTTGCATATGGTTTTGCCCTGTTCATAGCGAATGGAGGCAAAATGCGTGTTATCATAAACCATATATTAAGCAAGGAAGATAAGCAGGCTATTGAAAATGGACAAAAACATTTGTTCGAGGACTTCGAGTGTCGTGTTTTATCTGATATAGATAAGTTAACAAAGACACTTTCTAAAGAAAATGAACATTTCTTTCGCTGTTTGTCGTATTTGATTTCTATTAACAGAATTGAATTTATCGCGACTATTTCAACTAAAGGTGGATTAGGACATGACAAGTATGGGGTATTTACAGATGAAAAAGGCTGTAAGGTGGCATTTATTGGATCTGCGAACTTTTCACAATCAGCATTAGAATTAAATGGTGAGACAATCACTGTATTTACATCTCCAGATGACAATAAAAGAATAGCAGAATATCAAACATTATTTGATAGATCCTGGGAAAATGATACTCCCCATTTGCTCCATATACCAATCGACAATGTTAAAACCATAATTTGTGAAAAGTTCCCCAAAACAACTATTGAAGAACTTTTAGACAATAGCGTAAATTTGCGAACTGATAATTCGTATAGTAATACCTATATCAAACCACTATCTCAAAGGCTTTTAGATAAGATTGAATTAAAAGAACAGGAACCCCGTTTCCCATTCCCAGAAGAAAGATCAATCCAAATTAATGCATATAATGCTTGGATTAGCAATGGAAAAAAAGGTGTTTTTGCTATGGCAACAGGTTCTGGCAAGACAGTTACAGCTCTCAATTGCTTGAGAAAGCAATATAAAGAGAATGGTTATTATAAAGCAATAATTGTCGTACCCACTCAAGCATTAGCAGTTCAATGGGAAAAAGAGGCAAAAGCTTTTAACTTCCAAAATATTATATCCACACATACGGATAAAGATTGGAAGAACACTTTGAGTCGATATACAACAAGAAGTTTATTAGATCAATCAAAGAGTATTATTATCATAACGACATATGCGACATTTAACCGCAAGGATATACAACAGTTTATTAATAAGGTTAAGGGACTAGAAACCTTTATGTATGTAGCTGACGAAGCACACAATATAGGTTCTCCAAGTTCATTAAAACATTTACCCCATAATATACAATGGCGTATAGGTTTGTCCGCAACACCTGAACGTATATACGATGATATAGGCTCTGAAAAATTATATGAGTTCTTCAATTCTAGACCACCAGAGTATACATATAGATATACAATGAAACAAGCAATAGAAGAAAACATATTATGCCACTATGATTATTACCCCATATTCGTTGAGTTAACAGACTCTGAAATGGAAGAGTATGAATATATCTCAACTCAGTTAAGGAAGTTTATAGATCCTGATACAGGAAAATATAGACCCGAAGCCGATAAATTATTGTTGAAGCGTAAAAGAATTATTCATAAGGCAGAAAATAAGAAAGTGGCGATTTCTAATTTACTAGAAGACTTAAAACAAAAGCGTAAACTTGATTATACTTTTGTTTTTGTGCCTGAGGGATATGAGCCTGATTACTCCGAAAGAGATTCGTATAACATTGATCAAGAAGATATTCATATAATAGATGAGTATGCACAGATGTTTAAGGATCAAGGGTACAGTTATCATAAATACATTAGTGGACTTGATGATGCTCCTGGCATATTGAAAAGTTTCGCAGATGGAGATATTCAAATTTTACTTTCAATGAAGTGTTTGGATGAAGGTGTTGATATACCACGTGCGGAGCATGCGATATTCTGTTCAAGTACAGGTAACCCACGTCAATTTGTTCAACGTCGTGGACGCGTACTAAGAAAAAGTAAAGGAAAAGATAAGGCAAAAATATGGGATTTGATTGTTACGCCACCAAATGTGATGAATGATTCCATCGGTATAGAACGAAATATGTTCATTAGTGAAGTTAAACGTATTGTAAACTTTGCTGCCCTCGCTGATAATCAAATAGATATTTTGTATGGAGATTTGAAGAATTACTGTGAGGCTTTGAGAATAGATTTATTTGAGATGCTTGAAGAAGAAAATAATAACTATAAATAATAATATTATGGCTATACAAGACGAAATGTATAAGGCAATTGAGAAAGAAATTAATCAAACAGTTGAATCTGGTGCTGAAAAAGTTACTGTGAACTTTGAAAAAGCAAAAGAGGTTGCCAAAATGCTAACAGATCTATCAACTAGTGTTGGAGATGCAGATGTATTAACAAATCAGTATATTGCCAATATTAAGAATATATGTAACTCATAATACGCAAAGTTATGATTATCAAAAATATTACTATCGAAAATTTTCAATCGTACTATGAGAGTCAAACAATGGAGTTTTCCAAAGGTTTGAATCTAATCATAGGCAATGGAGGAAAAGGTAAGTCCAAACTTTTCAATGCCTTTTACTGGGTATTGTTCGGTAAAATATATATCACTGGTATCGGTTGGTGTACTACAGATAACTTGCCTCAATCTGCCAAATTTGCAATGCAGCGTTATGAGTTCATTAACAAACGAGCTCTATTCAATGCACAAATTAACGATAAAATTAGAGCCTCAGTACAAATCGAAATTGAGGACGATAAGGATAATGATTATATAATAGAGCGCTCTGTCAGTGCATTAAGACTTGAAGGAGAAGAATGGGACTCTAATGATGCTTGGCAAGTGGGCGGTAATATGCTGAAGGTTTCTTTTGATTCCGCCACAGGAACAAAAGTGCTTAATGATTTATTAGCAGAGGACAAAATTAATGAGCTATTCCCAGATGGTATCAGAAACTATATATGGTTTCAAGGAGAGTCACTCGAAAGTCTTATAAACTTTAGAAATAAAGAAACATTAAAAGCAGCTGTTAAGCATATTTCATATTTTCCTTATTACGAAAAACTTTCTGAAATAATCAGTAAGTCTTGGAATGGCGCGAAACGAACCCTATCAGTTCGCCCGTCTCTTCCGATCTCGCAAACTTCAGTTGCGATTTTTC
>ENA-UEQP01000550-UEQP01000550.1-human-gut-metagenome-genome-assembly--contig:-NODE-550-length-41635-cov-5.527383_pt1 | contig 41635 bp, 41 predicted proteins | sample MGYA00242951_ERZ507951 | MGnify/ENA primary metagenome ERZ507951 (study PRJEB26167, sample SAMN06115539) | human gut metagenome | host: Homo sapiens | place: China:Shanxi | collected 2015-11-18...
TTCCATTTGTTATTAATTTACGTTTAATAATGTCTTGTACGTGGAATTACACCCAAAGTTTATATCATAATGAGTAAATTTTAAATTAGTATCGCAACCTTGTTCTTAGCCGCCCCCTAGCGGGTGTTTATCCCGCCCCCTAGCGGGTGTTTATTGTTGGACATATAGGATGCTGAATCCGGAGTTTCCGACCCACTATAAAGTAGTGGTATTATATTAATAGTTTAGTATATATACTTCATATATTCATATACTTCGTATATTCATATATTCGATATATACAAGCGTTTTGCCCCGGCAAAAGGCAAACAAACATCACCTCGCTAACGCTCGGTAGGGGGCGGGCTAAAGACCCGCCCTTGAAATTTTAGGAGATTATAACCTTTCCTATTAAGATTGCGTAGTAGTTACCGTTAGCCTCCTATTAGTTTTGAGATAGCCCACGGGCACGATGTAGTTAAATTTGAGGCATGAATATTCTATTTTAATTCCAGAAGTTTTGATTTAGGTTTTTCGAGGGGCTTCGGCTCCTCGTTTTTATCACACAAGATGTCTTCCCTATTTTAGTTTTGGGAAATTTGTAATTTTACTCCCAGAAAATTAAATTTAATTTTGAATTATGGAACAAAATAAGAAAATGTTATTGTCGGATTTCGAGGAAACTGCACGTAATCACGGTTACGAGGTTTTCACTCCGGAAGAGATAGCTTCCTACACCAAAGACGGTATAGAGAAAAGTCAACGTAATGAACTGTCTCCGGAAGACAAGGAAGAGTTTGCCGTTGACGTTGCTTATCTGGCGAAAGCCATTTGTGTTGACGCAGACGGCAAAGAAGTAACCCGCTATTACCGGGAGGCTCAAGTTGAATGGGGCGAGGGGCAATATTACATCGAGAAAGCCATGCGAACCGGACGATACGCCGATACACGGGAAAACAGACGGTTGGCACGTGTGGGTATGCCGTACAAGAAGAAACCGAAGGAAGAAAAGCCCGAGGAACAAAAACAACATAAAGATGTCGAGGTGAAAGGTAACCTTTCCAAATATAGCGAATCTCAATTGCGGACGCTCGCTACCAAAGCCGAGAAGTTAGCCGATGCCGCTGAAAAGAAAGGTGATTCCACTAACGCCAAGAAGTTCCGTGCTATCATGGAAAAAGCTAAAGCCGAATTGTCTAAAAAGAAGAAGGACGACAAGGGTAGTTCCGAGAAGGGTGATGACAAGGTGGAGAAGTCAATGGAGTTTACCCCGTGGGAAAACCTTATCATGAAGTCTGCCAATAAAACCGACTTTACAGAAAAGGAGCGAAAGGGGCTCGCAGAGAAAGGCGAAGCCATGCCTAATGGTAAATATCCGATACGGAACGAACAAGACCTGCACGACGCTATTAGACTAGTTGGTGCGTCTTCTATGCCGGAGGCAGAAGTTAAGGCTTGGATTCGCAAACGTGCGAAGGCTTTAGGCTTGGAAAGCAAGTTACCAGAATCATGGTCAAAGGACGGTAAAGATGAATAGCGTAATCGAGAAAGCCCGGTACGGGCGTTACGAGGATACTCCAGAGAACCGTCGGTTACACCGGGTAGGGTTGGAATACGGACACGCCGCCGCTCAACAGGAGGCGTCTCCTAATCAACCTAAAAAGGAGGAAAATCCACTTGAACGTGACGCTGCCGCTTTGGAACGTAAGATAGCCGATATCAAAAAGAATAAAAGGATATGGCTTGAATACGAGGACGGGGAATCTCGGTTTAACAAAGTTACCACTCAATTACAGAAGAAACTGGATGGCATTCGGGAACAGTTAAAGAACGGGGCTTCCGAAAAGAAAGAAGAAACCGTGAAGGAAACCGCTACCGTTAAGGAAGAGGAAACCCCACGTAAGGAGGAGAAGCCTGTTAAGGAGGAAGCGAAGGAAACGGCTGAAGTTACCGAAACCAAACAAGACACAGGGGGTGAGCAACAGGAAGAGTTTTCCTACCGTATTAAGTTTGACGATATGCCAAACTCCGGGCAGGTGAAATTTAAGAAATACCTTTCGAACAAGATTAGAAAGCGCATTGATGAATCTTTTAAGAATTTGCAGGGGTTAGATGATAAAACGATTCAGCTTTTACATGATGGCATTGTCAAGGATTTTAACGAAAACTTTGATAACATGAAGAAGTCAGAACGTGCCGAAGCCCTGTATAAAGCGATGAAAGTTAAGAACGAATTGGAGAAAAGAAATAAGACGGATAAATCAGAAAGTTTATCTGATTCTGACAAGCAACTAAGGGATGAAATAGAAACCGGAAAGGTTGTACCTATTCGTAATAAAAGTTCACAAGGTTTTGTGTCTAAAAGAGGGGATGTCTATAAAATGAGTTTAGCAGGTGCGCAGGGTGAAATTTCTTTCATGTACGATTCTATTAAGGAATTGATGGATGCGTTGGTTCGTCATGGTTACAATAAAAAGAATTAAAATAAGAAAGGTACTAATATACGTCTTTACACTGTCGTGGTTTAAAATCTTGCAACAAATTACAACTTCTTGATTCGTTGCTAATGATATGGAGAAAGAGGGCATCCGATGTGACTTGCTTTCAAATTTGTATATTTGTAGCGCATTTTAAATAAGAAATTTAATTTAGAAAAGTATGAAAAAATATGTTTACTCCAAATTGGATGAACGGGTAACTGTTGAGACTGATGGTTTAGGAACTATCAATAACTTCATGATTACCGGGTTAATCGGCGACAATTATGGCAACATGGTTCACGCTGGATTTAATTTTGGCATGGGGCAGTCTGTCACTATTGCTGAAATGTTGAACATGGCTAAAGCCATTGAGGCTCGTGTAGATTGCTATGAAGGGAATAAATTTATCGTTGACGAATCAGCTGACTTTACTAGCGGTGCGCCCGTATTGGCAGGGGTTGTGAACGGGTTGTCATTGAAGGTTATTTACGACGAGAAAACTTTCAAGGCTTATATGCCTGCAGATTATCAAGAGCAATACCCGTGGGATGAAAATACCGCAGCTTCTTTCCCGTGGTTGATCGCTACTTTTGACCGCACCGGAGACGAAAAAGCAACAATGGATATCACGTTAATGGCAAACGACAATCAGTTGTCATTTACCGATATCGAAGAAGCCGTGGGCACAGTAAGTGAAGACGGTAAGACTTTGACTACTTCCGCCCAACACTACGTTTCATTTGAGATAATCAACGAGTTGAACGTTACGGTTCCGGCTGATGTAACGTGGTTCAAAATTAGAGCGTTGTACAGCGGTCGGGCATACGACGCAGCCGTTTATGTGACACCTACGACAATTTAATAGGATATGAGTAGGAAGAAACGACGCATATTAAATCATCAGAATATGGGGGCGCAGAATGCTCCCATACCTGATTTTGATGGGTTGTCTCTTCAAGAACTCCAACTGATGGCACAGGCGGCTCCGATGGCGTTGCAAAACAGGTTACAAAAGGCACTCAGTTCGGAGTCATTTGAAGAGGTAATCAAAGCACAGGCGTTCATATCTCAACAACAGAAGTATGGACGTCGTTTGGCTACCCCCGAAATAAAATCAATACAGTGGAACCCTTCCGAAATTGGTTTTAACGGGAAAGGCTACCGAGACCCGAACAACGGTGTTACTTTTAACACCCTGAACCGGATGTCGGAAATTTACATTATCAAGGCGGTTATCAACACTCGTATTGAACAAGTTCAGAATTTCCTAAAGTACAGCAATGATGATCAGAAACCGGGCTTTAAGATTCGTTACAAGCAAAACCCCGGAGCGATTGGCAACGTTGAAAACAAGAAGGATATTTCGAAGGAGGACATGAAGAAGGTGGAGTATATCGTGAAATTTTTGGAAGATGGTGGTGAGAATGAAAAGTGGGAAACGGAAGACAACTTTCAAGAGTTTACCCGTAAGGTGCTTAGAGACTCTCTAGCCCTCGACCAATTAACTTTCGAGGTTGTGCGTAGCCGTAACCTTAACGTTAAGAAGTTCCGGGCTGTAGACGCCGCTATGATTCGTCAATTGGACACCAACGACCCCCGGTATATGCAAATGTTCGAGCAATTCCGTTGGCACGGGTATTTGCCCCGATACGCTATGGTATGGGATGGACAAATCATACGCCACCCGGTTACGGGCGAGTACGTGGCTTTTTACCCGTGGGAATTGGGATATGGTATTCGCAACAAGTCAACCAACGTGTTACGCAATGGCTATGGGTGTAGCGAATTGGAAACGCTGATAGAGATTGTGACGTGGATATTGTGGGGTATGCAGTACAACGGTAATTTCTTTAAACAGGGTAGTCAGCCGAAAGGTTTCCTAAACGTTAAGAACCAGAATATTGATCAAGGCACGCTGAGCGAGTTTCGTCAGGACTGGAAGCAGACGATGAGTACCGTGTACAATTCACATAAGATTCCGGTTATACAGGGGATTGATTTGCAGTGGATAGACTTGCAACAGACAAATAGAGATATGGAGTTTACCGAATGGATCAAGTTCCTATTTGTTATTGTGTGTGCGGTGTATCGTATGGATCCTAGCGAGTTAGGTTTTCAGTTCCAAGATCAAGCCCGCATTTTTGGGGAAAGAGGTCAGCGTGAACGTTTGGATCACTCTAAACAAAAAGGCTTAACCCCTCTAATGGTGTTTTATCAAAATATTCTGAATAAGTATATTATCAGTGAAATTGATGAAAGACTGGAGTTGGTGTTCACGGGTATTGAGATTGAGGACGAGAACGCACAGGTTGAATTGGATAAGAAGAAACTCGAAGCGGGTATGGTGTCGATGGAAGATATGTTTGAAAAATACTCGGGACGGGCGTTTGATCCAGATATGGACACTATTCTTAACCCGGTGTACCAACAAGCCCAACAGGCTAAAATGATGGGTGGAGATTACATGAATGAAGTAGCCGAGAACCCTGATTCTGGTAAACCTGATGATCCAGAAATTGAGGAGTTATTGAATAAATCTCAGGCAGGCAACCCGATTTTCGGTGCAGCCATGGAATTCATTACTAACCAATTAGGAAAGAAAGCGTAATATGAAAGTTCCGAAACTCCCAAAGATTCACCACCACGTTGATCCAATGAGGTTTCCTAACGTGCAAGGGGCTTATGAGGCACAAGCCAAGAAGTCTTTCAAGGGTGGGGAATTATTTGTGAATTTGGTGAAAACGATGGTAGAAATAGTTAAAGATAAGAAATAATGTTATTCACGGCGCAGGACATACAAAAGATTCTTACCGACGTAGATTTTGCGGTGGCTAAGATGGTAGCAGAAACGTTAGGCAAAGATTACCTTTCTGCTTATGATATCGCCGTGCTGAAACGTAAAGGGGTGGATTTGCTAAAACTTATCCCTAAGTTTCCTACACATTATCAATCTTTTCTTTTTGGTCGTGTTTCAGCCGCTCTAGGAGCGACTGCCGCCGCCAAAATAACTTACCCGGAGTTCGTGGCGTTTATGTCTAAGATGGGTGGTTTGACCCCTTCTTCGTTTGATTTGGCTATGTATAAAGTAGCCGCAAACAAGACGTACACGCATATAAAGAATTTGGGGGAGAGAATTAAAAATGACGTGGGGGCTTCAGTGGCTTCGGAACAGCTTGTTTTCGTGCAAGCCCAAGAGAGGGCTAAAACGGAAGAGGCAATTCACGATGATATTCTTGATGGGGTTGTTGAACAACGTTCCGTTAAGAAGATCACCGCCAATATAGCTAATCAGATGGAGAATTGGGGGAGAGATTGGGGTAGAATAGTGGAAACTGAACATCAGGATGTGTTTAACGTGGGTCGAGCCACGTATTTCATGTCAGAAGATGATGATCCTTTGGTTTACTTTGACGTGTTTCCGGGAGCGTGCAAGCATTGTATTAGATTGTTCCTAACGGCAGGTATTGGAAGCAAACCAAAAGTTTTTAAACTTTCTACCTTGTTAGCCAACGGGACAAATTACGGGGTGAAGGCGCAAAACTGGAAAGCAACGATTCACCCTGTACATCCCTTTTGCAGATGCAACCTAAGAAATGTTCCAAAGGGGTATGTATGGGATGATAAGAAAGGGGAATTCGTTCCACCTGAAAATTTCGAAAGAACTGTACCTCGAAAGAGTAAGGTTAAGATAACTATCGGTGAAAAAGAATATTTAGTATAATGATTATGAATCTTAGAAAAATTTTAGGTTATCGCACAACGGCAGAAAAGTTGGAAGATTACCGGGCTCTTAAAGAGCGTTTAAATGAATTAAGTGTCGTCGGGAAGGGTTTAGCTGATAAGTTTATGTTTCAGAAATCGATGGTGGATGGAATTGAACTTATACCCGAAGCAAAGAGGGGGCAAGTGCTTGACAGTTATAAAACCTTCGTCCAAGAGCATTCTAAAGAAGTGGCTAAGGCAGTTTTTGAAAGGGAACGTATTCTTAAATCTATTGAGAAATACCGTAACGATCCAGAGATAAAAGATGCCTGCCAGAATATAGATACCATTGACACGGCTACCATTGCGTACCGGGCTGGAAATCTGAAAAAGGATGGGTATTTTACCCTGTTGAAGTCCCTAACGGGTGAACCCACGAAGTACGCTGATGTTATTGCTTTCAATAGGGATGGCAAAATGCTCGTGTTGCACCGGGTAACTGAATTGATGTGTAACGGTACGGTATGCGTGCCGGGTGGTCACGTTGATCCGGGTGAAGATTTTTTGGTGGCGGCTTTACGTGAATTGAAAGAGGAAACTAATCTTGACCCGTTAGATGGTGGTATTGAGGAGTTGGGAGAATACCGTAGTGAGGATGCTCATATCAAGTATTACAAGATTTATGTTGACGAGTTGCAACCTGTAACTCTTGATGCTACCGAGCATTGTTTCTACGAGTGGATTGACATTGCTGAAATACCGTTGAAACCATTCATATTCGATCAAGGGAAAAACATTTTGAAATTGTTAACCCCGGAAGGATTTGAAGAGAAGGTAACCCCATTGTTAAAGGCATACCACGAGGGTAGAATAGAGAAGGCTGCCTTTATACCTGCCTATTCTTTCATGCTTGCTAAAGCGTTAGGGGTTTCTACCGAGACAGAGGGTCGTTTAATGCCCGAATCTTTAGAGGGAAGCAACGGTAAGCGCAAGCGGGCGATCGTCCCTGTACGAGACCCTAAGAAGAACGTGGAGCGCATTCTAAAGGCAGTAAGCGGCGAGGCAGAATTGTATTTAAGCAAAAGCCTGAAATTGGAAAAGCCTTTCATTATCCATGAGGTAACGTACAAAAGAACTCCCGAGACCAATTATTTGACAGAATTGGAACTTGTTTACGAGGGTGATGAAGCCCAAGTGCGACAAGTGCTAAAAGTATTGAAAGATAATTTCTTGCGGGGCGATGGCGTTAAAGTTAAGACAAGTCACGAAGAATTTCTGGCAGCTAACGAGCACGGTACAGATTACGTCGGTGATCCCATATTTGTGGAATTAGAAACCGTTGCGTAATTTTGTGGACAATTATAAATAAAAGGATATGTATAATCAACTCGAGAACGATTTTAATTTCTGGCTACCGATAGATGTTGCGAAATCGGAAGCCGAGGTGGCTACGGAATACCCCCGTGGTGATGATCGTCGCTATGAGAATATGGTTTTCGAGGGGATTGCTAGTGATAATAGTCAAGATTTCCAAGGTGATTCAATGGAACCTAACGGGTTTGAAATTGATTACTTCTTGCGGCATGGGTTATTTAACCTTGACCACCTAACCACCAGAGCGAAAGAATTGAAAAGTAGATGGTGGATTGGTGAGCCAATAGACGGTAAGATAGTTGATAACAAGTTTTGGGTAAAAGGTAAACTTTGGAAAGATTCCCCAGAAGCTAGAGCGTTTTGGGATAAATGTATTGAGATGCGTGCGAGTGGGGCAACCCGCCGCCCCGGTATGTCAATAGAAGGTAGGGCACTTGAAAGAGACCCTAAAAATCCCAAGCATATAACCAAAGCGGTGATAAATAATATTGCGTTGACAATGACCCCGGTCAATTTCAATTCATATTTAGATTTTGTGAAAGGCGTTCAGGTTCAGGATTTTATTCCTACGGGTGAAATTTTGAAAAGCCAACTTGAAAATCGGATTATGTACGAAACTGTCGTTGGAAATCGGCGTTTGGTAATTGATGCTGATTTTAACATACGTGAGGAGGCTCTATGATAATCCGTTTTGATAGAAAGAAATTTTGTAATAATTTTAACCAGAAAAATTGACAAATTATGTTGACGAAAGAACAAAAAGATGATGAGTTAATCAAATCAATGCTTGTCAGTGGTTTTGAGGAAAGTCTCATTGAGTCTTGGCTTCAGAATGGAACCTTGACCCTTCAGAAGTCTACTCAATATGGTCCGGATGATCATGGCGAGGGAGACCCCGGTGATACGAAAGAGAAACGTGCTGACAAAGTTACTGAGAAGCGTAAGAAAGAGGACGAAAAAGCTGACGAGGCTAAACGTTCTGAAGAAAAACGTGAAAAAGAAGCCGATAAGGTAGAAAAGGGTAACGGCGAAGAAGGAGATGGAGAAGGTGAAGACAAGGTTGACAAAGGTTGCGGTATGGGCGATGGGAAACCGGGCGATCCGAACCAATTGGCAAAATCTTTAGGTTTTGACACCTTGTTGAAATCTATGGAAGATACGTTGTTGGCTAACCAAGCTAAGTCTCAAGAAGAGTTTGCTAAGTCTATTCCGGCTATGATTGAAACCGCCATGACTGCAATGTCTGAAAAGATTGAAAAATCTTTGGAAGGTATGCGTAACGCTATTACCGTGATTGGTAATGCCGCTCCTAGATTTAAATCTGACATGAGCCAAGCCTTGATCGAAAAGAGCGTTGCTAACGGTGGTGGTGTACAGGACACTGAAGGAAAGACCGCTTTGAGCATCTCTAAAGACCGTCCGGTTGTGCGTGCGTTAATCATGAAATCCATTGAGGAGGAAGCAGACGAAAGTTTGAAGAAATCTTTGGAAAGTGATTCCTACGCTTACTTGACTGACCCGCTAGGTGGTGCAGTAGGTGAAAAGGCTGCGAAGTATCTTTACGACAAGAAAAATGTTCGCTTAGTGCAATAAATATTTCGTGATAACAAAATAAAATAAAGAATAAAATGGATTTATTTAACTACAAAGGACAAGAGAATGCTAATCCGTTGGATAGTATGTCGTCTGAGGACATCTTGAAAGCTATGGAAGCTGGATTGATGACAGGTATGCAGTATGACAATATGTTGAACAATGGTGGAGGTTTGAAACCTGAATCATTGGACTACGTGTTGAAAAACTTGGAAAACCGTTTGGATCAGTTGGTATTCTGGAATGAAATGCCTCGTCAGAAAATCGAGAACACTGTTCATCAGTATAACCAATTGTTCAAATATGGTCAGGAAGTGGGTATCTTCAACCAAGAGGGTGAAACTCCTACTGAAACTGACTCTGTTTACAGACGGAAATCAATCGTTGTTGCTTTCACGGGTGTAACCGGGCAGGTAACTCATCCGGGTATGATTGTGCGTACCACGGTAGGAAGTTTGTACACGAAAGAGGTTGAGAACAAAACCATTTTGTTGCAAACTATCCTCGACAAGAAAATTGTTGACGCTAACCGCCAAAAGAATCCGGAAGAGTTTGATGGTGTGTTCGCACAGCATATTGAAGGTATCAACGACATCACCGGTGGTTTGTTAGGTAAGACTTCCGAGCAAGTGCTTGACGCTTACTTCGGAGATGTTGCCGTTATCAACGCTAACGGTCACGTGTTGACTGATGCTATGGTTGAAGACGCTGCTCAGGCAGTTGTAAACGACCGAAACGGTGTTATCGACCGTATCGTTTCTTCTCCTATCGTGTTCAACAACTACGTGAAACTGTTCCACGAATCAAAACGTGTGCTCGTTGGTATGGCAGGAGCCGTAGAAGGGGCAACGATGGGTCAGTCAGTGAACAACATTGTAACACAGTTCGGACGTGTTGCTATCAAGGCTGACAAATTCTTTGACTTCGCCGCTCCGGTGAAAATAGGTAAAGGTAAGACTTCTGAGAAGGCTCCTAATGCTCCGGTAGTTGACCCGACTACTCCGGTAGCTGTGGCAGTTGACTCTAAGGGTATGTTTGGAACCGAGAACGCAGGTACTTACTTCTACGCTGTTACGGCTAAAAACCGTTACGGGGAATCAGAACCTGTATTGTTGAACTCTACCGCTCAGGCTGTCGGGGCAACTCAATCTGTAACCCTGAAATTCACGGGTGCAACTTCTTCCGCTTATCCGGAAACTTGCTACGTGATCTATCGTTCAGAAATGGATCCTGCCGACATCACTACCGCTGACTTGTTCCCGATCTTCGAGGTTAGCAAAACTGAACTCGCAGCCGGATGGGACGGTGCAGCCGCAGGAACCGTTCATGACCGTAACCGTTGGATCGCTGGAACTAAATCAGCTTTGGTTTACTTCAACGGTTCTGAAATGATGGAATACCTTGAATTAGGTGGAACCATGAAGTTGGATTACGCTATCGTTGGTCCGAGACGTTCATTCTCTGTATTGAACTACGGTACTCCGGTAGAATACCAACCGGGTAAGATCGCTCGTATCATTAACATTGGTAAGAGAGGAATCCCAACTGTAACCGCATAAGGTTAATTCTTTCATAAATGTAAGGCGAAACGGGGTGGGGCTTGACCCTGTCCCGTTTCTTTTATTAACATCAAATTTTAAGACAATGGATTTATTTTCAAGAAAAGCTGGAAACAGAACTATTAATTTCAATGGAAAACCCGTTAAATTCGTGAATTGCGTGGCAACCGTTGATGACGCTTTTGGCGCAGAAATTTTGAAATTGGGTTTTCCGGATTTGTACGAAAAGGGGAAAGAGCCCGCATACCAAACTCCTAAAGAAGTGGCTCTGAAGTCTGACTTTAAAGATAGAGAGGCTTTCTATCAAAAAGAACTTGCACGCCTTACTAACGTGAGCGAGGCACGTGCCAAGAAAGTGAAAGAATTGGAGGCAGAGGTGAAGGCATGGAAAGAAGAGTACGAGAAAGAACACGCTTTGCGTCTCAAAGGTGTTGAGGCACCCGCAACTCCAGCCCCAGAACCTGTTACCGAAGCCCCGGCTGAACAAGCCCCTACCGATCCGGTAGAGACCGTTGAAGGGGAGGTAGAAGAGTCTGCAGAAATTGCAGAATTGCGTAAAGAATTAAAAGGCTTAACAAAGAAAGCCGATTTGGTTAAATTCGGTGAAGATGCCGGAATTGACATGACAGCGATGAAGGAAGCTAAAATGGCTGACATCATCGAATATATTATTGCGGAAACGAATAAATAATAATCCTTATGGGACAGCTTACATTAACAATGAAATATCGAAAAAACGAGGGGATGATGTTATCTCCGGCTGAAGTTTTTTCAATATACTTGTATGGTATTAAAATACAGGGCGGCGATGGAACGGCGTTTAGCAATGAGAGTATGAGATTTTACATACAGGCGGCGCAAAAGGAGATTGAGAATTATTTCAATCTTAAACTGAAGCGCACGTTCATTGATAAGGAAAAGCTGACGTTTTACCGTGCGGATTATTGGCAATCGTTTCCAATACTGTTTCCGAGTTACCCCGTCAACGTGCCATTATCGCTGACGGGGCGATTCAATCAGTTGGAACAGATTTCCTACCCTACCCAATGGCTAACGGTATCTACTAATAGTTACGGTATTTATCGTCGTAGGGTATCTATTGTGCCGACAGGAACCGCAGTGGCAACCGCTAATGCGGAAGTTATCTTGAGCGGTCTTACGACGCAATTAGGAAGTCAACATTTCCTAATGATTCCTGACTATTGGGATTTCCAGTATATAACCGGGTTTGATTTAGACCACTTACCTATGGACTTGATTAACATCATGGGGATGATGGCGTGTTTCGGACCGTTGGGTATAGCGGGGGATTTAATATTGGGTGCGGGTATTGCGGCGCAATCGTTAGGAATTGACGGGTTGAGCCAAAGTATCAGTTCAACGGCATCCGCCACTAACAGTGGTTACGGTGCTCGTATTATTCAGTATCAGAAAAATATTGCTGAAACTGTCAAGAGAATTAAATTGGTTTATGACGAAGTGAAATTATCGGTGTTTTAATCATGGCAGGAAGAACAGTACATAATTCAGACGCCCCGCAAATGGTAACTCCTCAGGTTTATTTTAAACCTGAAGAATTCAATATTGCGATATGGGAGCACGCATACGATATTATATGTGAGAAAGCGATACGTTGCCCGTGTCAGGGTGCGAGTGGTTCTCCTATTCCAACGTGTCAGAATTGTCATGGTTCTGGTTACTTCTACGTTAATCCGGTAATGACGAAAGCTATCGTGCAAGGGCTTAATCGCATCACTCAATACGTGCATTGGGCTCCTGAATTGATGGGAACGGCGGCTATCACGGTGCGGGATCAGGATAAGTTATTGATTTCATATCTTGATAGGATTACTCTTAATGACGAGTACTCTGCCTTTTCAGAAATGATTGTAAGCCGGGAAATGACCCCCGAACACGTGAGCGTTTTCTTGTCTTACGCTCCTATTGAAATATTTAACGTGTGGTTATATTCAGCGTATAACGAACCTTTAGTTCAGCTTGACCCTTCTTCCTATTCTGTTAATGGGGATAACCCTTACTGTATTAATTTTGAAGTGGGGGCAGTACCCGCCGGAGTAGGTGTGTCAGTGTTTTACAAACACCGGGTGCAATACCACGTGATTGATATGCCGCATGAAATTCGGGCATCTGAACAACGGAATAAGGTTTCCGGTCAGTTGGAATTGATAAAATTACCGTTGCAGGTGGTTGGACGGCGTAGCCATTTGGTTGATATGCAGCGTCCTAATTACGATGGCAGCGGTGTAATATATAACGATTATGCTCCCGATTCACATTGATTTGACGGAAGTCATAGAAGAATTTGCCTTAACGGGTGATCAGGCTAAGCAACTCGGTACAGAAATTATTGACCGAGTTGTTTCCGAATATGCCACGAAGTGGGAGAACCTTGTGAATAAAGGTTTAAAGAAAACCCGAAGTTTGTACAAACGTGCCATGTACGTTCAACGGGAAAGCGATACTGCCGTGGTATTTGGATTAAAGCCGGGCGATAATGGTTTGGCGTTAGCCATTGAAGATGGGAAACCACCTTTTGACGAAAAGACGGGCTTTGCGGCATCTGCGAAACGTAAAATAAAAGTAGGTGGGGGTTGGTACCTAACGATACCCTTTAGATACGCCTCTGCGGGGGCTCTAGCGGAGTCTACATTGTTTAGTGGTGTATTACCTAAAGAAGTGTACGAGGCAGCTAAAAACGCCGCCGGGCGACCCCTAAAGACGTCTCAATTACCCTCCCAATACCAACAGTTAGGTAAACGCAAGGAAATTAAGACAGCTGAGGGTGTGATTCCGGAGTACGTGCATAAAGCCCCTAAATTTCAAGGTTTGGTTAGAATTGAAGTTGGGGCTACTCAAGAAGAAAAGAGGGGAGGATATTTTACGTTCAGAAGAGTGAGTGATAAGAGCGAACCTTTGAGTTGGATTCACCCCGGTTTTGAAGCCCGTAAATTTATGGACAAAGCCTTAGATGAATCACAGGTTGAAAAGGTTGCTGATATGGCTATTGATGAATTTTTAAAACAAATATAATGATAACGATAGCAAGGTTTAAACAGATAGTGGAAGGTTTGCTGTATTACGTGGAGGAAGATTATCAAACCGTGCCTGAAGAACAAACGTTATTGTATCAGATGTTCTACGGGGTAACGGATAGAAATTTTGATTTCTACGAACAGGCAAAAGCCATTTTTACTCGTAGAAATACGAGCCCTAGAAAAGTTATAGCCACGATGGAGTTTCCTAAAGATAAGACACATTTTCCGTGCATTGTAATTAGGGAGCCGGGACGAGGCAAAGGTACGGTTGATCCGTTTGGTGGCTTTGGTGTACCCCCGTTAGATGAGTTTGGGAACGATCCATACAGGCGTGAAGGCTTCGTCAACTCTAATCGTTCGGACGTACAATTAATGTGTCTTAGTGACAATATGCTAGAGTCTATCTTGATAGGTGAAGTTCTATGGACTTTACTTATTGGGGCACGTAACACGCTAGAACAAGAATTTGTGAGATTTGCGTTTAACGCTGAGGATTTGATTGCTCAGAATGATTTGTTCCCGTTACCTATTTTGATCAAGACAATTTCGGTAGAAATAGAAGATGTAAATAGATATGCTTCTATAATAAGACCTGAATTGATTACAAAATTTGTAATAGAAAAGGCGATTCCGGTTGGTTCAGACCCCGGTTGGGTTCCACCTGTTACCGAGTTCGTGGCGTTTGCTCGACCTTATGTTTGGTTAGAGCAAGTTGAAGATATGAAGACTAATGATTTGTTTTCAAATACAGATTGGAAACTTTCTACAGATTATTTGCGTAGTCGAAAGAAGGTGCAAAGTAAGGATTCTGAAGATCAGAATTAATTCAAATTATTGTATATTTGTTCAATCAAATAGCAATAAGTAACAATTAAATTTATAATTTATGGCGAAGGCAGCATGGTTGACCATTGACCCCACGGCGGGGGCGGGCAACGCAACAATTCAGAACACGGGTACAGTCCATACTGGACGTGTACAGCGTGAAACGACAGTCACGAGTGTGGCGACAGGAGTTTCTCCTAATAAGAGTTATCAAGTAATTCAAAAGGCAAAACCGGAATTCGTTAATTTTACTAACGGTTCTGAAACTTCAGTAGGAAAAGAAGGCGGTACTTTAACCCTTACCGGAAAGAGTAACTCTTCTAAATTGACGTTTGCCTTGTTGGATTTGTCAGATAACAGCGCAACAACTGGAGTTGTGGAAGGTGGTTTGAAATTAACCTTGCCGAGTAATTACAGCGCAGGTGGAGCAACGACCGCCAATGGTGCTGCGATTGCAGATGACCCCGGTGCGGAAGCAGAGTTTACGTTTTCTATTGTATTCTCAAACATTCCGGCAAATACCACTATTGATGAACTGACGGCAGCTTTGAAAGTAACCACGGCAGGTGGACAATCTGCTCAGATTTCTATCAAGCAAACGGCAGGTGATCCTACATTTACGTTCGGTCAAGCTACCATTACTTTGGAAGCATCCGGAGCCGCCGTATCTCAGTCAATTACTTCTAACACGGAGTGGACTTTGTCTTAATATGGCTAAGATACGTAAGGCACAACGATCGGTGAGCGAGGGGGTAGTTGCCCCCTTAGCTACTTCCGGCGCAAATACCGGGTTTGATAGGACTATGACTATAACTGGGCGCACGACGGAAGGGTCAGTGGTTTCGGTAGCATCTTTTCGGGTCGTTCAGCCGGGTTTACGTGAACCGTTTACAGTGTCTAACGGTACTGAGTTCTAAGATGCAAATGGAGAAACTTTTGGTGTATTGAAATCTTCATAAAATAAAATATTATGGCATATAAATCTAAGTTTACAGGTGCGCAGATAGACGAGTATTTGACTATTGTGCAAAATCAACAAACCAACCCCGGCAGCATTCTTGACAATGTTACGGAAGAGCAAATTTTAGCCAAACTGACGGAAACTGGAATTTTGAGCAAGTTGACCGGACAAGGTATTATCAATAAAATAAATACCGTTACGAAGAATATCGTGTTTACTAAATATGTGGACGCTCAAGCCGGAGGCGGTAACTCTAAACAATCTTAATCATGGCAGACTTCCCATTCGCTCTTTGTAAAGAGGCAGCAACGATAGCGGGTATTACCCCGACGGACATTGGGGTTCCTGCAAATGATTGGGTGACTAAAAAGAAATTGGTAGCCACCGGGAAATTCGATGCGGCATCATTATCCAAATATGCGGATAATGATTTCGTTTGTTTAAAGGATTTGGCACAAGGTACGTTTACCGTTAGTCTTTCTTTAAATTCTGACGTGAATACACGTGGTAAGGTATCTATTAACGGTGGTACACCCGCCACGACAGCAAGTGTAGAATTGGCTGCCGGAACTGATGCCGTTTGCTTGTGTACCATGTTGGAAGGTGACGTGTTCGACGGATGGTACAACGGTTCAACTAAGGTTAGTAGCGCAAACCCGTATAGATTTGCGGTTGTTGCGAATGCGACACTTGTGGCAAAATTCTTTTACATGGATGCTTCTCCTACTAGTTTGGATTACACGGCAGAAGGAGGAACGAAAACCATTGCAATTGAATCAAACGTTCCTGCATGGACGGTTAGTTAGTAACAATTAATTAAAGATATTATGGCAAAGGATTCTTGGTTGACCGTCAGCCCCATGTCTGGCAAAGGTAACGCCACGTTGCGGAATTCTGGAACGCCCCACAAGGGGCGTCTTCAGCGTTCTACCGTGGTGACTGCCGTTGTGAAAGATATGGCTGAAGGAAAATCTTATTCAGTGAATCAAAAGCCGTCAAGCGAATATCTTACTTTAGATAAAACAGAATTTAGTATTGGAGAGGCGGGTGGTAATGTAACCGTTACGGGGAAAAGTAATTCTGCCCGTCTTACTTTCACGTTAGGTGAATCAAGTGCGATTTCAATCCCTATTCCTACCACGTACACCGTGAACAGTTTTTCAAATTCAACCTCCGCCGCCATAACGGGTGATCCGGGGGCTAAAGATGAATTCACGTTCAGTATCACTTTTGCCATACCTCGAAATTTAGGGGCTGAGCGAGTGGGGGTGATAGTGGTGCAAGGGTCATCTTCCACGGTGTCGGCGATTGCTAATATCACGCAAGCGGTGGCAACGTTTAAGATGACTTACACGAAAGGGGATTACATCAACACTATTTCCAAGACTGAAGAGACTGTACAATACGGAGGAACTGCCACGTGTACGGCGACATTACTCGCTAACACGCAGCAATACTCTTACACGTTTGACGGTTGGTACGAAGGTTCAACGAAAGTTGGTTCCGCTTTGGCTTTAAGTGTGGCGAATATTTCTAAAGCCCGGAGCTTCATGGCGAAAGGAAAAAGAACTACCAATCAATACACTTTATCAACTAAGATTACCCCGACTGGAGGTGGTACTATTACCGGAGCGGGTAAAGTAGATTGGGGAACTCAACTTTCGGTGACAGCAACCCCGGCAACAGGGTATAACTTTACTAATTGGGTTTATAGAAGTACTTCTTACACGACTAACCCCTACACGGTAACGGTTACACAGAATGAAACGATAGAGGCTGTCTTCACTTTGAAGAAGTACAGAATTACCACGAGTGCGGCGTATCGAGTGGCAGAAAGTGGTGATTTCACGGCAGGAACAACCGGAGGAACCGTGACGGCTTCTGCCGATTATAATCATGGTTCTACCGTTTCTTTGGTTGCTTCACCCGCTACCGGGTACAGTTTTGCGGGTTGGTACGATGGGACTACGTTAGTTTATTCAGGAACCACTTATTCGTTCACGGCAACACAGGCTAGAACGTTAGTTGGTAGGTTCCAACGCAGGTGGTTCACGATCACGTTTACCGCCGGAACGGGTGGAAAGGTATCCCCCACGAGTGCTAGAGTGCAATGGGGAGGGTCAGCTTCTTCTACCGCAACCGCAAACACGGGCTACACGTTCAGTGGATGGAGTGATGGTACTAAGACAGCCACTATTTCTAAGACGAATATTCAGGCGGATGCCTCTTATGCGGCTTCGTTTGGAATTAATACTTACGTGGTTACATACGTTGCTGACACGGGTATAGCTTCGGTTAATCCCACGAGCCAGAGTGTTGAACATGGAAGTAACGCTTCTGGATCAACCGCCACCGTTGCCACGGGTTATAATTTCTCAGGATGGTACGAAGGAAGCACTCGAGTATTCACAACACTTGCTACCGGATCATTCGGACCGATTACGGGGAATAGAACGTTGACGGCGAAAGCAACTATTAAGACATTTTCAGTAACAGGTAATCCACAGTTTAAGAATACTGATGGAGGTACTTCTTACACGGATGGTACTGATGGAGGTACGGTAAGTGGATCGGGCACGTATAACTATGGTTCAACGGCAACGTTGACCGCATCGGCTAAAACGGGATATACATTTGCAGGTTGGTTTGATAGCGATGGAACTAAGGTTTCAAGTTCAGCCTCCCTACAAATTGCGAATATTACCGCTTCGGTTACAAGGTACGCTCGTTTCGATAAGATATGGTACACGGTAACTTACACTAAGAACGATAATATCGCGAGTGTTACTCCTGCATCTCAAAGAGTTTCTTACGGTAGTTCGGCAGCAAGTACCGCAGCGTTACCCGCTACCACGGCAGAATTCACGTATTCGTTTGATGGATGGTATGAAGGTACCACGAAAGTAGGTTCAGCCCTAGCGTTGAGCGTTACGAATATCACGGGTGCTAGAACGTTCCAAGCCCGTGGAATTGCAACCACTAGAAGCTATACTATCACGGCTACTAGTGAGAACACCACGTATGGAACCGTGACTGGAGGAGGTTCGTATAACTATAATGCAACCGTGACGTTGGAGGCTACCCGTGAGAAGGGTTACACGTTTAGTGGGTGGTACGAAGGTACGACACGAGTGAGCACTTCTGCTACATATACATTTACGTGTACGGGTGCGAGAACGTTGGTTGCGAAATGGGCTGTTTATAACTTGACGATAACTGTGACATGGAATCCGACCGCTTCTAAAGGAACGGTTACTGGATCGTTAACAGGTCAAGAAGGTACTAAAACAACGTTAACCTTTACTCCCGCAGCCGCTTATAATTTTGACCATTGGGAAAATAATTATGGCACGACAGGTGGTAATGGTACAACCTTTACGTTTGGTGGTACGACCTCTATTGAGGTGATTTGTACTATTAAAACATACACCGTTTCTTACACGAAAGGTACTGGAATTACGGCAGTAAGTAGAGCAAGTGAAACAGTTAATTATGGAGCCAATGCAGCGGGATCAACCGCTACCGTTCAAACCGGATACACCTTCGATGGATGGTACAACGGTTCAACGAAGGCTTCTTCTTCTGTGACGTTTGCACCTACTAACGTGACGGCTACTGTTACTTATGAAGCCCGTGCGACGATTAACAAGTTTACGGTAACGGCTTCCCCGTATTTCCGTACCACTGATGGCACGGGAAGTTATACTTCTGGAACGACAGGGGGTACTGTAACGGGTGGAGGAAGCGTGAATTATGGTGGTAGCACTACCGTTACGGCTGCGGCTGCGACAGGTTATCAGTTTGATGGATGGTACACCGCAGGTGCTACGGGTGGAACTTTGTTAAGTTCTAACGCAGCTTACACCATTACCAACGTTACGGCAAATCAGACAGTTTACGCTCGTTTTTCACGTATTTATTACACGGTAACTTACACGGTAGGAAATTACGTTTCAAGCGTTAGTAGAACGTCTGAGAGAGTTGCAAAAGGGGCAAACGCTTTAGGTTCTACCATGACTATTAATGCAACCACGGCTCAGTTCTCTTACGCTGTGGATGGTTGGTATAATGGTTCGACGAAAGCAAGTTCCGCAGCCACTTACGCCCCTACCAATGTGACGGCAAATCTTACGTTACAAGCACGTGCCACTAGAACGACACGCAGCTATACCGTAACTTACGCTAAGGGTGATTATATTAGTGCAGTGAGTCGGGCGAGTGAGTCGGTTGCTTACGGTGGAAACGCCGCAGGATCAACGGCTACCGTGATGGCGACAACCGCTCAATATTCTTACGCTTTCGACGGATGGTACAACGGTTCTACACGTGTTTCAACGGCGTTGACTTACGCTCCTACGAATATAACCGGAGCGTTAACGTTGACGGCTAAGGGTACTAGAACCCTTAGAAGTTACACGATTGGCGTGGCGTTACATAGTTCTAATCCGGGTCGTGGTACGGTAACAGATGGAGGCACTTATTCGTATGGAGCCTCTGTAACGGTTAAATGTACTTTGAGTAAATCTGGTGATGTTTTCGACGGATGGTACAACGGTTCTACGAGAGTGAGTACAAGTCTTTCTTATACTTTCTCATGTACGGGTGCAGTTTCGTTGACAGCTAAGATTTTGTTCATTGACGTTTCTCCTACGAGTCTTGATTATACCGCAAGCGGTGGTTCGAAAACAATTACAGTCACTTCCAATGTCGGAAGTTGGACGGTGAGTTAATAAGAGAGGAGCCGGGGCAACCCGGTTCCACTCCTACATGAAATAGGAAGCATCAGTAAAAAAGATGATAGAAAATTAGTAATTTTACTTCCTGAAAAAAGTTTGTAAAAATTAATTTAATAACGACAATATGGCAACGAGTGTCTATTTTAATGGAGCAATGAGAACTCTGCCCGGTGTATATTCAACGATTACCGCCGGAGAAAGCAGTGCGTCACGTACTCTCGACTTTGGGACAGTCCTGTTAATTGATACGGGCATCATGGGTGCAGGTTATGGCGGTGGTTCTGGAATCAACGGTCAGAATCTTCAGGGAAAAGATGCCGTGTACGAATTTGAGGATGTAGCTTCTTTTAGAGAATACGTTAAAGGAGGTATGTTTTGGAAATGTGCTGAAGCACTTTTCACCCCAGACCCTCAAAATTCTGACGCGACAGGAATCAGTAAATTGTTGTATGTACGTGCTTGCACTACGGAACCCGCAACAATGACATTTTCACCCACTGGAGGTGGAAGTAATGGTGGAACTCTTTCTATCAAAACTATCGATGAGGGATTGAATGCAAACGGTGTGTTGAACCCGGAAAATTCAGAACAGCTTCAAAGTGGTTACGCATGGACGGTAGAAGCCGGGGTTGAAGACCCTTCAGCTTTGGTGATGAAATTCTGGTTGGGAACCTTTACAGGAATGTACGAAGACCCGATTACAGGTGTTGAGTTCCCCTATAATGAAGTAACGGCAGCGCAATCTGACCCTCAGTTGATTTGCGTGTCACCGGAGGTAAACAATATTTCTCAATTGATTGCATGGATGCAAACTGATGAGAATTTTGGGGCTCGTTTCATTTTGGATATGAGTAATACCACGGTAGCCGGAACAGGTGAAATTGACGCTGATGACATTACCACTAATGCGGGCTGGAAATTGGCTTCTGGCGGTACGGAAGATTACAAGGCTACAGATTTGGATGATGTACTTTCTCAGATTTCAGATGTTGAATTCAATATTATGTTCTGTGATCAGATCGAAGACAACGCCAAAGGTGCGTCAGTGCAAAAATTGATTACTCATCGTAACACGCAAGCCGTGTTTGATAAATTTGTTTACGTTGGGGCTTACCCCTCTAAAGCTAAATTTGCCGAGTCTCTTGCTCTTGCTAAGCAATTCAATAGCGCATGGGTAGTAACTGTCTCGGGCGGTATTGGAACGGCTAGCGATTACGTTGCGACCGGAATACGGTGGTGGGGTGTATTCTACAACTTGTGCCAAGTGATTGGACGTGTAAGTGGAAAACCGCCTTACGTGCCTGTTACGAATAAAACCATTGGAGGTGACAAGTTACAGCACATCTTGAGCGAAACTGAAAAGAAGAAGGCTTTGGAAGCCGGGTTGGTTGTTGTAATTCCTAACCCCTATTTGCGGAGGTTTGTGATTTTACAGGGTGTTACCACTTTGCAAGATAACACGCTTCTTTTCAACAAGAAGGGAGATTCATTCAGTATTCAATTCATGCGTGTTCTTGCACAATTGAATAAAGAATGTGTTGTGAATGCAGAGATTGATTTGTTGGGTGATGAAAACGGTGTTAACCTGAATACCCTGTCAAAAGGGGCTTTGGAAACATGGACGATCAACTTCTTGCAGTCTAGAGTGGCTACGGACAATCAAGACAACTTGATTATTCGCTTCCAAAACGTGGTAGCAACACGGGTTGAGGACTATTACAAAGTGACCTACGAGGTTGTTGTAAATAGTGAGATAACGAAGATTTTCTTCACGGGTTATGTATTACGCAAATAAAAATTGAACAGCTATGGCAGCACCAAAAGTTTATACAGCCCCGAAAGCGTTTATTAAGATTGATAATGAGGTTGCGGGGTATTGCCGCAACCTGAATTTTTCGGAAAACGTAACTAGGGCAAACGTGCAAGGTTTGGGGAACCTGACTCTTCAGGAAGCCCCGGCAGTTTCTTACTTGTGCCAATGGAGCGTATCTCAATACTTCATTAGTTTTGATACCCCGGTAATGCGCAAGATGTTGAAGAAATTCGGAACCATTGCACAGATAAAGAATAGTTTTGTTTTGGGCGATATTGCCTTTGACATTACGATGTACTCTAAGACGGTAGTAAGTGAGGATGCTCAAAGCAAACTCGTTACAGAAGTTGACAACACCGGAGAGACAATTGCTCGTTTACAAGGTTGCTTGCTGAACACCAATTCTTTCCAGTTAGCGGAGGGAGGTCTGGCAGGTACAGATATTTCAGGAATTTATCTTGAACCTATAACTTTGGCGGGTTAACACCCCGCCTTTTTAAAGACTAATACGACATGATTAACGACGAAGTAACAATTAAGATCAAAGGGGTCGAGTACCCGGTGAAGTTCCCTAACGTGGGAGAGTTTTACAGGATAGAAGCCATGAAACAGAATTTGTCTATGGGCTACTATAATGTAATGTTATCAAGTGCTTCAAATCAGGCACAGCACGCATTGGACATGATTGACATTCAAGCCACGTTGGTAATCTTGTGTCCTAACCTTATTGAAGATTTGAAAGTGAAAAACTTCAGCGAGTTACACATTAAAGATTACGTGGTTATTCGGGATGCCTACTTGAAAACCATTGCGCCGTTCTTTAAAGAGATTGAAGACCTGTTAAGAGGGAAGAATGAGGATGACGTAAAGGGGGAGTAATATGAAGCGTTCCGAGTTGGTACAGAATGTCATCAACTGGAATAATCGGTTCCCGTTGGACAGGTGGTGGCGAATAAAGCACAATGTAGCGTTTATGTCACCCGTCCATCGGGAATCTTCTTTTATACATCAGTTAATGGAGTTTGAAGAAGATAAATTATTTATGCCGGATATTTCAGAAGAGGTTAAATACGTGCCCGGTGTGATTTCCTAAAGACGAAACAAACTTTAGAAAGTTTTGCAGACGAAGCACAAGAAGAGATTAGAAAAATGCTAAAGATGGAAGGAAATGGCTGAAGATAAGAAAATACGAGTGTCGGCGGATTTAACCCCGTTACAGGAATTGCGGCAGGGGGCGCAAGCCTTGTTAGACGACATTAACAATATGGAAGGTCGTTTCAGAGCGTTATCTGGAAAGACACTTGACACTATTCAGGCGCAAATTGATTTATTAAAGGAGCGAAATAGAGTCGCAAACGAATTTAACCCCGGTAACCCTATATTGTACCCCCTTACACCGGGTCAGGCTTATAGAACTCCCACTGGAGAGAAACCCGGTGATCTAACGGTTTCAACCCGCCTGTTAGAAGCCGTGAAAAGGATTGGTGATATTTTGGAGGCTCAATTTAGAAACCAACAGAATGGCATTTTACCAGATGATGGTAATCCAGATGAGGGTGGTGGTTTAATTCCGCCTACGACACCATCTCGAGGAGGTTCTTCTAATGCGAGAGGCGGCAACACGAGGTTTCCCACTTCTTTGTCTGGCTTGATGGGAATGTTGCCTATGGGGGCGTTGATTATGGGGATTGGAACTATTTTAGGCAAACAAGCCCAATTTGGAGCAACTCAATACGGGGCTGAAAACGTGTTTCAACGCCAAAATAACATTGGTAACCATTGGTTACTGAATATGCTTACTTTCGGGATATCAGGAGCAGAAGCAAGCAAAAGAGAGGTTGCCCGCACTTATGCCGCTCAGAATGATAAAGCACTGAGAGATTATACTTCTCTTCATGCAGTGGGTTATGAGGGGGCTATTGGTAGACAAGTAAGTGGATTTTTCAAAGAGAGTGGCGATGATGTCAAGGTTGTAGATGTTCAACGAGAAAGACCTCTAGATGAGAAAACTGAAGGAGCCTATGTCGGTGCTAACATTGCTAGAGCGTTGGGTGTTAACATTGATCCTAAACAAGTTTACACTCCTACCACTTCAACGGCTCAATTATCTTTAAGAACTGGAAATGGTGATGAATATAGAAATTGGGCTTCTGACACGTTAGGTTTAAACATTACTGATTATTTACAACGTGTAGCCGGATTAGAAAGAGCCGGGGTAAAAGGGCGTAATACTGAATTAGAAGATATCAAACAGCTTTTAGTAGCCCAAAGGATTCGTGGGTTATCTGATGAAGATTTAGCAGGTGTTCAGCGAACCACTCGTTTTGGACGTGGAGGAATGACGGGTGCGGGAGTGGTGCAAGCGTTTGATACGAATTTGCAGGGTTTCTATCGTGGAATGCCAGATGCAAATCAAAGAATTGCTGCCACGCTAAGTGAATATCTTGATCAATTCAATAGGATGTCTGAGAATTTGCTGTCTAAGACAGGATCAATTGAACCTGAAAATATTGTGCGTTCCATGACTAGCATACAGAACGCCACAGGTATGGAGGGGCGACAATTGAATCGTGTCCAGGAAGCATTAATGGGGCAAAATGTGGCACAGGATGATGTGACACAAGCGTTGTTATTGCGTACCGCTAGAGGGATTAAACCTAACGCTCAATTATCTGATTTACAGGCGATGATAGAAAAGATGCCCGGTGATACTGAATTACAAGAAAAATTCTTCACTTCCCTGCAAAGTATGACGGGCGGCGGAGAAATGATGCGTCAGGTAATGAAGGCGGTTTTTCCTGGATTATCAATGACAGATATTGTTGATCTAGATAATGGAAAAATTAAGCTAGATGAATTATTTAAAAAGGGTACGACTAAGGGTGGAAAATATAGTGATGCCACAGCCCAAGCAATGGTCGGAGATGCAGAGGCTTCTACTGCCGGAACTGATAATCGTAAAATATTGGATGGTATTGCTCAGACTATTAAAGGGGGGCTTCCCGGTTTAAAAGAAGCATTAGAATCTGTTGAAAAGCCGTTACCTGTTATGATTGTAAAGGCTCCTCCGGGTAGTGCGGGTGAAGATATGATGTTTAACGTCTTTCCTGACCCTAGTCAGTTGTTTAGATTATTAGAGGAAGGGGTATATGTGTTACGGGATATTTTGTCAGAACAGAAAAAGCCCGTTGAACTTCCTTATAGACCGTAAAGCTATGGCAGAAAAAACAGATAAAGAATTAAAGGAAATTCCTAAAATTTCCATGTTTGGATTTGTAGGAATCGATGGAAAGCGTGAACCTGTTTCAATACCGGATTTCTTAGATTGGGCGCAGTCTAAGAAAAAGATAGCTTTTGAAATGGTTCCAGAGGCTTTTTACAAGTTTGAAAACGAAGGTATCACAAACGCACAGCGCATTATTGATCAATATAGCGATGTTGAAAAAGTAAAATATAAAGATGAGATAGCCCAAAATCAGCCCCCGATTATTAAGCCGGGGACAAATGTTTTCCTACCTAATATATCTATAAAAATAGATATTCAGGAGATATTAGGTTCAGATGCCTTTTGGTCAGAAATTCAAGAAGCGTTATTAACCGACCCGGATTATGTACCGTTTGATGATATAGAAGGGGAGTCCATGTATTTAGAAGATGCCGGGCGTGACGAAGGAGCGGGAATTAAGGCTAAACCTTTAAACGTGCAGGTTTGGATATATAGCCGGGCAAACAACAAAATTTATGACGTGAGTGCGTTTATTAAGAATGTTATCACTAATAAAGATTTTGGGGCGGGCACGTTTACGTTAGATTTCGTTCCGGTTTCACAATTAAATCTTGAAACGTGGGGAGGTGAATTTGCTAATACCCACAGTTTGACGAATAAGAATCAGCGCATCAATGAAGATTGGTTCATGAAGTATGTTCAGAACAATGATTTGGTATTTATTCGTTATGAACGTTTAAAGGCAGAAAAATTTGAAGATCAAAATGGGGCGTTAAAACCCGCTGACCAAAATTTCATTGTGGAGGCTTCTAAATTAAACGATGATAGGATTTGGGATATGATGGGGCTTGTGGACACCGTTACCATGTCGGTCGATGCTTCGAATAGCGAACATTCTATTACCGTAGCCGGGCGAGATTACATGAAATTGTTTATTGAAGATGGCTCTTATTTCATTCCTTTAAAGTTTGTAGAAGGAAGTCCTGATCGTTGGTTTTACGGGGGTGATCCTGATACGGGGTGGTTTAAGCGTAACATGGTAACGGGTGCGTTCGACTACTACTTTGCGTATTCATTCCAAAAGATTGATTCAGTTATTTCATTTGTGATAAATCAACTATCTAACATTAAGATAGTGCCTAATGAAGTGTTTGCGGCTAGTGGGGTTCGTAAAGAGAAATACCCTGTGGAAACAAGTGATGACAAATGGAAGAATCAAAATCAAGTTAATGGGGTATGGCAAATGATTCGTGTGTTTATTGATAAGGCACTTGATGATAGAAGAATTGTTGATCGTTCGTTGGTAAACCCCGAAGGTTCTCTATTGGATTTCTTTAACAAGGTATGTCAACAACCATTCGTAGAATTCTGGGGTGATACGTGGGGAGGTGAATTTGATATTATGGTAAGGCAACCTCCATTCACGGGTAAGGCGATTAAAAGCGTTTTGAATTCAGAGAGTTTCGTATCAATTATGAATTCTGATGTAATGAACTTGGATGTCGCCTACGATGATAGAGTGTATGCGTGGTATAGAATTATGCCACAAAACAGCATGATGGGAAATTCACAATTTTCATCGCTTGCGTTTGTTCCTATTATATTTTTCAATGAATATTGTGAAATGTATGGAAATAAACGGTGTATAACGAATGATGTTTACCTGTCTGAAAGAAGTTTGAAAGGTTCTGACATGGGTAAGAATTTGAATACCCTTTCCCAAGGTTTGCTGAATGATTTGTTGTTCGTTGTAGAAACGAATGCGTACCTCCCATTCACTCGTAAAGGGACTATTACCATAAACGGGGATAGGCGTATAAAGGTTGGGACGTTTATTCGTTTAGAAGCTACTAACGAACTGTATTACGTTACAGCAGTAAATAATCGGGCAACATTTGATAATAATTCCGTTGACCGAGTAACACAGTTGACAGTCGAGCGAGGGATGTTTATTGATGTAATTAAAGGGCAGAACAATTATTTTAATATCATTGATATTGAAGGTATTCGTCAGGAAATTATTCAACGTAATTCAGAAGTGAAAAAAGAGGAAAAGGCGTCTTCTCCTTCTAAATTTGGGGTGAATAAAGCCGTGTTTGATTACTTTGTAAACAGACAATATTACAAGGATTATGAGAATAAAAATAAAACCATATAAACAGGGGGTGCGTCCGGTAGATAGCCGTACCACCGTTCAGCAAACGAGTGGTTTCGGTTACGTGATAATTCCAGAGGGGGTTGATAGAGATCAATTCGTTGAAACCTGTTTTCGTAAAAATAGGATTTCAATTATCGATGATGCTAGTGGAAACTTGATTCATGATTGTTACGTGTCAAACGAAGCACTTCAGAATATCAAGTTTCCAAGAGTGGTGGGTGAAAAAGGAATTCCCGTGGTATGGACTTCCCAACCCACCCAGACAGAACCGATGATTATCGGAACATTTACTCCTACTGAAAATGTTAATATTCGTGACGATGAGGAGATTGATATCGTGCGTGCGTGGGATGGTGGATTATTGACGATTAAAGGAAGTGCTAAGGATGGTAGCCTGTTTGTTACCATGCGGGGTCAGGAAAGCGGGTATATTCAGGTAATGGCAGACGGTGATGAGAATTCTTTACTGGAGGTTAGATCAGCCGGGTCTGTTAAGGTTTCCGCTAATCAGACAGTGGCGGTAGAGGCGTTTACAGAGTTAACCGCCAAGGTGATTGACCCTGAAACCGAAAATGAGTCGGGAATTAAGATCAATAAGGACGAATTAACCGTAAGCAGTACTTACGGTGACCCAGAACAGCCAAACGTCGTTAAAACGACCGTAACGACCGAAGGTATTGTAACCGATGTCACGTTTAACGGTGGCAACACGTTTAACGCCACGGTTGACCCCTCTAAAGCGTTGATCCAATACCAAGATTCGCTTGTTCAATTGGAAGACAAAAAGGCAACGTTTCAACAAGGGGAAGCGATGGTGCAATTGGAAAACGGGAAGGTAGCGTTCATTAACAATGGTACCGGGTTAAACGAGTTGCTCACCAAAATTGTTGACGCGATAGCCACGCTGACGGTTTCTACGGCAGTCGGACCGTCTGGAACCCCGTTGCCTCCTACCATTCAGAAAACGACAGAGTTAACGCAATTATTGAAACAATTTTTTAACAAGTAAGATTATGTTAGACACGCAAGGACTTTCAGACGCTATTTACAATTTGATGACACGTATGCGTCAAGAAACAGAAATAAAAGATAGAGATTTTGCTGATGCACTAGCGGCAGCCATTACGACGTTTGTGATGACGGGTGAAGTACCCGCAGGCATAGCCGTTGCGACGACGGGTAGTGCCACGGCACAGACGGGAGCAACGACGGCACCGGGTAAAATTGTCTAAGAATGTGCTATATTTGTAACCAAATAATAAACAAAATATGGCGAGTGCAATTGTAGAACAAGTATGGAGCCTCCAAAAGCAAGTTGGAGCGCAGGCGGTAGCCGCCATGTATCCGAATGATTTCGAATGGTACATGGTAGCACTTGAATTGACCGATAGCCAAGACAACACGATAGATTACATAGCTTTCCCTATTACACCGGATTCTATCACGAAAACGGAACCAACTCGTACCAATGTTAAAAAGTCTTTGTCTGGAATTACTGTTCTCACGAATCCTTCCTTTACCCCGCAAGAGATAAATATCAAGGGTTCGTTTGGGCGTAACTTTAAGATATTGCTAAATGTTAGTAACCCCGTAACCACTACGGGGGTAGCGTTTAGCACCGTTTCAGGTAAATACGATTTATATTCCATTAAAAAGGGAGCGTCTTTGCTAACCCTTAGGACTTCTCAGTTTAACGTTGGAGTTAAAACCGGGTACGGGGTAACGAAGATTATAAAGGCGATGCTCTCTAAGAGCGTGGGGTTAGGACAGGATGGTAAGCCGTTGAGGCTATATTTTTACAATATGGCACTCGGGGAAAGTTATTTGGTAGTAGTTCCTCCTAGTGGTGCTCAATTTTCGCAGGATTTAAGTAAGAATATGATTTGGAATTATAATATTACCATGATTGCGATAGCACCTTTGGAACTTGTTGCCAACAAGAAAAATGCCAAGAGTTGGCTGATAAACAGTCTGGCGAATGCGGCTATTCAAACCGGAGTGAATGATTTAGCAACCAAAGTAACACGAGCGATACTATGAAAGCTGCAATGGAAATATTTAAGGACATCACGGGGTATGATATTAAATCGTACTTCGAAGATTTTGTGTTGCTTTGTAACACGTATTACCCGAATATAGTGGGTTATTACATGGGGCAAAATATTGATGTCAGGGATTCTTTTGGGAGGCTTGATGCCCTCCTAAAACAGTCAGAAGCGATTGAGCCTTTGTTTTATTTGAAAGCAAGCGGGTTCAGCACTCTTGATTCATGGGAATTGCTTGACGTGTTTACGGACTGCCAAACAAAACTGTGGACGATTAATAATTCCTCTCGTTGGCTTCGCTCAGCCATTTTAGGGCGGTATGGGAATAATGTGGTTCTTGAAAGGGTTTTGAAGACCCGTGAGACCTTTGAAGACGTTGCTTCAGAGTTAGGGTTGGATGACCCGCAAGATTCGTGGTTCAACATTGCCAAGAACAATTATGTTGAAGAGGAAGATTACACCGCTAATGACGGTGGAGGAATGTTCAAGATAAACATTAGGCAGTCTGGAAACTTCGATATTCCAAATATTGTTGATAACTTGTCAACGGAAAAGATATTAGGAAAAGACATAAGCGTGGATTTTGGGTTTGTAAATAATGACCTTTTAACGGTGGAATTTAACGATGCCATACGGCAGACGTTTAACACGATTTTATCATCACTGAAGGGTTCAATTCCAGAGTTTCCAGAATATGGTTTTCCTAATGATATGATAGGTTCTTCAATGAACGCTATTCAATATCCGACTATTTTCAAGCATTTGTTGAATATGTTTCAACGAGATGCGAGGTGGATAGAGGTGAATTTGATAGATTTGTACGCTAAAGATGATAACATATTTGTCAAATTGAGTGCCCGGACGGTAACGAATAATTATCTGGAAACAAATATACAATTATGATAACGAAATTAAACAATACAATCTCCTTCCTAAAGAATTTATGGGTGGAGACATTTCTAAACAAAACGGATAAAGTGTCAGATATCACTGACAATTCTGTTTTGAATGGAACGGCGTATGCTAACGCCAAGGTAGCGCAAAAGTGTTTGAAGGAGGTTGCCATTGTGGAGGCACAAATATTTCCGGAAGAGGCTTCGGGGGATTATTTGGATAGAGCGGCGAGTTTGTTTGGCGTACCGCCCCGGCGTGGAGCGTTAGGTTCCTCTACTTATATTAGAGTGTATGCTGACCCCGGTACGACTTATACTGCCGGAACGAACGTGTTTGTTAGTTCAAGCGGCGTGCGTTTTCCTATTGAGGAATCTATGACTGTTGGCGATACCGGGTATGGCTATGTGAAAGTAAGAAGCGAATCGTTAGGGGCGTTTACCAACGTGGACGCTAATAGTATCGTAACGTTGACCCCGGTACCAAGTGGTCACCATGAATGCACTAACGAATATTATGCAATGGGTGGGCGTGATGAGGAAGATGATGAAACGTTCAGAATAAGAATATTGAATCATCAGAATATAAACGCCGAAGGCACGTTGGAAAAACTGACGCAAGTGTTTTCCGCAGCTGATGATCGTGTGTTAAAGATTATGTTCGTCGGTGTGATGGAGGATTCTTTCTTGCACGTTCAAATCGCCACTCAAAACGGGCAGCAGCTTTCTTTACAAGAATTGCAGGTGTTGTTAGATGCAGCCACTCCCTATTTCGGTATCGGAGATATGATAGTGTCAGGGCGTTTAATGGGTATCAAATTGGAGAACGCCACGTGGTATGAAGTGGGTGGTAGTACCGGAGTAGATTTCCGATGTGAATTGGAAGCCGGGTATGACGTGGCTACCGTGCGCAAGAATATTCAGGTTGAGTTAACCAAGTATTTGGATTTTCGTTATTGGGAACCGGGTAAGAAAGTTGAATGGGATAACCTGTTAGGTATTGTTAAACGTACTGAAGGAGTGCGTTACGTGGCTGACGAGTATTTCTTACCACGTACAGATGAGTCCGTACCTGAATGGGAGTTACCCCGTATAAAGAAATTTATTATGAGGAATTTAGATGGGGAAGTTCTTTTTGATGAGGAGGATGAGTTTTCTCCGGTGTTTTATCCCAGAAGTTAATGCCTAATTTTTAGACAAAATGCCGTATATTTACAATGAAATAAGTTAAAATTGAGTTGCAAATATACGGTTTACGATTATGATTATGGAGGTCAGGAATTTCAATATGCAGTGGTTAGCCGGGGCGGGAAGCACCTTATTAGGGGCATTCGCACCGATTCAGGATATGTTGATTGGGGTATTCATATTTATTGCCATTGATTTTGTCGTGGGGTGTATAGCCTCCTATAAACGGGCGAAACGCAGAAAGGTGAAATGGTACTTTGAAAGTGCTAAAGCGTGGAATACCATTTACAAACTAGCGTTTAGTTTAATAGCGGTTTCGTTGTCTTATTATTTGGATACTAAAATATTTGATTTCGTTGATTTGAAGTTGCCTAACATGGTAGCGGGCTTTGTATGTGGGACAGAATTTTGGTCGTTCTTGGAAAATGCAGGCGACATTAGCGAACATCCGGTGTTTCTGGCTATACGGAAGATAACAAAACGTAAGATTAACAGAGTAATAGAAGGGGATGACCCAGAAATGAATCTTGATAACGATAAAAACTAAGAGCCATGGAAATATTAGTTAAAAGAACAGAATTTACCGACACCGCCACGATTGGCACTATGTATATTGATTCTGCAAGAATCTGCGATACATTGGAAGACGCTCGTAGGGATTTACCCGCAGAGTGTCCTAATACCCCGAAAGGAATTGCGTGCAAGTGTAAGGAAAAAGTTTACGGGAAGACTTGTATTCCGGCGGGGCGGTACCGGGTTATTTGGAGGTATTCTCCTAAGTTTAAAAAGGAATACCCGGCTATTGAAAACGTACCCCATTTTTTGGGGATATTGATTCACGCCGGGGCAAACGTTGATCATTCTGACGGGTGTATTTTGGTGGGAACCCGCACGCCTCGTCAAGAGAAACTCAGCCAACAATTCGTGGCTTCCACGAAAGTGAGTAGCATGGTGAAAGCTGCCATTGATGACGGTGAAGAAGTTTGGATTACTATAACAGAAGAAAGATGAAAGATTTTGTATTAAAGCATTGGAAAATTATTCTTATCGTGTTATTAGCCGGGGCACTCTTTATAACGATAAGAACGGCTTCAAAGAATAAAAGCAAGTACCAGAGGGAACGCAATAATGTGGAAGCCTTGATGACGGAGTTGGAACATGAGAAAACGAAACGAGGCGAAGATGTTACCACAATACAGGAATTGCAATTGACGGTTTCAGAATTTAAGAAGTTACGTGCCGAAGATGTTAAACTGATAGAAGAATTAAAGATAAAACCACCTCAGATAAAAGAGGTGGTTAAAACTGTGGTAGAAACTAAGATTGTTTATAGAGATTCTTTAGTACAGGTTTCGCCCGGTAAATATGAATGGAATAAGGATACAAAATGGTGGACGGTAAATCAACAAATTGATTTTAACGAGAACCCTCCTATAAATAACTTTAAGATGACCACCCGTGACAGCCTCACGCACGTATTATACAAGGTGCCAAAATGTAAATTCCTTGGAATACGTTTTGGAACAAAAGGCTACGAAATAAAGGTGATAAATCATAATCCTGACGGCACGATATTATACAATTCATGGATAAACGTGAGTAAGGATAAAACCCGTAGAAAAAGAGATTAATATGTCTACACTAGTATATAGAGATTATCCACAAATAGGTAAGGGATTTCGTATCTCTACCAACATCATTCCGGCGGCGGGCTTGATTCCGGTGTTACAAGCGGCTCGAGAAGGCAACCGGAATTTATATCGTTATTCGAAAGATGGCGGGCAGACCTTTACGGATTGGGAAATTTTAACAACGACGACCCTTGCGGCGATGGGCGGCTTGCACGAGGTGTGCGAGTTGGTGGTAGATTACGTGACTGATCCCTATAAACGGGTGGAGTACCGTAGCCGCATGGCAACCCCGTTAGCCGATCCGTTATCTACCGTGATTTACGATAAGTCGGTTTTTAAACAGTTTTTTGAAAATAACGACCCTCAGGTGCTTGCGTGGGCTTTAAACGTGTTAGAGAAGTTATACGAGCCGGGTATCGTTCCGTTGTATATTAAACGGGACAACGAGGCAGACTACACGGCGTACTTCTTTGCTATAACTCATTTCTTTGCGTTCATCGTGATTTACGCTAGGAAGTTTCGTTTTATTGAAAACGATGATTTTCTTATGCAGAAATTCATTGAAGGGTGGGGGCTAGTGTATGAAAATATTGACACGCCAGAGCAGCGTAGCTTTCTATTTAAGAACTGGATTAAGCAGTTTTCTGAAAGAGGAACGTTTCAAATTACCCAAAAGCAAGCCGAAAATGAGGATGGTGAAATTATACGGCTTGATGGTGAGTTAAGAAGATTAGTAGGGTATTCCAAACCCAATGAATTCATATTTGGTGCGCTTGCGCCTCAGGATACAGGGTGGTGTATGGGATGGTCATCACCCACGTGGGATGGCACCGAAACGGTGAATGCGGTTTCAAAAGGGTATGATTTCGGACCAGATTATTCTGGGGGTGCTTACAGTGATAAGATTACCTTCGGGGAAGAAACCATTACACTTCCTAAAGATGAAACTCCAGTTAATAACACCATTTTAACCGAAGAAGAATGGTTACTTTATTTGGAGGGCAACATGCCCCCCGGTTTGGAATTGTCTAACGTGGTGGGGGTTGGCAAACTTGAGGAATACCCTATCGTGGGTAGCGTGGAACGTAAAATGATGGATAATCGTTACGTGCTGGTGCCAACAGGTTCGGGAAGATCGGGGGTTGATAGCCAAGCTGACACCACTAAAGTGATGGAAGTTTACCGAGGATTGAATTATGAAATTACCGTTTGGGTGAAAGCGTTGAACGGTGATGAGTATGGAAATTCTTTACCGCAGAATATAGAATTTGGGGTTAACTGTTATAACGGAAATATGCAGCTAAGGCAACAAGTTCGTTTGACAGATTTTCAAGCTACGAGTAGTTTCTTTTTAGGAGATCGGTACCAAAGTCCGTGTCTAGTGGCTAACAAGTGGTACAGGTTGAAGGGGATTATTTACAATATTGTGGAACTGAAAGATGAGGATTTGTATCTGAATTTCTTAAATGGTAGACCGTTGCGGTTTATAGAAGATATTCGGTACATGGCTCCATATTTGGTTCAGAATAGAAGTGGAAACGTTTCCGATATCGCGATAGGGGGTATCGTTTTGAAGCCATTGTCCCTACCATTCACGCAGGGGTATTTAGGACAAAAGAACGTTATAGCCATGTACGCTGAAATACGTTCAGCCCGTACTAAAGCCGATATAGAATCTTTTATAAAAAGATATCTTGTAAGTTACAAGAACGTGGTTTCCGTAACGTGGTTGGATTGGGTGGTTCGGACGTCATGGTTTGCTACCTTCTACGTTTCTAACACGTATAACGGGGCTATGTTGGAAGGGGCTAAAGTGACTGTGACGGTTCGGGGAGGTGCGCAATTTGTAAACAGCACCGATGAGAATGGTTACGTGCGTTTTGAAGTGCCCGTTGATAGTATTATAGATTGGACGTGCGAGTACCGGGGTGTCACGAGTACCGGGTTTGAAACGATGAAATCTGATAAAGATGTTTACGTTAGAATGACGGTACCGTTGAACGTGTCTGTTGAGATCGTAGAGCCGGGCTTTGGTACGGTAGTAGTTACACCTGAGCCTCCACAGCGTTTGCCACGTACAGAGATTAATTTGACGGCTACACCCGCACCGGGTTACGCTTTCTTACGTTGGGAAATTGCACCGGAAGGGGCTGTTGACACACGTAACCCCACGGTATATCAATTAGGGGACGTTGATATTGACGTTAAAGCGATCTTTGAAGTTTCAGGATCATTACCATTCTCTCCGGCAGAAGTGGTTATACCGCAGGCGGGAGGAAGTAGCAGGTTGATTGCATCCTCTAATGTGAAATGGGCTATTGATCCGTTACCGGGTACATGGGTTTCCGTAACTCCGAGTAGTGGTGATACCCCGATAGAAGTAGAAATTATTGAAGAAGGATAATAAATAATTATTATGAGTAAATTAAATATTTATCGGAACACATTCTTAGAGAAAGAGGAACTTGATCAGTTGGTCAAGTTCTCCACTCAGAATACGGCTTTAGAAGCCATTCTGTCGGCTTCTCTATCCTTTGGGCTTGTGTCTCCCGGTTCAAAACCGGGTGCGCCCTTTAGGGTTACGGTTTCCACTACATTTGGAACCGTGAACATTGCCGGGGGGTACGTGATCGGTCCGAATTACAAACCGTTTTACGTGCCGTCGCAGCAGAATTTTGTCATTCCTAATGACAATCAGTACTATTGGATTAAGGTAGCGTATCGGTCAACTAACACGGAACCGGGTTACGCCGCAGTTGATGCCTCTGGTAACTTATCAGGAACGGTGAATTTTGCGGGCTTAGTTCGAGGTCAAAGTTCTGGGGTTGCCACGTGTATCAAATTTGTTAAATTTGATGAAGAGGGAAATCCAGTGGCAGTACTGAATGACAAGGTTTATCAAGTAGTTGATATCGTGAATGACACGAATCTAGTGTTATCAAGTGGATACGCCTTACAACCGGAACAACAATTGAAAGTCGTTATTTTGGGAAGTATGCCTATGGGTCGTCGGTTCACTGACGCTCAATTGGCGGGCGGCTTGTATCAATATGATTCTTACAAAATCAGTTTGGTATTGGAAACCACCACCGGAGTACAACCTTCTAAAGATGAAAACGAGTATTATATCGCTAGGGTGCAAAATAACGGAGGCTCGATAACGATTTTGGATGAGCGAGAGGAATTTTGGAATTTAGGTGGAGGAGCACCTTCGGAGTTATTCACGTTAACGATTTTGCCAAACCCTACTGACGCCCGAGTAATCATTGACGGAGTGGTTACTAACACCGTGACAGGTGTGAACGGGCGAACGGTTTCTTATTCCGTTTCAAAATCTGGTTATGTTACTAAAACGGGCACATACACGTTTCACGGTACAGATGAAACTCTGACCGTGACGCTTGTGGAAGACCCAAATCCTCCCGTGGAGATTCAGGTGACTTGTCGTACTGAAACAGGTGACACCTCACAAGGTTCTATTCAGTTGAATAGTGGGAACAAGGTGGCTTCTGACACACAATCAGCTATTGCGGGGATACCCCAGACGATAGAGGCATATCCGGCAGAAGGATACGCTTTTGCCGCATGGTATCGTAACGGTGTGCAATGGAGTACAAACGTGCAGGAAAATCCAGTGTTAACGTCTGATACTACATTTGTAGCTTATTTTGTGCCTTCGGTTGGAGATTATTGGGATTTTGAAGTGAAACTTCAGACACCCGTGGGAGGACAAACTCATGAATTATTAACTGTGCCTTCTGCTTCAGGAACAGGAGAAGACGAAGGCGTGATGGTAAAAATAAACTAAGATGCAATTATTCTACACAACGACAGCAGGTTACGATCAGCCCCAACCGAACCCCGGAGTTTCTTTGGGAGGTTATAAGTCTTCTACTCCAGTAGGAAATGATGACTTTGGAAATATTTTTGATGATATTTCTGTGATGGCGATTAAAAACGGCAGAGATGAATACCGGGCTATTATCTTGCGTAACAGTTATAATCAAGAAGTAACAGATGTGACGATAAAGATGGTGGTTCCAGAGGATGCGATTTGCACCTTTAAAATGGCGACAACCGTATTAAATGGTAAGGACAAGTATAACAAACCGTTTATGGAGAATGTGATGTCTCCTACCAATAAACCATTTAACGCACAGTTTGTGGAAATGGTAGACGGTGCGGAATTACTGATTCCTTCCATGCAACCCGGTGAGGAAGTAGGTATTTGGATTGGCAGGCATATTGATGTTGAAAAAGCCCGGTTACAATATGAAACGGTGGCTGAAAAAGATCCAGATGACCCGACAGGTAGAAGATATCGACCTGTGACATTCCCTACCGTTGAAAGTGTTGACGTGGAAATAGGGTGGAACTAAAGGTATGGCGGGGCGACCCGCCTTCCTTAAAATTAAAAATGATTATGTTATATGATGAAGAAACTACTATAAAGATTGTTCTTCGATGTTATGAATATCTTCAGATTAGAATGCGGGTACAACCTCGTTCTATAAACATGAAGACTCAACAACATCAAAAATGGGTGAAGAAGTTTATCGCTAAACTACCACCTTCTGCCGGGGCTGATTTTATTTGGGACTTTCTATTGTTTCAGTTTTATATGTACGCCCGGCAAACACATAAGCAACCCCCTCTATGCTCGTGGTTTTTAATGCAGGAAGCGTGGAGAAGATATGAAGAGTATGAAGAAGGAGCGTTTTATTATTCTCGACTGTGGGGGTCAGAACAGAAATTCAGTTGCCCCGTTAAGAGCCACACGTATACCCCGGTAAAGCAAGAAGTTTTAGATAAGGAAAGACTGAGAATGTCAAGAATTTCTGGACCGAATTTTTGTGTTGCCAAGTATGGGGAAAAGGCATACGTTGAAGGTAGTGAAATGTGTGATAAATGTCCTTTTGAAAAGACGTGTTACACGTTGTTTTGCAACGGAGGTAATTTGTATCACAAGTTAGAACAACTTCCTAATGATGTTTCTGGGAACGTGAAGTTGAGACCCGTTAATTCAAGCATGGCAGATTATGGAGAAGAAGATTTGTAGCAAATGCGGACGTGAAAAGTACATCGTAAATAAAACGAAGTGCTTGTGCGATGAATGTAATTACAAGCGTTTGCACAATGGTTTGACACGGTTTGAGATTGCCCGGTTACGGCAACAAGCCAAACCACCCAAGAAAAAGAAACCCACGGGTGAATTAGAGCTCTTTAAAGAGATTTGGGCGGAACGCCCGCATATTTGTACCAAATGTGGGAAGCCTCTCGGTGCGACGTTAAAACCGATCTTTTTTAGCCACATAAAATCAAAAGGGGCTTACCCCGAATTGCGGTTAATGAAAACAAATATAGAACTCGTGTGTGTCGAATGTCATCAGATTTATGAATTTGGCTCACGGAAAAACTTACAATAAAAGATTACGTATATGGCATTATTAGATGATGATTTTAGCGCAGGCGTGTTAATGAGAATTTGTCGAATTTTGGGTGCACCTAAAGTGGCAGATTTAATAGACTTTCGGGAAGATGTACCTGAAGCACGTTTGAAAAAAGCGATTAACGGGTTTGCGGATAGATTAGAACAAAAGTTTAAATCTAAATTGTTCACGTTTAGGGATAGGGAAAAACAAAGCGTTATTCGCTATTTTATTGTTAGCTTTAAAGCAGGGGAATCAATAGAGGGGGAACCAATGATAATCATTAATGATTTCAAGGAGGGGATTAAGGCTGATAAGAATCCTGTGTTAGATTTACAACTAGTTTATGACGATATAGAAGATCGTGATAAAGATATTGAGGATTTAAAATTTTTACTAAAATAATTTTGTTATGGACACAACAGTAAAGTACATTATTTGTGCCGATGTAGAGTCTGGTGGGCTCCCGAATAAGAACAAAAAGGCTTTTGACGATGTAGCACTCGCCGAGGTGGCTATGGTGGTAGTAGATTGTATTAATTTGGAAATTGTTACCGAATACAATGCGATTATCGCTCCTTATAAAGATGGGCTTGAATACTCTCCACAGGCTGAGGAAGTGCATGGATTGTCAGTTCAGCACCTAACTGAAAACGGTGAAGACATCAAAACCGTGTACAAGGAAACGAAAGCCCTTCTCAAGAAATACGCCAATAAGAGAATAGGTGCTATTCTAGCCGGGCATAATTTTCAACTTTTTGATATTCCATTTTTTGAAGGTATGTTTGCCTTCAATAATGATGATTTGTGGGAATACGTGAAGTTCGTTGAAGATACCATGAAATTGAGTTGGTACCGGGGTTTGGAACAAGAGAATTACAAGTTGGGAACGTGCTGTCGCAAAGAGGGTGTGGAATTGGTAAACGCTCACCGGGCGTTAGCTGATACCCGTGCGAATGCCGAATTACTTATTAAATATTTACAAATTTTCAGAGGGGACGGCGTGGCTAATACCGCCCCGGTTGAAGTGAAATCAAGGTTTAGAGAAACTTTTCAAATTGTGTAAGAGATGATAAGATTTAATGAGGATGGGAAGCTGTCGCATAAACAGCTTGACGCCGTTTTCAACACCACATTCAACGTCCTGGAGGCTCTCCCTACCAAGGCGTTGAATCAACTGTTGGACGGGTATGGCGGTGATGTCGATGAAATGATGAACGAGATATTTAAGCAAACGAATCAGGTGCTTAATTTAAACCATACCTTAGAAACCGAACGTCTTCAGTACGTTGATTGTCTTACGGAATCGATGGATGAAACGTTAAAGGTGAAATCTTACAATTATTTCAAGACGACTATGCTGCCTTCCTTTAGACAAGGGTGGAGAAATTTAGAGTGGGGTAATATGGTGCAGTTATATCCTAGTAGTGCGTACCTTGCCGCTCGTTCACATGGGAAGTGTTTTATTGCGGGTACTCCAATTTTAATGGCTGATTTCACGGTTAAGAACGTGGAGGATATTTACCCCGGTATGGAAGTGATGGGGATAGATTACACGCCTCGTAAAGTGCTTACCCGACATATAGGTGAGGGGCAAATGTTTAGGGTAGAACAAGAGAATGGCATCCCCTACGTGGTGAATTTCTGGCACGTGATGTGTTTGTATGACACCAAGAAGAAAGCGTATGTGGAAATGCCGATGAACGAGTTTTATAAATACCCGGTAAAGAAACAACGTCGTTTTCAGGGGTATCGGGTATTTAGCCCGGACACACCAATTTTTGAAAAGAGTGATATTAGAGTGACTTGCATTGGGAGAGATTCTTATTACGGTTTCATGACAGATGGTGATCATTTGTTCCAATTAGAAGATGGAACAGTGGTGCATAATTCTTACGAGTTTTGTTACGCCTTTCCATTGTGGAGGCTGTACACCTACAAACGCCCCACGTTCATGAGGGCGGACACTCCCGATAATAAGAATCGTCAAGAAACTTGTATTATTACTAATACGGAAAAGTTGGGTAAGGAGCATATTGATAAAATTGCGGAGGAAATTAAAATTAATGATGCTCTAGGCTATCGTATTAACCCGAACGGAAAGGCGTCACTTGCTGCCACGGGTATAGAGGGGGAGAACGGTACGAAATTGCACTTGCGTGGAAAGGATGGGTTTATTCGTGGTTTGCACGTGGGGGCGGCGGTGAGCGATGACTTACCTGACGAATCCAGTATATACAGTTTGGAACAGCGTGAGAAATTGATTGATTTGTTCAACGGTACGATTTCACCTATTGTTGAGCCATACGGGTATAATCTTGTGGATGGATGCGTAGCACCTGATACTATGGTGTTAACCGAAAATGGGATTAGAACGATTGGTGAATTGAGTCCGGTACCACTCGATAGCGAAAGAGGGTATTATAATTGTGGTATTTCTGTTTACAATGGTGGAGAATTAGAATCTGTTGCAAAATACTATATAAATGGCAAAACGAAAACCAAAAAGATAACTTTTGACAAAGGATTTCAATTGGAAACAAGTTTTGTTCACCCGGTTTTAGTATGTGACAAATCTGGAGAATATGTTTGGCGTAAGGCGGAGGATTTACAAATTGGAGATTTTGTTGCTATAAAAGTTGGGGCAAATGTCTGGGGAAAGCCTTTAAATGTAAGCGATGATGAATTATATCAAATGGGGTTATGTATTGCCGATGGACATTTATCTGAGGATAGAATAACAATAGCTAAGAAAGTTTCTGGAATTAGAAAGTATTTGATTGAGAATCAGGGGTGGCATATTGTGAATGGGCAAAGTCATGAAATCCATATAAGATATTATAAGCAAGATAAGCGTGAATTATGGCATAGCCTCGGTTATGAGTATGGGCTGTATAGCCATACCAAGTATATTCCAGAGAAAATACTACATTCTGGGAAAAGAGAACTTGCTAAATTTTTGTCAGGGTATTTTGATGGAGATGGTTGTT
>ENA-UEQP01000555-UEQP01000555.1-human-gut-metagenome-genome-assembly--contig:-NODE-555-length-41411-cov-15.661393_pt1 | contig 41411 bp, 59 predicted proteins | sample MGYA00242951_ERZ507951 | MGnify/ENA primary metagenome ERZ507951 (study PRJEB26167, sample SAMN06115539) | human gut metagenome | host: Homo sapiens | place: China:Shanxi | collected 2015-11-18...
TGCTCATTTTCCATCATTGCCTCCATTTTTCCGTATTATCACTACTCCTGCCACGTCACCCATTTTCACAGTACCAAAATTACGGCTATCTAAACTGTGTCCCCTGTTGTCGCCCATTACCCACAATTCATTATCAGGGATTGTAATGTCAATGCTTTCGCCTGATTGTTCCTGCGGATTTATGTATGTTTCGTTCTGCCATTTGCCATTTATCGCTACACTGCCATATGTGCTAATCGTCAAATGGTCACCGCCAATAGCAATAACACGTTTAATCAACATATCACCGCCATGCGAAATAACTACAACATCACCACGTTCAACATTTTTGAAAAACGGATTATACAGTAACCTGTCACCGTCATGCACTGTCGGCATCATACTATGTCCTGATACCGTAGTACAGCATATCAATCCCGATGTAACCAGATTAAATATTATCTGTGTAGCCGATAACCCCATTTTTTTCAGTCTATTTATGATTTTTTGCATTTCTTCCGCACCTCACTGTTTTTATATTTCAACTGTCGTTCCTTATAGGCACAAACCGCAGACATATTGATAAAATCAATAATTGAAAATGCAATGCAACCAATGAAATACACTGCGGTGCAGTCTGCTTTCAAACCCAATAATATAAATAATACTGTCGGGAATATGCTACTTACCACTGCCGCTATTGTACTGCCTTTACGCATTATATCACTTCCCTTCCGACCTCAACTTTGACTGTTCTATACTCCGTATCTGAACATTTTTTCAATTTCGCTATGGCATAATCATAGCCGTCACCGTCCTGTCGTTTGATACGGACATAAATTTCATAAATGCTATCGCCAATATGCTGAACTGTCACATTTTTAGACGGAACTTCTACGCGCCTGTTAGTTTGATTATCCGTATAAAATATTTTATACGGTACTGATTTACCGTTTTTGATAATATAACCGACAGTAATTTTATACTGCTGTTCCGCATCACCGTACGGATTGTCAACCATTTTGTTAGCGATTATCCCCATTACAAAAATAACAGCAACCAACCCCATCATTACCCAATACAGTGGTTTTGGGCATAGAAACATACCAGCCCATACAAATTTAAAATATCTGCTCATGCTACCCCCTCCGTAATATTCAAAATGCCGAAATATTTATTGTATCCTGCATATGTGTCACGAATGATATATCCGTATGATGATGACGATATATATACACGATATTTCCCAATCTCGGTGGGTGAAACCGTTGTATATTCATCCTCGTTCACATTGAATGTATCATCATTCGCAGAATACGTTTTATATTTCACATTCACGTCACATTGTTTTGACAATTCAACATTGAAACTATGTGGCTGTCCGTCGTATTTTACCGATTGGACTTTATTTGATGTTACATTAACAGCATTTGCTGATATTGACATATACAAATCACATTCACCTATTCTGTAACACGACTTATCCGCCGATGTAATTCGTACATATCCTCTGTTTGAACCGCATTTTGTCATGCTCAAAACATCACTGCCGTTATCGTTGAAATAAATTTCAAATTCAACATCACTGTCATTAATACATTCTGCCGTGATTGTATGCGGTTGACCGTCATATAAAAATGAACGTTCTCCAGTCTGCTTGAAATTCAACGTTTTAGGTCTGACACTGATTGAAATATCTTTGGACAGTGTTTTTCCGTTGCTATCGGTCACTTGAACACCCCAATTATAGCCGCCTGTTTGCATTGGTGTTCCTGATATAGTTCCGTCTGATGTCATTGTGATACCGGGAATATTGGAACCCCAAGTTTGTTTCCAAGAGTACGGTGGACTTCCGCCCTGTGCAGTTAATTGCCCTCTACATTCAGTCTTATATTCGCCCAAATACAAATTACTTGTCGTAATCTCAAAACGCTGTATTTGACGGATTTTATCACCATATTCTGAAAACGGTGTATCATCAGGAACATCAACACCACCGTCTATAATTGCCTGCCGTATTTCCTGTTTTACCGCATAACAAAATGTTATGCGGTTATATAAATTGATTAAATACTGCATAATTGGCGATTTTTCAGTCGGATATTGATATTTGGGTGCATATGTATCATTAGAATATAAATTTCGGATATTTTTAGCATAATCGGCATATCCTCCGGTAACAGTACCACCCTTTTCAACGATAGCCGCCCTAATATCCGCAAATGATGCCATCATTAATTTGAATTTTTCGCAAATCGTCATGATGTTTCCTCCGTCACACCATTTAATTCATCTAACATATCTGACATAGTACCTAATTGTGTATTCATTATTTGCAGTGTACTGTCTAATGAATTAATATTGGATGATATGTCTGACATTGATTTTGAAATGGCTTTTAGGTGTTCTTCCGCAGTTTCTACATTATCTTTTACCATTCCGGGAACGTCTGCCTTGTCAGCATATCCCGGAATTTTAAATCCCTTTTCTGTTGTCGTTGCCATAACAATCACCTCACTGCACGACTTCGGCATTGCCATCGTCATCTTTTTGAATTAAGCTGTGATATTCAAAATTGCCGCAATCCGAACTTGATGAAATTTCAGCCGAAAGAATATAGTTATCCGGTGGTTGTGGTCCTCTGCCCGATACAGTTGTACCGCATATCAACGATATACTGTCACTGTCATAGTTATAACATATATACATATAGCATTTATCTATTGATTGCGAAGGATATGTTGCAGTACCTGATACTTCTTTTCTTGCTATATAATTCACTTTAGGTTTTATAACAAAATTATAACCGCTTGAGCCTTGGCTTATGGAATATTCCAAATCAATTTTCTTTGTTGAATTGATTTTTTGAATTGCCTTTTCCAATCTATCAAACTTTGCTTGAACATCATTATTTAGCTTCGCTAATGTTACCGCACTGTCTTTAATCTTTACACCCGTAACTGAACTGTTTGCAAGTTTTTCTGATGTGACACAACCGTCCGGGTGGTCTAAAACATTTGCATTTTTATGTGCCATAAAATCGTCATACGACACTTCCGCTGCTAATGTTATATTTGCCTCAACGTTTGCAGCATTTGAAACAATAAAAGACATTTGAATATTTCGCACAATATATGTACTTCCGTCAAATGCCGGCATAGCACTCGCACCATCACCAAAATTAATATATGCGTACAATATTTCTCCCTCGTCAGGGTCCTTTGCGATAATACCTAATTCACGCATATAAAATGCGGTATCACCGTTTTTTATTTTCACACGCACTGAAACAGTTCCGTCTTTTTCAACCACTGCTTTCGTCAAATCAACAGTAGCTGATGATGCGGTTGTTCCTGTTTGGTGTGATGGTACTTCGTGAACCATTTCTGTCAAATCAGCGACATCTTGCCCGTCTTGCATAAATCCGTCACCGATTGCCGCTCTCACAAAATACATTGTTGCTCCCGATTGTACTTTTGCCAACAGTCGCAAACCTTTCGCCGTTAATTTTACGGTATCTATTGTCGGTATATTAGCCATGTTAATTAATCCTCCTTATATAGTAACTCTGCAAATGTTTTGTCCTTTATCTGCTCATTTGTAAGATTTTTAATATCGTCATATGTATTATATCTTTGTGCCAGATATTTTCGTCCTTGCTCAACGTCCGAAATATATATGCCAATATTAGCTACTGAATATGCAATAGCATTTTCAGATGTAGTATCAGCTTTGACGGTAACATCTTCACAAATGTATGTAATGACACCGGCACTGTACAAATCAGAAGTAGGTAAATCTTTTGATATATTTATTACTTCCAACTTTGAACGTGCATTTTTTATCTTCCGCAGCATTGAAAAAAAATAGTTAAAATCATTCATTTCGGATTTACTCGAACTGCTATCCATATTGATTTTAAAACAATACGGATTTCCGCCGTATTCATACCATTCTTGAATATTTCCGTTTTTAAATGCGGCGGCAATTAATTTATCAACAGCCGATGTTGTTCCCGTTCGACTGTTATATATATCACTCACCGCAATTAATTCTCGTTTTTGTTCAATGCTCATACCGTTTTCATAAAACGGGCAATCAATTTCCGCTGCCATTGAATTTAATAACATATCATCTGCCGAATTAATATCCGCCCAAAATATAACAGATTGCAGAGTATCATATAAATATCTTGTCATTTCACCAAATGCCTTGGATAATGCGATATTTTTCGGTGTTTTCATTGTGTATGGTAGCAAATCACTTATTGTAACATCTCTTACCTTTATCATTTTTTATTCCTCGTCCTGTACGATTTTAACGTTCTTAGCCTTTATGGTAATTGTTCCGTTGCTATAATTTATATAACTGTCATTATCAAATCTAATTGAAAAATCATTATTTTTTTGAATTATAGATACATTTCCAATCTTCTTTGCATATTTTTCAGTTGAAAATGGTTTTTGACTGTTGGAATATATTTTCCCCAAGCAAATTCCGTTATCATTTTCGTCTAAAATAACCGCAACAAAATCGCCAATATCCGGCATATTATATTCAAATGCAAGTAGTGGCAACCACGAAGATACTACATCACTTTCTTGCGGAAATGTCACCTTGACCTTTCCGTTTTGTTTATCAATACTTGATATTTTTCCTGTATAATATCCGTTCATGGTTGCCACCTCTTTCATTTAGAATTGTTTTCTTCGTCTGTCCCGTTCATATTCTTCCATCATTGAACAGAACTCTGAAAATGTCATTCGTACTCCTTGCATAACAGTTTCTTTATCGCCGTTGCCGCTAATTTCAATATGTGGTGAAAAAATTATCTGTCTACCGTCATCTGATGAATTATTTCCGCCGCCGTCAGATTTACTTTCACCCATATATGCCTTAACACGTTCAACCGCCTGTGAGAATAAACCGTTTTCACTGTAATTCTCTGCCTCGTCAGCCGTAAGCACACGCTCATCTTTATGCAATTCTGCAATATATCCATCAAACGGAACTCTATCTAAGCCGTTGCGGTGTGAACCGTCAATAAATGCTTTACTTTCCGCCGCCGTATATATTCTTGCACCCTTCGGCACATTAGCAAGTACGTTTTCACCCTCGTACCAATATCGCATACCTCTGTATTCAATAACTTCTCTCGGGTCATTAACCATTTGGTCGTTGACATACGTCAAACCGCCTCGCCAACTGTTTGCACCTCTCGCACTGTGTCCCGGCGGTGTTCCGGTCGTTTTATATTTCGTTACAATCGTTGTAGTTGCCTTTTTACCGTCCAGAGCAGATAACTTTTGAGATACACTGTTTATTGTTGAAGTTGCGTTATCTGTTGCTGATAATGTCGGTTTAACTTGCATTGCACCGAATGTATTCGCCAAATTCTGTACATTTTGAATTGTTGGCGTTGCATTATCATTTGCACCCAACGTTACTTGACCGGTCTTAGAGTCAACCGTTGCAAGTTTCTGCTGTGCATTATCAAGTACATCAATATTACCGCTTGCATTCACCTGCAACGAAACTGCTCCGATAGCACTTAATGTTTCCGCATCATTCGTTGCCGTATTAATAACCGATAAATCGCCGTTTGCATTTACAGAAACATTTACATTGCCCTGTGACTGCAAACTTGCAATTTGATTTTCCGCCTCTTGAATAACTTGGAAATTGCCGTTCGCATCTATCGAAATAGATTTATTTTCCGGTATTAGACTCATAGCGTGTGCCATATCCGTTAGTTTGGCTGCAACACCGTTATTATCCAATCCGTCAAATAATCCTTGCACGTCACCGATAGACTTCATATTATTTATAACAGCTAATATCGCATCATTTCCTTTGGCTGTTGCCTGTGATACATTTTCAAAGCCGTTTTGAATTAATGCAGCACCTTGAACAGCACTTTCAGTAGTATCGCCTATTGCGGTTTTATAGCTTAGAAAATTCTGTGCCATTTCTGCGGCTTTGCCCTCACCGACTGCCTTTTCAAAGTCGGTATAACCTGCTTTTGCTGCGGCAAATTGAGTTGCTAATTTATCTGTATTTGCTCCTGCATCAACCATTGATTGTCCTAATGATTGAATTTGCGAAATATCTGCATCTATATTGGCAAGATTTCCGGCATTTGTATCACTCGCTAAAACTGAATTCAATGCGTTACCTGCTTTTAAAGTGCTGTCCTCATATTCCTGTACTTGTGCTTGTGCATTTGATAAATCTGACTCTGCTCGTTCCACTGCAAATTTTGCATTTTCAGAAAATGTCTGCAAATTGTTAATCAATTCACTCGCTGTTGTATTGCTGTCAGTTGCACTTTTTCCAAAAGATGTAGCATATCCCTGTGCATTAGCCTCCGCTCTAATTTGCTGCATTTCTGCCGCATATTGTTCTGCTGTAATAAGTCCGGCTTGCTCTCTGCTTTGTGTACTTTTTGCATGTGCATATAAGCTTGACAATTCAAGTTGCCGATTGGTTTGATTAGTAACGTCATTTTCCAATGTTGGTATACTATTTTTGCCGTTTTTATAATCACCTGCAATTTCAAATGCTTTGTCCATATATTCAGATGCAGAACTTACGAAATCTGCTCTACTTGCTTCTTGTGCCAATTCTACTGCTTTTTCAAGTTGTGTTGTGTCACAATTAATCTTAAGATTATATTCTTGCTCAATCATTTCCGCAATTTCCTGCAAACGTGATTTTGCATTTTCTACATCTTGCGTTGAACTTTCGGGATTGCTTATAACTTCTCTTAGTTGAGGAACTTCCGCCGCTATGTCGTTATATTCTGTAAGTGCATTAGATGCTTTTTCTATGCCATTTGCCGCCTCATTCATACCGTTTGCATAATTCCTTTTATGCTCATATATTGTGTTTACTGCTGCTGCAAATCCAACGATTGCCGCCGCCGCTAATGTCGCAGGTCCAACGGCTGCCGCAAACGAACCTGCAATACCTGTTATTACTCCCGATACAGTACCTCCGGCAGTTGAAATTCCAGTAAGTGAACCGATAACACCGCTCAAGGTTTTTGCAAGTCCAACCTTTGAACTGATTTGAGATAATCCCTTAAACAACGTTATAATATCATTGATACCTTTAATTGTTCCGCTTGCGATTTTAAAACCTACAAACGCCTTAGCAATATTTTTTATTGCTAAAATAATATTATCAGCATTATCAACAACATAATCTAATACTTTAGATGCCGCAGGTATGATTTTCTCTAATGAATTTATGATAATATTTTGAATATCGGGTATTTTTGCCGTTAAATTCTCAACTGAATTTTTCAGTATTGGAGCGATTGACTCACCTATTGATATTTTCATATCATCATATGCACTGTTTAATGTTGCTAACGAACCTTCAAGCGTATCGGTTTTTATACCATATAGCTTGTCTAACGCTCCATCACAATCCTTAAAGGCATTGACAAGTGAATATACTTCTTTTTGCCCGTCTGCCGTATCTGTGGTGAAACCTTGCATGATTTTAGCGAAACTGTCCAAGTGTGATTTACCGCCTATCATTTGATACATTAAATTTCGGTTTTCTTCTGTCATGCCTGCTGTTTTATCTGATATTTCTTGGAAAACATCAATAATTGAACGTGCTTTGCCGCTACTGTCATACATTGACACACCGAGTTTTGACATAGCTTTATACGCATCGCCGCTTTGTTTTTGCATATTAACAAGAATTGCATTTAACGCCGTACCCGCTTCACTGCCCTTTGTACCTCTGTTTGCTAATACCCCCAAAACCGCAGCACTTTCCTCAATCGGTGAATTTAGATTTTTCAGTACACCACCAACACCTAAATACGCCTCTTGTAACTGCATGGCTGTTTGATTTGATTTGTTGTTTGCCGTTGCCGACACATCAAGATAATGGTTTAAATCTCCAATGCCTAAACCGAGATTTGCCATACTGTCAGTAACCAAATCGGAAGTAGTTGCAAGGTCAGCACCTGTTGCAGCAGATAGTTTTAATACGGGCATTAAAGCCGTTGTACTATCTTCAACACTCCACCCGGCAAGTGCCATATATTCAAGTGCATTTGCACTTTCTTGTGCCGTTTTCACGGTTGTACGCCCTGCCTCTCGTGCCGCCTTATCCATAGCCTCGTATTCTGCCGTACCACGTTCTACGCCTGCTGTTGCCGCCGCACTGTTTAATGCTGATTGATAATCTTTATATGTATTGACACTATCAACTACTAATTTTGTCGTTACTGTTGCCACTCCTGCGGCTATCGCCATTCCTGCTCTATCTATACCTTTGTTTATGGTATTTAATTGACTTTGGGCGGCGTTGATTGCCGAACCTAACGACTTATCAATTTTACCGCCGATTTTAATCGCCAATTCTAATTCTTTTCCCATAGTAGCCTCCGCAATCGTTGCATCATTATAGGTACTTGTTTATTCCCTCTCTGACATCTTTTCCGTTGACAATAAATGTTCCGTTGAATTTATCAATTTCAAGGAATACCGTTGAACTATCTTCAATCTTTATGTACGTTAATGTCATTGTGATTTTACTGTCCATCTTGTCGGAACGTTTTAATGTTCCTAAATCAACTTCTTTGGTAAAACCACGAATAGTCAATTTCAAGCCGTCATAAGATAGATTGTGTGTCTTTGTATCCGCTTTCTGCTGACAACTACGGATTATTAATGTATTTACCTTGGAAATGCTCATTGTGCTTGCTGCCTCTTTGTCAAATACATTAAACGGTACTTCCATTTCCATATTTTCCGTAGTTAAACCCGGCAGGTCAATATCGCCTCCTGCCAATGCCGCCGTATATGTTTTACTTACGATTTTAGGTAATGTAACTTCATCACCTGCACCTATCAATTTGTTTGGGGCATTATATATATTGAAATCAATAATTTGTGTTGGAATGGTTGTTGTTGACATTACTGCTCACCTCCTAATATTGCGTTTTGCACGGTTTCCGCATCAAATTCAAACGTATTTTCTATAAATTCTGTCGGAATGTTTGTAGCAATTTGCGTTCTGAATTTAAACTGTCCGTTTAGGATAGACTCATTCGAATTATCTGCCTTGTCGTATAACATTTTACCTCCCAAAATATATCCGCCTGCCGTTAATGCAGCAAGTCTGATATTTTCTTCGGTTACTGCGTTTTCAATGTTTTTCGGTGACAATTCTGTATCTATGGTCTGAATTTTTGACATTATAAATTCATTTTCAACAAATGCAAATGCCAAACGTGCCATTATCCAACGGTTTTTAGTGTCGGTAATTTCGGGATATACTGCCGTATTATTACCCCATGTATACCAACCGTTTCGGGCAATTATTGTTACAATACCCTCACCGTTCAATTCGTTTCCATCTTCGCCATCATACAAAACTCTTGTACCGTCTGCGGTGATACAATCGTCAATATCAATATTGATATTAGATGGTGACTTGCAGAAAACGCCTTCATTTTCCGTTGCCTGTTTCATTATAATTGCAGCCAACCACGCAGAATATGATAATACATATCCGTCCTTTTTTATCTTTGGATAAACGGCTATTGTGTTGGCATTTACTGTTCGTGCTTGTTTATCTTTTATAACTGCTGAACGTGTTTTGCTTGTTTGACTGTCCAAATCTATAATGGTAATGCCTTTGAAACAACCGTTGATTTCTTCGGTTTTCTGTTCTAAAACCGCACCAACGGTATCTGTTTCTGTCCAACCCGGTGCAATAAGCACAAACGGAATGACACCATACATTGGATATACCATTTTAATTAACTCTGTACCCGTTCTTACACCTGTTTCAGTATCATATGAACCGATAATATCATTTTCTGTAACCTTTTCGGGAGCGATACTTTTATATGTAGCTGTAACATTACCCTCGATTTTATTCTTGAAAATAATCGAAAGTTTTTCATCTACCCACTCGGTTACATAATCCTCGGAAGAAATTGTATTGCTTGCCGCCGTTAGTTTTAACGTTGATAAAATTACCGCATCGTCAATCAAAATTGAATTATCCTGTACAACAAATTCTTTGTCCGTTACTTCTTTGTTGTGCTTTTCCGGGTCTAAGACATTTACAAACACAACAGGTGCAACTCCTATTTTAAAGAACGATGCAAACATTGATTGACACAATGTGTATTTTGAAAAATCGGTTGAATAACCAATCTTTTTATAACAATCCTCTTTGCTTTCGCAAAGTATAGGCTTATTAACCGCCTCTGACGGATTGTCTAACATATGTATCGGTGCTGTACCGATAACCACTTGTACTTGTGTAGTGGTCGATAGTGATACCGCCGTTTCGCTTTTTTCTGTCGGATATACTCCGTGTAAATATGCCATATTATTTTAACCTCCTATTTCTTTAGTTGCTGTGCCAACTTTGCCGATTGCTGATAGCAGTATGCTACACGACTTCCGGTAACAGCTTTCTTTTTCAGCGTTTCACTCAGCTTTTCTATCGGCACACATAATTCACGCACAAAATCTACATCTATCACTTTCGGAATTTTCCCTGTGAATACCGTTCCCGATTTCATTCCCGGTACTGATACTCCTATATATATTTTTTGTCCGTCTTTTTGTTCAGGCTTGCCCTGACTTTCCGCCACTTTATTTGAATTTTCAACAGCGGAAACTTCTGTTGTTTCTTCTGATACTGTTTCTTGAACGGTCGTTTCAGTATCTGCTTTCTTCGTTCTTGCCATGTTTTAACCTCCTTATTACAAAAACCTTGCAATGTCATGAAATGGCATACGCTCAATATCCCATTGTGTAATCAAATTACCTACAAAATACGGTGCTATTGTATTATCATTAATACCCCATTTTATCGGATATTTCATACGATATTTGTTTTGAATGCCAACATTTGCAGTAAAATAATCTCGTATACGATTGATAACCACCATCAACGTCTGATAACCCGACATATCTTCGCTTTCATCTTTGATTACAATGATTATTTCAACCGTAACTGTTTCGGGTTTACTTGCTCCGTTTATTTCCCCTGCATTTATTTTTACAATGCAGCACGGAACGTTTTTATCAACAATTTCAGTTTCATCACCGTAACCAAGGTCAAGTGGTATATCTTGAAGAAATCCTTTAAATGTATTCGTCTCAAAAATTTTCATATCGGGTATTAATTCTTGAACTATAATTTTTCGTATTTCTTTTTGCAAATCAACTTCCGTCATAATCCTAATATCCTTTCAATTTCCTTGTCTATATTCTCGTATAGCTTGCTTCTTACATCATCTTCGATTGTTCCCCAAGTATTATCGTTACCGTGCATAACCGGAGATGATATAGATGCCATTTTTTCAATCGGCAATCTTGATTGTCCCTCACGAACGAAAATCGTATTCCAAAAAAATGCTTTATTCCCGTATTTGCCGAGGTTTCTTCTACCGTGTTTTGTATTAATCACCGCAGAAATTCTTTTTTTGCCGACATACGTTCTGAAATGTGACATTGATATATTAGAACCCTTATCCTTTAAAATTGCTTGCAAATTAGCCGTTGTAGCCTTTTTGAATTGTAATGAATGTATATCACCCTTGGCGGTATATGTCTGTTTGGTTATTCTTTCATCTTGTTTTTTTGCCTCTCGTGCAGTTTTATTCAATGCGGTTCTCACCGCTTGCGGTGCTTTCTTTTGCATTGCACCCAACTTTTGACGGGCATATTGTAATGCCTCATCAACTTCAACAAGAACTACTACTTCCATTGTCTTTACCTCACGCCTATTTTCCTGATTACGACCATATACATTCCGCATTGTTCGGTCGTTGAAACAATGGTATATCTGATATTATCCAATACTAACATATTGCCGGGCGGAGGTCTTTTGGTATCCTCGGTCGAGATATAAATGACTTTATCGCCCTTGTACAATCCATCATCAATTTTTTGAGATATTCCGTATATTCCTGTTTCTGTTCCGTCAGTCACATTGTCATCAATAACAATATTAACTTCTTGACCGTTTACATTATGTACCTCTGCAAATTCCGAACTATCCAAAAACGCATTGTTAATATCATCTTGCAATATTTCCTTGAAATCCATATTATCAACCATTCAATTTAACTTTTACAGTAGAACTTTCGGCATCTGCACTTTCGATTGCATAACCTATAACATTGTCTTTAGCGGTCTTTGTTGCAACATCATTTTCACTGTCGTAATAGACTTTCTCACCGATTTCTATTGCTGTGTTATCCTTTGGAATATTCCAAGAACCTGTAGTTGCAACAGTTCCTATTTCGCCCGGTTCAATATCATCCGCCGCAACGGCACATATCGCACCAATTATAATCAGTGTGCCGAGTGTTATTTTATCCTCTGTCGGATTTTTATAATTGATATTTTCGCCTTTTTGCACATATGTAGCTTTCATTTTTACTCCTCCTCATATCGTTATTTTTAAAGTTGCTTTGCCGTTTTCATCGGCAGTTACATTGATTGTTTTTATTTTCACCCCATATAACTCACGAACTTTGCTAATTGTATCAACAGTTATTTTCATTTTAAATGTTTGAAGTGGTTCGTCTATAACATCATAATTCAATCCGAAATCACGCATTTGCGGTAGACTTCCCCTCGGGGTGTTTAACCAAAATGCAATATTTTTTTGCAATAATGACACTTCATCAGATGTCATTTTAGTTTTTTCAACAGATAAATCAACAGTGAACATTCAGCACTCCTCCAATGTGACTTCTACTTCTGCTCTCGTAATAATACCGCCGTGTATTACTTCTTTGAACTTTTCAACCATTTTGGTACAAACCCACATATTATATCCGTAAGAACGATTACCTATAACCAATTCACCTGCTACACCTGTATTAACCCAATCTGCCATCTCCGCCAACAAATCTCGCAGATTTGAGTTGAAACGTTGGTCTAAATACATTGTAAATGTGAGTGTACCTGTTTCTGCTCCTTTGAATTGTCGCTTTGCTCTGCTGCCGTCACCGGGATAGAACGTAGCGTACCGCCCCTTGACGGTACGTTCTATGTTGGATGGATACTGTAACCAATCGTCATTGGTTTCAAACTGCAAATATCCCCAATAACCTATCATGATTATTCACTCATATCTATCTCTACACCCGGATTTCTGATTATTGTTTGAGGGTGTTTTACGGTTATACCGAAATCGTGATATACGTCCCATACAAATCCCAATTTACCTGCCTGTTCAGACCTGCGGATTGTAGCCTCTTTTTGACCGTTTAGATAATCAATTTGGATAGTTTCGCCCTTGACACCCATAAACCAAGGTACAGGATTTCCGGCTTTCACCTGTGCATTCAATGTTGTATCTTCAACAACAGTGAAATTCATTCCCAAATACGGATTTACGGCTTGTGTGTTTTCCGGTGTATGTATAGTAGGTGAATATAGAATTGTTCTTAGGTCTGTTCCCATACCCAACGGAACAATAAACAAATCCGGCATAAGCATAAGTTGGTCGCCTGCCTCGTCTTTTTGCATTCCTAACAGATAAATCATTCGTTCGATAGACTCTATCGTTGGCTTTGTACCTTTTTGAAGTGTATTACCTCTTTCGGCACTGAATAATGCTTTACCGTCATAAATCTTCTTATTTTGTGTCAAGATTTGATACACAAGTTTATTTTGAGTATTTGCAGATAGAGCAGCATATCTTTGCGGCATTGTTGTCAATAGTCCAATATCATCATTAATAAACGCCTCACGGGTCATTGTGAATTGACGACCATATGTCTTTAGCTGACGTTCAGGCATTGGAACATCAACCGGTGTATATGCCGGCAATTCGCCGTTTTCTTTGACCTGTTCAAGTTCTCCGCCAAGTGACATTAAATATTCATGATTAGTTGTCTTTTTGAAGTTCGGTAACGAACCCACGCCTACCCATTTATCAAACTGTGTCTTTTGTTTCTGTAATCCTGCAACATATGATTTTTTTACAACATCGTCAAGTATTGACGGGAATGCCGATGTAGGATTATAAAATTCTCTATAACAATGGCTATAAATATCTTCGATATTCATATGTCTAAAATCTTGTCCACCGTGTTCACGCTCCAAGCACTCAATGGCAATTTCACGGATTGTTACACCGTTGTAAATGTTTGAACCCTCTGACGGATTTTGTACACTTACTCCGTAACGCAACAAAATACCGTCTGTCGCTGCTCGTCTGAATTTGTCACCCTCATCATCTGTAACCTGTATATGACTGCTTACAGGTTTTTGACGGTTCATCAATTCATCAATTATTGCCGCTCTTACGCTATCTAACGACATACCTTTTTGAAGATATTCCGTGGCATCTACGTTAAAACTTCTACACAATGATGTGATTTGTGCGGCATCATTAGCAGAATATCCGGTATCAAACTGTCTTGCACCTTCAGGTTCTGTTGGTTGTTCGCCTTGATTTTCTGTTGGTTTTGCGTTTCCTTGGCCGTTATTTTCTTCTGAACGAATGTTGTCAATCAAACTCTGCAACAAATTAAAGTCACGTTGTTCGCCTTCATTTAGTTCTCTTTTTTCCGCCTTAGCGGTGTCCATTATTCTTTTTTGCATCGCAATTAACTTTTTAAGCATCTGATTTTGCCTCCTCCATTAATAAATTTTCATTTAGTTTAATTTGGTTTTCAAACATTCTTATGTTTGATTTTTGGGTTATGTCATCTTCCATACTTCTCCCGACTCCAACAGATATGTCTGCCGGAACAGAAACAATAGATATTTCATACGGTTCCCATTTTGTTGCGGTATAGGTGACTTGTCGTGCCTCACCCTGTCCGGTTACGTCTTTTTTATAGTCCTGAATTGTATATCCCACCGATACACCTCTCAATGAACCATTTTTGACTTTTTGAAAAATAATATCGCTTTTTTCATCTTCATCAAATTGAACTACCGCAACACCTCGCTTATTTTCGACTTTCGCCGAACATATCTTACCAATAACGGTATCTCGGTTATGGTTATATAATAAACAGCCTGTTGTCAATATTCTGTTCAACTGTACCGCACTTTTGGTATGCGACAAAACCTCAAACGCTCCCCAACGCTCAATAGGTGTTTCGGAAGAAAACGATAACTCAACAGTTCTATCATCTTCATTCAACACTCTAATTCCGCTTAGCTGCATTTCTCGGGTTTGCATACCCTTAAATCTTTCATTTTGCATTTTCCCCACCTCCTTTCAAGTAAGGAAAGTTCAAATCAAGTCCGATTTGATTTGCATATTCCTCAATTTTTTTCATATCGTCAAGAACAGTTTTGAAGTCTTTTCCGTCTTCCCTCCAAATATCATTTAGAGTTTTCTGCCCCGTTGTGATAGCAATTTTATTTGCATTAGCCTCTTTTTGAGGGTCTATCCACTTTTTCGGTTTTCTGTTCCATTCGTGTTCTAAGTATTTTTCTTTATTTGTCCAAAAATCAGGGCATTGAATTGCACCCGATAAAACTGCCGATATAACAAATGTTTCGTATGTTTCGTCCAAAAATTCATCTTGTAATTTTTGAACTTCGGGTGTGAACGTTTCTTCATCTTCGATTGTCGCTTGCCTTGCAGATGAATAATTTGCACTGCTTAAATCTCGTGATGTTGACTCATAGCTTATGCCTTGTCCTGCCGAAATTAAGCGTTGCGTAGTTTTTATAAAATCACTGCCGTTTGTAGCTGAATTGCCCGGATTTACAACCTGAATATCATCACCTGCATTCAAATCAGTAATTAAACCCGGTGTCAGTTCCAAATCATCATACTTTCGATTTCCCTTTACCGTATTTGTACGACCTATACCGCCTGTCGGTAATTCCTTTTTTATAAATACCGATAGACAAGCTGCAATTCTTTCTTTGATGGTTGCCGCCTCGATATAGCCGTTTACTTCTTTTATTCTTCCGATTGTCGCTGACATTTCGGGCATTTCTCGTATTTGAGAGGGACGTGTTTTTGAAAAATAAAAAATCACGTTTTTCCTTTCAACAAACCTACTTACAGACTTTAAATAACCCTCAATGTCATATTCTTTTATCCAATAGCCGACAGCCTTGTTATAGCTGTTATATTCGATACCGCCAACGACCTTATTTCCCTCATAATTCGGTTTTGATTGAACTTCGTCCAATTCGTCAACCTCTAACGCTTGCAATTTGAACGGAACTATGCCGCCCCTTGTATAGCATTTTATAAACAAAATACCGCCATCTACACGTTTTCGTCTGATTGCCATTCGTGCCATTTCCCAAAATGACTGTGAACCTGTTACGTCACAATTATCTTTTTTGCACCATTTTACCCATAGCTTTTCAATATTATCGTTAAATTCCTCATCGTCTGTTTTAGCCTCAAGGGTGTACCCCTTACCGACTACATTCCTTACCCACGGGTGTATGTTGGCATTCATTAAATCGCTATTTCGTTCGAGGTCCCTGCTTCTCGCTCGGACAGTTCCTCTAAAATATTTATCGGTTTGTTCGCCACTTTCATTATGTGCAAACCAATTTCGATTTTGTCTGTCATACATTCCGGCATCGTAATTTCTCTTTTGAATTTCATTCGCCTGTCGCCATGCCTCTCGTTTATACGCCCACTTTGGCGAGATTTTCTCTATAAAACCCATATATTCCGCCTCCGAATTATCATATATTTACCGTCTATATAACCCATAACATAGTTACCTACGGTTTTCTTTTCCTCGTCATTTTCAATTTGCCGCCGCATCGTCTTTTTCAAGATTTATTGCGTGTGCTTCTACTGAAATTGTATAAAAATCATTTTCACCAATATAATGTGTTGCCTTGTCTACACCATATTTCCCGCTATATTTTCCTAATCCTGAAAAATAATAATTTGAGCCGGGATATATCGGCGTACCTCCCATACAGTTCATTTTTAATTTAATAGCTGTGGAATTTGCATTATACAACGCTGCTTTACTTTTTATTTGAGCCTCTTTGATTGAAGAAGCTGTCGTACTCGGCGTAAGCATTTTTTCTTTTTCGCCGTATATATACTCCCTTTCAGTATCTTCACCCTCGTTTTTATACTTCATTTTCACTCCGGTATAAAAACCCTCCTCATTGTCGGACAATTCAAAACTTTCAGAAATAGCCCCCACTTCAAAACTGCCGACACTTTCCGCCTCGTCCTGCTTTGCCCTATCAAAAATAATGATTTTATTTTTATACACTTTCATTCCAAATCCATACTCTTGACATACTTTAAATAAAAAATCTATATCTGTCTGCTGCGATTGCGTTTGAGATTTAATAACAATGCTATCGGCATAATACTCCAAACCTACCCCTAAATGGTTGCATATATCTTGTGCTATGGCACTGACTGAAACTTTTTCCCACTTTTTCGTATTTTTCGTACCGTTTATGGGAATTGAAATAGAACGAATTACAACTTCTATCGGATAGCCTGTTACTTTTATGCTATCGCATATAAATTCACCACAATCTATTGTGCGATATTCATTCTGTTTATCCCAATTTTCCAATTCAATTCTTGCCAAAAGTCGTGTACCTTTATCGATTAACCAATCATTTAACCAATGGTTATCGCAATCGTGAAGTTTTATATCCAAGCTGTCGGTTTCACCGCTTGCGACTTCTGTAAATGTTAAATCTCGGTTGTATGAACTGATACCGCCCCACACTGTGCTACCTTGTATTTCAATTTTCGCCAAGGCTCTGCGAGGAGCATTTACAAAATCATAACTCATTATTTTTCCTCCACGGTGGTAAGAATATTTCATCATCAGTTTTTGATATAGTCGGTATTTCTAAAACTACACCATAATCAAAAACGGCTATGTCAATATACTGCGGATTTGCAGTTAATAACGTCTTTATCAATTCTTCATTGTTATACTGTTCATATGCGATTTTATCCCATGTATCGCCTTGTTTTGTCGTATATAACATCTCTCTACCTTCTATCAAAAACCGCTGCCGATGCGTTTCGTCCGAGTATGCCGCCTTTTTCACTCTCGGCGATTTCGTTCTCAACTTTGGTCTGCATATCGTACAGAGTTTTTAAATCTGCTCTTGTCATTGTTCGGTTTCCAATCCTATATGATTGTCCGCCATTTAAAATTTTAGATATTGCCTTTTTTATCTCTACCAATTCTTGCTCTTTATCTGTCATTTATACCCCTCCATAAAAAAACAGGCAAATTAAAGATTATAAACATAATCTAAAAGTTGCCCGTTTGTATTCTATTCTTCAACTGTACCTTTGTAAGTGATATTAACACCTGTACAGTACGCAATTTGCGTATTTGTTATGGTTTTTACAGACGGAGAATTTACTCTGATTTTTCGTCCACCTGCTTGAATGATATATGATATTAGTTTTTGAATATCAATATCTCTGCCGATTTTTTGGCTTTGCCATTCTGTATATTCGTATATGTTGCTTTTAACATCTTGCTGTATAATATTTAATGCCGATATATCTGAATTACAAATGCTATATTCAACATCAATACTATATTCAACACGTTCCACATTTTTTATTGTTATATGGTCTGTGATTGCCTTTATATCGGGATTATTTATATATTCTGAAAGTCCCTCAATAAAACTTTCAGTTGCTAAATCTCTGTCTTTCAGCAATATATAAATTTCAATTTCCGCATCTGATGGATTATCAATAACCACATCATCAATCAACGAAGAATACGATTTGACATAATAGATGTATGCACCCTCCGAACCTGTTGTACTGTATAAATAACGTGAATTATATATACGTTCTCGAAGTGTATCATCATCTTCTACATCTGCACCGCCTAACGGATTGTCAATATTTTTTACGTTATCAATGTATGCTATCGGGTCTACTAATGTCGAAAGTTCCCCGATTTCATAATTATTTGCAGCACTGCCGCCGTCTGTTGCAGTACATAAAACGTCAACATACAAATTTCCCGGAAGTATTTCCGCATATTCGCTTGTTGCAAAATAAACGTTTCCGCTTTCTCCGGTAACTCTTGTCCCGACAGGAATAGCAATAACATTTTCTCTGACCGCCGATAATGTAAATCGTATTGTTGTCACTGCATATTCTTCTTGTTTTCGTTGTAATAATCGGCTTATTGCTTTATTGTCAAGATATGCTCCGCTTGCATATTTCAACGAATTTTGCCTTGCTCGATTATTAATAATCTCTGCTACTTGATACATAATCTGTGCCTGTGCATATATTTTTGCTTTATCTTCATCACTTATTTGCGTAACTGTTTCGCCTGTGATTTCCGACAAGGCGGATTTATATTCATTTATACCAATCTCTTTTAATTTTTCAACCGATATATCACCAATGAATGATATATCAGGAATACTATCCAATATTGACATCTTTCCGCCTCCTAATATCCGTTTATCCAACTTGATTTTTTATGTGGTGTTTCTTCCGCCGCATCTTCGTTCGCATCATACAATCCGATAGTTCTTACACCGCAAATATCCGCCGCCGCTGACGCATATACTCTACAATCCGTAAAATGGTTGTCACCGTGACTTACTTTTGGTCGCCAAACTAATCGCCGCCTTTGTCCTGAACCCTCTGCCACTTTATGCTCTGCTGTTAATTGCTTTGCGTATTCCAAATCACAATCTGCATGAACCATACAAGAACCAATACCATTCTCTTTTTGCAATCGCCTTGCGATACTATCTTTGTACTTGCCACCGTCAACCAATATCAACTGTTGCCCGTCATATTCTGCACCCTTACGGTTTATTTTTGTTACCCTATAATGATTGTTACCGCCATCTATACCCTTAACGGGTATCGCCCACTCGTGCCGCAAACAAAATGCGTATATCTCTGTTGTTTGGTCGCCACTGTCGATTAAACATAGATTAACATAGAATTGTTCGCCCGAAGAATTTTTATACTCGGCATTCATATACATTTCCAAATCGTTCAATGATAATAACTGTCCATGTATAATTGATTGACTTGTCCACTCTGCACCCCAAGCAACAATGTCATAATATACAGATGTTTCTTGTACGTCCACACCTGCCGTAAGCATAACCGCCCAATCAGGTACTACCCCTTGCGGTTCTTCCGCCTGCCTTTGCATAACTAATTCTTCACTTGTCTTTACCGTGGTATCTTCCCACGGTTCAGCCAACCACGAATTGATAAAATTCTGTAATTCTTCCGGGTCGTCTTTGCTTCGTAAAAATTCAAGTGCTATATCTTTCCACGATACAAAAAATGAATATAACGCATTAATATGAAAACTTACGCTCGTTGGTTTTTCTCTGCACGTTTTTTTCATATCTCGCCATTCACCTTGGCGAATAATCGCACGTTTTTCACTGTCGGTTATCTCTGCACCGCATTCTTGACAATAGTAACTTGCCGTTTCTGCACGTTCTTCTATCGTCATTTTATTATCTTCATCATTCTGAAAACGAACTTGCTGCCATTTTAAAATTATCATTTCACCGCAATGCGGACACGGTACGAAATAATATTTTTGTGCTTCTGCTCTCTCATGAAATCTCCAAATATAATTAGATTTCAGCGTTGGAGTGCTACAAGTATAGATTTTTTTGCTATATCCATATGTTTTAGTTCTCTCTACCGCCAAATTATATGGATTTGCTTCTTTTTTCGTAGCACCTGCCATTTTGTCAATTTCATCAAAAAACAAATATTTTATCGCTTTAGAAGCCAATGCGGCCGGAGTATTACCCGAACGCAAATATAAATTCATACCTCTGAAACGCAAATTCTTTTCAGATGATTTTGTTTGAAAAAATCTTGATTTGATTTCTCTCGTTTTTTGGTATGCCGGTTTTAATTTGTCGTTCGACACGTCTTTTGCTAATTCATCATTCGGATACACAATCATTGTTGGCGATGGATTTTGTGTTATAATCCACCCTGTCGCATTAATTAATGTTTCTGTACCGCCGACTTGCGTTGATTTCACAAAATTAATATTTTGGATATACGGGTCATTGAAACTGTCCATTATTTCAACCAAATACGGTGTAATGGCATTACTCCAACGACCCGGCAAAGCGGAGTTATCCGTCAATATACGGTATTTCTCCGCCCATTGCGAAACTGTCAGCCTTTCCGGTCGAGATAATGATTTATGAATACACCTCATAAATAATTTTCTTGTTTTTTCTCTTGACCTCAATTTTTCACTTGACATATTCCGCCCCTCGCTATCTTCTTTGCTTTCGTAGTCGTTCAAGCCTTTCGGCTCTTTCCGACAAATCATCTGCTATATCCAATAATTCTTGTTGCGGTCTTTGAAACATAAATTCTATTGATGTGTTTGTTGCCATGCCTAAATTTACGCATAATTTTCTGATATTTTCCGCTGTTAATCCTCGCTGTATAAAAAATTTATAATTCGATTTTTAATCTTGGTTATATCCTTACCGCTTATTCTTTGATAAAATTCCAATGGCAAATCCGTTAGCTTTGAAGCCGTTGCCATTGCATATTCTATCGTTAATTCCGGTGTAGAAGAAGCCGATTTTGCAATTTTGCGATATAGTTTTTCAATATCTTGCATTTGCAGTGCGTTTAAATTTTCAAGATTGGTTAAATCAACCTCGCTGATATGCTCTCCCTCAAAATTGTATGTCTGCGATAATTTGATAATATTATCGACCTTTTCTTCTTCCTCTGGGATAATAATATCAACTACCTTCTTTGTGTCTGTTGCCACGTTTTTAACCTCGACAATCTTTTTCTGTTCATCTGTACTTTTTTCGTTTGACATTTCTTAAACCTCCTAAAATTTTATATATAATAATTGTTTTACAACAAATTATTCTTCTTCATCAGTTTCGACATCATAATCAATCGGTTCTGTTCCGTTTATAACATCAGGGTCATAATTTGATAATTCCTCTAATGTCATTTCCAACTCTTTCTCCAATTCTGAAATGATTATATGTATATCAGTTTGTCCTATAACAATCGGTGCTATTTTTGCCGGAACTGATAACAGACGATTACGGAAATCTATAAGCATATTATTCAAAAATTGTTCTACATCACCTGCTTCATGCGTTTCCTTTCGCAGCCTCCGTAACTTCAATTTTGTGATTTCCTTTTTATATTTTTCGTGTTCTGCCTGCTCTTTTTCTTTTTGCAGATTTGTCCCGTTGCCGACTTCCGCTTTTATCTTAAAATCTATGTACTCTTGTACACACTTTTCAGCGTTATATTTTCGACTGTCGGTAACAAATTCAAATAATCCTTGTTCTTTTAAATTTCTGACCTGTCGTGACGAAATTCCAAGTAGTGCCGCAAGCTGTTTTTGATTTACTTCCATGTTTTTTTTATTCCTATTAAATGCAAAAAATTAAATTTTGAAATTTCTACAAATTAATGTTCCAAAAATTTAACCGATTTTTTATATCGACTTTTTGTAATGAATTTTATTCCTTAAAATTTTTAAATTTGCGATTTTGAAAACCGCAAATTTTATAAATTTTTATACTTGTTTTTCATGTTTTTTACTTTTAATTTTTCCTCGCTCTCTATATCTTTTTCAAAATATCCAAAAGCGGAAGGAAGTCCCCTTAAATTTTTTTTCAAAAAGAGGCAATTTCCGGACCTCTTTAGCCCCGCAGGGTATGCCCCCCACGGGAAGAACCTACTTTTTTTCGCCGCAGCAGTGAAACAGAGAAATTTCACTGCCGCAAATGAAAAAAGCCATGAACGATACGGGCATATCGTTCATGGTCTATTATATAATAAAAAATTAAGTTACTCCTGACAATTTTGTGTCAGTAAACTTTTCATAGTAGCAATTAAATATATTCCTCGCCCTTGCGAGATGCCGCCATAAGGTACGTTCCTCTATGTGCATATCCATTGCTACACGCTTTGTGTTTTCTGTAAGCAATCCACGTTTCAAGTTTCCCAACGGTAACTGATAGTAGACACGCTTAACGCCCTCTATCGCAATGTAATCTCTCTCTATATCCAAATGCCTAATAGTTGATGTTACCGCCATATTAATATAAACTTCTTCGAGTGATAATATATCTGTGTCGCTCAAATGTCCCCGATAGCGGAATGCCGCAATCGCAAAGTCCTTTATGTTATCTTGTTGCATTCCTCTACCTCCTCAACCTACTACATCAAAAAAGTTACAGCGATGTTTAATATCGCTGCGGCTAACCAATATATAATGTTTCCCCAATCCTTGCGAGGTGCGAACATAACCGCCGCACCTAAATCAAGAATAATTAAAAGCAGTGGGAAGATTTTTGTTTTGTCAATCATTCCGCCGCCTCCTTTAAACTTTTTGAAATATAATCTTTGACTGTACTCTTACTGCCGTCAGATTTATCGCACGTTAAATAGGCGTATATAAATTCCCACGCCTGTTCCCAACCGTAGCAGAATGCCGCAGCATTGCCTTGACGGTTCAACTTTATTATCCACTCTTTCTGTTCCTTAGTTATCTTACTTCCACGTTTCCGCTTTAACTCTAAGAATAATCCGTGATACTCCTGTCTTGAAACATTCAAAACAATATCGGGATAACCTTTTCTCAACCCCTCTTTTTTTAATCTGCCGCCCGTTGTCTTGGTACGCTTGCCCTCATTTGGAATGTGTGCCAACATTTCCAATTCGGGATAACGAGATAACTCCACCGAACAAAATCTGAACAATGTTTGTTGCTCTTGACTTTCAGTCGGACACGGTAGGTCGCTTGCCTTTATTTTCTGCATTTATAAAATACCTCCTTTGTAACTCTGCTATTCTTCGTTTTCCGCAAGCGAATAGTTAAATATTCACCTGCATTAATTGTATTCAAATATGGACTTATATCTGTAATTGTATATCCGGGATATAAACGCTCTATCTCTCGTTCACATATATCACCCTTACGAATATCTCGGACGGTATCTTTGCTTATAAATCCATCTCTGTCTTTTGGAATGGTCGGCTTTTTTAAATTCTTGCTCGCCGCCCATCTATGTATTTTTTCATCTATGACTTCAATATCTGTTGTCGGCTCTTTAACTTTATACTTCGCCAAACCTTTCAATCCATTATCATCAAATTCCAATCTGTAAGTATGTGCATATCCTTGTCCCCACATATCCTCCAACAAATCTCTATCTATGCCGCCGCTTAAAATCATGTGTATGTGCCAACGTCCATTAGTTGCACCACGTTCAATCACATACAAATATTTTAATTCGGATAAATCATTTTTTGATATGTAATGTTTTATACGTCTGATATAATTACGAATAATTCTCTGTACATCTGCATATGTTTCAGGTAGGTGTTCATCATCAAATCCCAATCCAATCTCTAAATCTTTCTTTGAGAAATTATTGTTGATTAAATATGTCACTTTATTTTCTCTGTAAGTTTGATTTAACTTTTTCTGTATTTCAGATGATGGATTGGTTTTCTTTTTTCTTTTACCCGGCTTTTTAAAAACAGGAAATATATTTACGTCTAAATAATCTCCGTGATATATTCTTCTTTCTCTTTGAATATATTTGCCTTTACATTTTTTCATTTGTACCACCTGCCCTCGTCGATTTATTAATATTCTGTATAAACCTTAAAAGTGCCGCAATGGACACTTTTAAAATTTATCTATTATATATGAAGAAACTCAACTATAAATCAATGTTTATTGCTATTTATTTACAGTTCTCTTTCTTTATCAGTCGGTGCTGCCCAGTCTTGCTGACAAGGTAATAAGCATCTTTTGTTTCCGTTTCTATGTACCAATTATTCGGCTTAAGTCCGCACGATGCGATATATGTTTTTTGTTTGCTTGTTAAATTCTTTTTACTCATGGTACTTTAACCTCCTAACATTTCATGTATTGAGGATAACGAATTTTAATCGCTTCAACCATATATTTCACAAACGGCATTGAGAATAGTTCATAAGGTGTATATTTGCCGTCAGTATCAGTTGTCGCATCTTCCCATGATGTCCCGTTTTGATGGAAACCATTGTATAGATTTATTGCCAATCGACATAATTTAAGAGTATATTCTGTTTGCCACTTTTGCCCGAACCCGTCTAACTTTGGACAGTTTGATTGAAAATCATATAAACTGTCAATATTAGTTCTTGTGGTTACTAAAATCCCGAGCGTATAAAAGAATGCCTTTCGGTATACATCTCTTTCTGATTTCGTTTTTATCACATTTTCGCAATAAAACATCATATGCTCATACCCAATAAATTCAATGCCCTGTGTTAGTTCATAGATTGTTTCATTGTTCAGCATTTATTATTCCTCCATTAGTTTATCAAGTAGGTTTTCCGCAATTTTGTCAACCTCATTTGTCTGTTCTTTATAATAATCATAATCACATATTATATCCATCATAATTGCCATATCCAACGCTCCTTGTATAATTCCATAACGAATATATACTTGCTCCGGGCTTCCTGAACTTTGCAAATTATCTTTTAATTTATTTATGTATTTTTCTGCATTTAACTTTCGTTTATTTTGACATAATTGCTTAATTTTCTTCATTATATTATTCATTTCTTCACCTCACTAATTTTCTTTACATGAAATGTAATTAATATTGCTTATTGGGATTGCTAATATGATTTCTTTTTTCTGATTTTGAAAAAAAGCTAATCTCCTTTCAAACTTAACAAAACTGCACTTATTGTGGAAGTCTAAACAATGACCGGTTTGTAATGCCACTACAAAATGTCTGTCCGGTTCAATGTTTAATTTTTCTTCAATTTTTTCCGTAGGTTTCTTACTTGGTGGTGTAAAATTTTTATTCATCGTTATCCCTCACTTTCCCGAACGCAGCATATAAATTAATATCAGCTGACACTGTACCACTGCCCTTACCAACTTTAACGAATTTTTCTGCAAATTCATATAATTCCTGCAATGTCACCCCTTTACCGCACTTTCCGGCAACTTAATGCCATATTCACTCAACTTGTTTACTATTTCTTTCAGACTGTTTTGACCTAAATCTCTTACCATCATCAACTGTTCAATACTCTCAATATCACTGATTTTATCAATTATTGCACGTTTTAAACAGTTGTATGTACGAACCGAAAAACCACAATTTTCTATTGGTGTTTGATTAGGAAAATTTTCCTTGACAACTTCGATTTTTAGTAGACGTTCCCACTTAACGAAGTGGAACTCTACCTTATCTTCACTGCCATCTTCCTGTTTAATAATTCGGCGGTCATTAACTGCCATTATGACAGGCTTGCCGCCTGCCAATCTCAAAAACTGTTCCTGCAATCCGATTGGTGCTACTACCGCAATAATGTCGCAATCTTCTATTTCTTTTTGCAGTTCGTAGGCAGATTGAATTGTCTTGTTTACTTGAAAAATCTCAACATCTCCCAGTGAAACTCTCTGTTCTTTCGTCATTGCGTGGCGTGAAAACCACAATACTTTAATCTTTTTCATAATAAAATCCTCCTTTAATTCTCCGTTGCCTTTACTCTCCCAATGGCACTCCAATCTAATTTTTGTCCGCATTCAACACAATACTTATCGCCAAACAATATATTTGTATCGTTGCCGCAATTAGGACACCCCTTGTCAAATACTATATCTTTCGGAATGTCTTTCTGCTCATACTCGTGCAACTTCTCTACTGCCTTTTTCATCGGCTCGAAGTTGCGTATTTCCCTATCGATTGTTTCCTGTGTTATAGGCGGAAACATTTTCGCATTAAGTGTTATAATTCCGTTACTGTATTTTTGTGTTACCGTTTTTTCATCAAACACATTTGCTTCGCTTTCCGGTGCTATTCGTGTGTTCCACATATTCACCGCACCTTCTTCTGTTTCGCTTTCATCAGCAAAATGTACAGATGCTTCACATTCTCGACAAAAAATATCATAGTATGGTCCACTATTGAAACTTTTATCATAAATGACTATATTATCACTGCCGCAGAATGGACACGGCTTTAATTTATTATTTTTCATTTTTCTGTCCCTCCCTCAAATACATTTCCGCTTCTTCATAAGCGGATTTATACAAGCAGAATAATTCAGAATTACCGCCGCTGTCGGGATGGCTTTCTTTCGCCACCATATGAAAACGATTTTTTAAATCGTCCATTGATGGAATATTGTCAAATCCCAACGTTACAAAACACTGCGGAATTTGTTTTTTGGGCGGTAAAGTTTTCATACCCTCTATCCAAGTAGACAAATCGTATATACCACGTTCAACCATTCGAGCAATATCTTCCAATGATTTGACTAATTGTGCAAATAGGTCCGATGAATAATGTATATTCTGTTTATGTTCCGCCGCCTTATGAAGCGAATGTTCAAAACGATAATATTGATTTTTATAAGTAAATTCAATAAAGCATTCATTTCTACTCCAATCATACTTATATTGCTTTACTCCCAAACGTTCCATGACACGCTTTAACTTGCTTTCGTATTCTTCAAATCCGCCGCTATATTTTTTTCTTGCCATTGACTTTCTCCATTTCTCTTTTATATTGCAACTTCTGATATAAAGTCTTTCATTGTATCAAATTTCTTTGTACACCATTCCGGTACATTTGCTCTTGCAAGAGCAGTTGCGAACGGAGGCGGTACATATGTCCCCTTTTCAGCTAATGTACCGTCCATTCTATATATTCTGCCGTCCTTATTTCTTCTTGCACATAATGAACCCCACGACATAAATTCAGGTACATTTTCCATTGAAATTATGCGAGGGTGTACAGTTCCTGCCCATTTGGTTACAACCCACGCAAGACCTCGAATTGATTTTTTAACAGGTGTACCACCTTTTGCACGGCTAAAATGTGTACAATCAGGCGAAAAATGTGCCCACCCTACAGGTCTGCCCTTTGTTGCTTTATATGGGTCAACTTCAAATATATTTTCATTATAATGTTCTGTGAACGGGTGATTTTTCTTGTGCATTGCAATAGCATATTTGTCATGGTTTATACCTATATCGACAGGTCTGCCTATAGCAAATTCAAAACCTGTAGACCAACCGCCGCCTCCACAAAATCCATCAACAGTTATTTCATCTGATAAATTAATTTGTGCGTTCATCACCATCACTCCTTGCCCTATCTCTTACCAGTGGTTTGTACTTTTTATTGTCTATCGGCGTGTTATACAATCCACACGCCGTATATCTATTGCTCCAATTTGTATTGATGTCATGCGTTATGCCATATGCCCTGCATTTGCAGTGACGTTTTCCGTCAACTGCTATTGCTGTGAAATTGCAGCAATTACGGCATACCACTCCCTCTAATTCCCCATATTCGCGGTACATCGCACCGATTTTAACTCTCTTTTTTGACATTTGTTATCACTCCTCACTTTGATAAAATTCCTCACCTATTTCATACTGTCGGTAATCTTCTTCAAGCCACCAACGAAATACATCATATCCCGTTTGCCACTTCGTTTTATCTTTTTCATTCGCTATTCGTGCTGAAAGCATTCGGTCAAAGGCATGTATATATGCCTTTTTATAAGTCGGATACCTGCGAAATTCAACATATCTATGTTTTCCTGCCATAGGACAACCCACACAACCAACTCTCTTGAAACCCTCGCAGTATAATGGGTTTAGGTCTATCTTTTCACTTTGGATATAGTCCTTTATGTTTTCATCATTCCAATCGACAATGGGGTTAATTATTGTTTTTGCCTGCTTTTGGCATCTTTCAAACCAACGCCTTTTGTCATCATTATCATTATTTAAAATGATTTTTTTCTTTTTGTCGGAATTATAATCTTCATATATGCCACGTTTTGACCTCGCAACGCTCTCGGCTCTGCGAACCCCTGTCGCAATGGCACGATTTCGCCCTCCCCTTTCTTTTAGCACTGTACAACAGTATCGTACTATCCTTGTCGGGGGGAACATTTTCATCGGTATCAGTGACCACATTGTCACCCTCTCACCCTTATACGTTGGTTTTTCGATAGTACATTTGATACCCTGCAACTCTAACTTTTTAAATGTATTTCTGATATGATACACCGTTTCGGGTGCATCTATTGTGGTATGATTATGTAAAACTTCAAAATCAATACCACTATTAATTGCCAACTGCAACAATACATCACTATCCTTGCCGCCGCTATAACATAACAGCAACGGTGCATTATACATACGTTTTGAGGTTTCTGCTCCTAAACGTAACCTCTCAAATGCCATTTTCTCTATATCCATAAAATACACCTCGCCTACTTCAATCTTACCGGCAACACTAAATATGTTGTATTTCCCGTATCGTGTACATACATTGCAGATGTTGCATTTGACATTTCAAGTGTAATAGTTTCACTGTCACACACTGTAATCATATCAATCAGATATTCGCAGTTAAAACCTATCCTTAATTCACTCTCACATTCCGCCGCACAATCATCTTTTACAGTGCCTTTTTGTGTTTCCGCCTCAAGTTGTATTTTGTCATTACCGATAGACAAAACGACAGGTGTTTTCTGAAACTTTTTGCCGTCAAGCAGCATATCCGTATTAACAATTAACAAACCACGCTCCAAAGTTTCTTTAAATTTGTGCTTGTCCACCGTTGCTTTGACGGTTGGTGTGTTATTCATTAAGCTCTTATATTTCAAATACTGTCCGCTCAATATTCGGGCAGTGATTATATAATTCTCATATTCAAATACAACGTTACGGCCATCAGAACGGATTTTTATTTTAGTATCAATATCGGGTGTCACCTTGGCGATTTCTTTCAACGCCTCTAAGCAAATCACCATTGAATTGTTTTCGCAATCAGCATTGACGGAAGTTTGTGTATATGCCACTCTCAAACCGTCACTTGCAACATTATGCAATGTGCCGTTCTCGATTTCAAACAATACTCCCACTAAAATCGGCTTTTTTGCAGCACTTACCGCCGCAAAAGGAATTGTTTTTTTTAAAATGTTTTTTAACTGACTGCACGACAGACTAAAAGATGAAATATCTTTAACGTTTTCAACATTCGGATATGTTTCTGCCGATTGTCCTTGAATTGTAATCTTTGATTTACCGCTTTTCAAATTGACAACAAATTTATCATCGCAATCAAGATTTATATACTCGCCGTTAAACTTTTTTGCGATATTATCAAACAGCTTTGCATCTACAACAAAACTACCTGCACTTTTTACTTCCGCATTCATAATATACTTAACGCAAATATTGGCACTATAACTTGTTATCGCAACAGTATTATCACTGTTTGCCTGTATCATAATGCCGCCCAAGGCTACAACCGTATCTTTGGTTACACCTCGATTAACAATATTAATTGCCCTCATTATTTCTTCTCTCATGAATTTAACTTGCATTTTGGCTTTCCTCACTTTCCATTAAATCGAACAATGTAAGTTGGTCTGTTACTTCGTCCGTAGATTTCAAATAACCCACACCGTCACGGAAATAGTCAGCATTTAATTCTGTTCCTATCCCGTATCTACCCATTTTTACCGCAATATACGGTACAGTAAATAATCCTGCAAATGGGTCAAACACCGTATCACCTACATTTGAATATCGGTTTATAATTCTTTCGACAATATCAATCTGCAACGGGCAAACGTGCATTGTTGCTTTCCGTCTGCTCTGCTGCGTATTCAACGTGTTCATTCTGTTTATGTCGTCCCAAACCTCGTCACACCACGAAGCAGGCGGAATTAACATAAACGTTGACGGCAACTTTCCGTTTTTGTCTAACTCATTTGCCAACTCAACGTGTTTTTTGTAGTCGTAAACGTTATTACGACTATATTTCTTGTACAATTTTTGCAATGCACTTTGTGACATTTTTGCTAATTCTTCTTTACCTACAAGTCTGTTACCGTCACTTCGATAGAATGCGTGTGCATCTATCTGCCATTGTCCCTTTGTGTAATCATCTTTTGACTTTACCACCGGAACGTCCGCATACGCTTTTGAGGTATCTGTCGGTAGCTTTCGGAACAGTAAGATATATTCGGGGCAACCTACACCCATCTTACTGCCGTCTTTGCAATTTTCCGTCCACCCTAAACGATAGGTTTGATTATTTTCACGCACAACATCGGTTATGACCGTTATCATACCGAAATATTGAAAACCGTGTTTCATGTAATGCTCTATCACAAAAACGTGAAACGGTTCTATTGTCGGCATTCCTGTACCTGTCGCATTACCGAACAAAACTCTATCTTTAACGTGTATTGCCGCCACTCTACCCGGTTTTAAAATTCTGTAAAGTTCCGGCGTTAGAAAGTCCATTTGTTCAAAGAACTTTCCCGTTGTTGCATTATGTCCGAAGTCGTTATAGTTTGCAGAGTATTCATAATGATTGCTAAATGGAATACTCGTATGTATCAAATCAACACTGTTGTTCTGCATATTCCTCGTTTCTTCCACGCAATCGTTAAGTATTGCCGTATAGTTATCCCCGTTTACCTGCACTCTTTCCACACCTAATTTCCTTTCTAATTGCGAAGTATTCGCATTTGACAAGCCGTATTTTTTTATAATATCTGTCATTTTCTTTGTCAAATAATTATGTTGTTGCCACTTTTTCAGCAACACATCTAAAATACCCTCCTCATTTTCGGTGAGAATAATATCAATAACAACCTGCTCGGTTTGAAGAAAACGATATATTCTATGTACCGCCTGTATGAAATCGTTAAACTCATAGTCTATTCCCAAAAATATCGCCCTGTGACAATGTTTTTGAAAATTGCAGCCACTTCCGCTCAATTCTTTTTTGGTGGCAAATAGTCTTGTTTTACCGTTAGAGAAATCTATAACACGCTTTTCTCGTAAATCATAATCTTGCGAGCCGTATATATCTACAACATTCGGAATTGCCTTTTTGATTGCGTGTCTTTCCGCCTCCAAGTCGTGCCATATTATAAAATTGTTGTCGGGTTCACTGTCTATAATGCTTTTTGCAACTGCTACCCTGCGGTCTATACTGTTTCGCTTTTCCGCCGCACATTCAGATAATGACAGTGCCAAATCCCGTGTTAATTCAAACTGACCGTCACGGTCAACAGTAACTCCGCTATCTGACAGTTTGTGATAATTGATTTTTAACGGTGGCAAATCGTACCCCGTATCGTCATAGCCTAAATCGGACGGTTTTGTTATAAACAACGCCCACGATGACAACCAAACCCAAAATTCATCTTCCCTTTCGGGATATAGCGTTAAATGATTTGCTTTGGTACTGTCACGCTTAAAAAATCTTGTCAATGCTTGACCTGTGTCCATCACTTCCAAGAAACCGCCGTAATGTATCAATTCTTTGTACTTGTTCGGTGACGGAGTAGCCGTATTAACCAACTTATACGGTATTCCCTTAAACTTCTGTAAGAACGTCTGATACGTCTTACTTCCGAAACTTCGCAGCACTGCCGCCTCGTCAAGCGACACCGCCTTGAAATATGTCGGGTCTATATCTCCGTCCCTCACTCTCTCATAATTTGTAAGCACAATTCGACTTGTAGCTGCCTGTACTTCATTCATATTGCGGACATATTGAGGCTCGTCCAAGCCTAACAATTCTACCGCATCTCTCTTAAATTCTTGTTTTACCCCAAGAGGTAAGACAATCAATGCTTGTCCGCCCTCTTTTCTTGTTATGATATTGCACCATTCCAACGCTTGTACAGTTTTTCCAAGACCGAAACTTTCAAACAATGCACGTCTGCCGCCTCTGACCGCCCATATAACTGCATCTCTTTGGTGCGGTTTCAATATAGGGTTTACATCTTCCTCTGAAATCTCTATCCCTGTTTTTGGTGCAATATCAATCTTCGATTTTAGAAACTCTATATACTCCATTTTGCACTCCCTCTTTTTCATACTCACGAATTACCTTTTCACCTTCGGGTGTCGCATGAATGCCCTTTAAAATTACTGTTTGTTTATTAACTTTTTTATTTTCCAAGTCCCATATACGCAATGCCATTCGGAATTGTACTTCGTACTCGTGATGTGCCAACTCTCGCTTACGTTCAATTTCTCTCTGTTTGATACGTTTTTTCTTTCGTTGCCTGTCCTTTATTACCTTTTTGCAGCGGAAGAAGATAAATAAACAGATACAACATATAATTGCGTCTGCTGTTACCGCCGCAAGAATTTGAATAAATATCTTATACCAACTCATTCGGACTCACCTCTGTTAAATTGTTCAAGCTGCCGTTCAAGCTGCCTAATTTGATATGTTTGTTGGTCTATACTGTTTTGCTTGTCGTTGCATATTCCGCATATTGCTAAAATCAATACAAACTCCAAAGCACAAATAACCGAAATCAAAAATATTCTGTTGCGATTTTCTTTCTTCAAGCGTCTTAATCGTCTGCGATAAAAATCGCCCTCCGTCAGCGGAAATATATGTATTTCATTATTTTTCATTGCTTATCTCCTCTTCCAACTCGCTGAATATCGTTTTAAAAAGGCGGCACGTTAAAATTTGAGCCTCTTTTGTTTGATTTTTTGCTTTAAAATCTTTTCTTAGGTCGTTTTTTAACGGTTCTTTCATCACCATAACTAAATCCTCCGGGTTCATTTGTGACAACATCATTAATAAAAATGCCAATCCATTCATAATTTAATATCTCCTTTTACCATACTGCTACTTGTTCATCTTCTTCGTAAAACTGCTCTGTATATTCTCTGATAAGAATTTGAGCAATAATGTCATATACTTCTGCCGGAATAGATTTTATATCTACCGTTTCCGCTGTACTGTATTCTTTCAAATCCATAACAATGTCCTCCGTTTCTATTGAAATCTTCGGCATAATATGATATACTTTAATTGCTACATTGTGGTATATCTTATATGCCGTCTGCCTGTGAGGTGAAAACCTTGCAGGCTTTTTTATTTTACTGTACATCAACTTTATTGACCGCCTCCATTCCTCTATGATATAATCAAGCGGAAAGGAGGTCTTTTTGTGGAAATATCTTCAATGTCCTATGGTAGTTGTTGTCCAAAATGCAAGCAACCTATCATTGTAACTTGGAAATTCGTAAAAGGTTATGTGGATTGTCCTAACTGCAATTATCCAATGCACATAGCTGAAGATGAATTTCGTGAAGTTATTGAAAGCATTAAACAACAACTTAATGATTAACTGATTATTGGCAGTAACTAAGTTACTGCCTTTACTTCTCCTACAACGCAAGGAATACGACATAGAGAAAAAGTATCTGAACATTCCCCGAAATATTTCCACACTTCCTTTTGGTCGTTTAAATTAAAATTGTCAACTTTTAAACTTATAACCACTCTTACATTAGTACCAAAAGGAAGTTTTTTAACTTTTGTCATTGTATTCATTTTTGACATCTTCACCCCACCTTTCCGCCGCATTATTTGTTTTTATGCCACATCCATAAAATTAAACGGATTAATTTCAAGAAAACGACATACCAAAAGCAACTCATCAGCTTTCAACTCACGGCTTTTCTTTTCATCAAAACACCTCGCCAATATTTGATAACTAATTCCCGTTGCTTCGGCAATGCGTGTTATCGTTATTCCCTTTTCTTTGATGTAATTACCTATTTTTCTTGTAACCATTTCAATTACCACCTTTCATTAGTTTCTTGTGATTTATTTGAAGTATATCATTAGTTTCTTGTGTTGTCAAGTGTTTTTTTATAATTTTTTATTAGTTTTTAATGATTTATTATTGACTTCTAATGAAATATACTGTATACTAAAATTACAATCTAATTATGAGGTTTAGTAAAATGAAAAAAATAATAGCTCAAAAATTGAAAAAATTAAGAAATGATTTGAACTATTCAACTGAATATGTTTCAACCGAACTTAACAAATTAGGATTTTCTATATCTCCTAATACTCTTTATAATTATGAAAATGGTATAAGTCAGCCTAAAGCTGATATGTTTTTGAACTTATGTAAAATATACAATGTCAATTCTTTAGATATATTCTTCAATGATATTAATATAGAGAAAAAACATAATTCTTATGATGACTTGAATGACATAGGCAAACAAAAGGCTGATGAGTACATAGAAGATTTAAAAGCTAACCAAAAATATATACAGAACGAAAGTAAAAGTACCAAAACCACAACTACTGATTTTGATACCGCTATTCCTGTATCAATGGTTAATACAAAGGTTAAGACCAATAAAGATTAAAATACGTCAATGGACTAATCGTAATTATGTATATGAATTATGGTTAGTTAGAAAAAATAAATAATTTATATAAGGGGGTAACACTTATGGCACTAATTAACTGTCCTGAATGCGGAAAAGAGGTTAGCTTGACCGCCGTATCCTGTCCTCATTGCGGATATGGTGTAAAAAAACATTTTGAGGACATTGAAAAAGAAAAAGCATTAGCCGTATATCAACAAACATTAGCATTAAAAAGGGAAAAGACAAAACAACAATTAAAAATTATTATACCCATTGCTATTATTGTTGTTACTATTATAATTAGTCTAATCGCTAATATATCAATTTTATCAAAAAGAAAAACTTTTAAATCCGAAGATGAAATGTATAAATTTTTAACCGGCTGTAAAAATTGGCAATTAGATAGTACTTCTCGCAATGAATATCTTATAATCTACAACTATGGACTTGGACAAATAATTTCTGATAATGGAATGTTTAACATTGGTGATGAAATAACTCTCCACCCTTCTCGAGGTACTTTTGACTTGCAAGGCGGAAAATATGTAGTTTCTAAATCGGGAGATATAATATACAATTCCGGTAGTTACGAATATGTATATCAACAAAGAAATTTTCCAATGAACATTGAAGAACCGGCAGCGGTTTTAAAAATTGAAGTTATGTCAGCTGATGTAGATGAAAAAGGTATGTTTAATGCAGAGTATAAGGTAACAAATACAGGTACACGGTCATATCGTTTAATTGAATTATCTACTGTATTTACATTGACTGACGGTAGCAAAATGCCAGTAAAAAATGACTTTGAAATTGTCAAAACTGATGATGAGGATAACCTCTTTGTATTAAATCCCGGCGAATCAGGTTATGCTAAAGCTTTTTTAGAAAATGCTCCTGATAATATAAAAAGTTCAAATGTGCATATTAAAAAATTTTATACTGAACAATAATAAATTATAAAAGGGGAATTACTTATGAAAAAATGTCCACACTGTAATGGTATATTCTCTGATAACTTTGAGAAATGTCCGCAATGTGATGTTGCTCTATCGGACTATACCTCTGATGACAAAGAAAAAGATGATAAAGAAATTGAAAAAGAAAAAATACGAAAATTAATTACTATCGGTGCGTTGGTAGCTGCTTTTATTTTAGGTATCGGGTTTAAAAGCATTATAGGTGTAAAACGTACCGATTATGTCAATCTCAAAATTAAAAACGAAGAATTACAAAAGCAATATGATGAATTATCCACTGCAAAGGATGGTTTACAAAAAGAATATGATACATATAAACGTAAAATGCAACCATACGAAGAACAACAAGCAACTGCTGAACAAGCAGCTATCGAAGAACAAAATAAAAAAGCGGCTGAAAATGCTAAACAAGTAGCCGAACAGAAACAGCAAACCGAAGCACATCGTGATAATATGTACGGAATTAGTGATAAAGATATTAATAGTGTCAATGATACTTTTTCCGCCGCAAATGTTCGTAATGATAAAACAGGAAATTGGCGAATATCGAAAATTTCCGAAAATATAAATATGGAAGAATACGCATTAAGTTATTATAAAAAATATTTTAAAAGCGATAGCGAAATTCACTGGATTGTCAATTTTACTTTAAAAACAACAACGTGTATCTCTGTTTCGGGTAATATGCTTTTTGTTGATGTACACGAATATGTAGACGGCGAAGAACATTATGCGGATACTTTAGGCAGTGGAATGACATTATCGAAATTTCACATATATACAGATAATGGAGATATAGAAAAAATACAATAAGTAAAAAATCCCCCTTGCTACGCCAATAGCAAAAGGGATTTAAGAGTGTTATGATATAACCTCAATTCCAAATATAATTATATCATAACACTCCGATAAATACAAGAAAAATCAAATAAAAGGAGTGTTTTTTTAATGCAAAAAAATAATAATATAGGTAACAGATGTGTAATTTATGCAAGATATTCTTGCAGCAACCAAACTGAACAATCAATAGAGGGACAAATGCACGATTGCGAACAATTTGCCGCTCGTAACAATTTGCAAATCGTCAATTCGTATATTGACCGTGCGACAACCGCCACTACCGACAAACGTCCGCAATTTTTGAAAATGATTGCAGATAGTAAACAATGTGTTTTTGATGTTGTTCTTGTTTGGAAATTGGATAGGTTTTCAAGAAACCGATATGACAGTGCCATGTACAAAAAAAAGTTAAAAGATAATGGTGTTCGAGTTATGTCCGCTATGGAAAACATTACAGACTCTCCCGAGGGTGTTTTGATGGAGTCTGTCTTGGAAGGTTTTGCGGAATACTTCTCAAAAGACCTCTCACAAAAAGTTAAGCGTGGTATGAGAGAAACCGCTGCCAAGCATAAAATTACAAACCGTATCCCATTCGGATATTGTAAATCAGAAGAAGATACATACATTCCCGACCCTCATACAGCTAATGCCGTTCGCAAAGTATTTGATATGTATATTACAGGCTTTCGTAAATCCGATATTGCAGATTGGTTAAATAGCAACGGATATAAGACGTCATACGGCAATCAATTCACTTTGACGGCTATTACACCTCTTATCAAAAACACACGCTATATCGGCAAATATTACTATGCTGATAATGAATACACAGACGAAACGCAAAGAATAGTTACTGACGACATTTTTTATAAGGCACAACAAAAAGCCATTGCAAACCAACACGGAGGAAGTTGTAAGGCTATCGAGCGTTATTTACTGTCAAATAAGTTGTATTGCGGATATTGTCATAATAAAATGATTGGTGAATGCGGTAAAAATCAAAACGGATTAGCCTATCATTACTATACCTGTGTCGGACGTAAAAGAAAGCATATATGCAATCGCAAAAATATTAAAAAGAAAGATATTGAACAGTATGTTATCAATGCTATATCCCGTCTGTTAAATGATGAATATGCCATAAATAAAATAATAGAAACGGCTATCAATTATCAGCAAAATGACGTAGAACATATTAACGAAATAAAAGATATTGAAAGCACCATTAAAGAAATAGAACGAAAGATTTCAAATATATTATCCGCTATCGAAGCCGGCATATTTACAGACTCAACAAAGAATAGATTGCAAGAATTAGAAAATCAAAAGACAAGACTAACCCAAGAATTAAATTATAAAAATCAAAGTTCAACGAAAATTCCAAGAACAACATTGAAACAAATATTAAAAAACTTAGACCTCTCCAAAGACGCTACCAATCCCGAAAAACAAAATATTATAGACCTATTAATACATAGAATATATTTATGGCAAGATAAAATATTAATAGTATTTAATCAGTCAAACTTGTGTGATAATGAAATTTCAGTTGATGATACAGACGTAAATACAATAATAAAAACGCTATCCGAGCCTAATGCGTCAAGTTCGGATAGCGTAGAATATGGTACGCCATATTTATTAATATCCGAATTTTTGCAACTATATATGTACAAAAATATTGCATATCAAATATTTACTATACAACAATAATATTTGAATATTGTTGTATGAATATATATGCTATAATAAAAGACGTGTCGATAAATCTCACCATTTCATGATGTTTTGATTAAGTCTGCTAAACAAGCAGACTTTTCTTTTTTCCCGTTTCTATTAACTGTTTAACTTTTTCTTTTGCCTCGTCTAAATTTTTACAACCGTCTAATATCACAGAAAACATTTTAAGATTTTTTTCATTCTCTCTGTTTTTTATTATATTATATATTTGTTTTACTATATATTTTCTTACATTATCAAACTTCATCTCAGGATGTTCTTTTAATATTTTAGAAATGCATTTCATATATTTTTTTATACATCTTCTTGTATAATCCCTAAGCATATTTAATTTTTCTCTCGGCACTTCTTCCCCGTCATGTACCACATAATTCCTTAGTTCATATAAATTACTTATATTATTCTTTATTTCTTCAATCTCTTTATCGTCGGCTCCGATAAAATTAGATATTCTTTTAGATAACAAACTTTTTTTATATTTACATTCCGATTTTTCTATAAAAAGCACCTCCAAAATTGTAATCAAGCTTTTAAAATTAGTAGTGCTATCATATATGCAATAGTTGAAAGTAAAACCGTCTAAAGCAACATTTTTTAACATCTGGTATACTCTGTCATCATAAGACAATAATTCATCAAATTCTATAACGTCTTCGTCTGTTATCTTCATAGGTTCAGAAAAATAAGTAGTCATATCTGCTGGTGAACTATTAATTTTTCCTTTATCTTTCAGCTCGCAGTTGTTTCCTGCAGGAGTTGTAGAATCAATCAAAAAAAATTTATAATGCCATGAAATATCGCCTTCTTTAATTAGATGCAATAAAGAGAAATATTTAAACAATACAAATTCTTTTTCAAATGTTATATAATCCCTCGTTATTGAGTTATTACATGGAATTGATAAATCATATTCTAATGTTTCGTCTAAGTCAAACGTCATTAGGTACTTTCCATTATCTTCTTCTATTATAGCACTTTTATATTCTTCTAATGGTTCGTTATTTGCGTCAGTTATTTTATTCCTATATTCATATTCATCTAATTTGATTTTTTTATATTGAAACCCGGTAGGCGGTTTAAGCTTTGATATTGATGAATCGCCTATAATGGGAACTGATATTTTAATGTCAAATCGTCTAATAATTTTATTATTCATAAAATTCCCTCCTAACAATATTATAATTTATAATCATCAAATTTTCAACAAATTTTTTTCAAAAAATAAAGGTGGCTATTTGCCACCTTTAAAGTTACTTATTATACAATCCGCAGCGGTACTCTCTGCAAATTGCTCTCAAATCCTTGTAGGATAGTCCAAGACGACCATTTTCATCACCTTGAATTGCACCGTAATCCATTGCCGCTTGTACGGCTTTTCTTGCCCATGGTGGCATATTCTTATCAACATAATCATACACCATTGTATTTTGTAAAACGGCTTTCAACTCTTTATTTTCTTCCTGTAACGCCGATATAGCCACCGCCTGTTTTTCAATTAAGTTTTTCAATTCATTATACTGTGACATTGTAAAATCCTCCTCTATTGTTTGTCCTGTAATTCCTTTGTAAATGGCTTCCGCAAATTTATTTGCACCGATTTCTGTATACTTTTTGGCATCGTCTGTGTCTACAAAACACACCTCTACCAACATAGCCTTTGCATTGCTATGATGTACAACATATAACTTCGAGCCGTCCTTAATGCCTCGGTTTTTAAAACCTAACGCACTTATAGCCTTGCAAGTATTAGTTGCCTCCTCAAATAACTTCCCGTTATATGTCCAAACTTCAGTACCGTGTCCGCCGCCGCTATTGAAATGTATCGACACGAATAAATCCAACAGCTGTGCATTTGCCATATTTACAATATTACTTAGGTTTTCTACAACCGTAGCAGCATGGTCGTTGGTGCAGTCATACACCGTATGACCTGCACATTTTAACAAATTTTCGAGAACGTATCCGACTTTGCGAGCCTCTACGCTTTCATCTATGTACCCGACTGCACCGCAACCGACTGTGCCACTTACAGTGTGTCCGCAGTTTATACCAATTCGCATAAATCATCACTCCTTTTCGTTATTCACTTCCGGCAATCCCGTCGCAACTGATGTCAGCAACGACAGTACGCCTGCTAATGCCGCCGCTGACGCAACCATTACCCAATTTACATCTCCCATAGCTACCGCAGTACCTATAGTGGCAACTGCTGTCTGTGCAATCGTCTTGATTGCTCTTATTCCTGCCGCTTTAAACCAATCTTTCATTTTTATGTACCTCCTAAAATACTAAAATCCTAACATTTTAACAAAATAACCTATCAAACCGCCTACTAACGCCGTAATAATAGCGGTGACTACTGTTTCATAGCGTTTGTTAGGTTTCTTCTCGATTTCGTCTACACGTTCCGTGATGTCATTCACGTCCTCACGCATAGCCTTTGTTTCCGTAGCTATGATGTGGACGCTCTCGGTTAGTTTGTCCAGAGTGTCAATTCTGTGGTGTGCCGATTTGGTGGACTGCTCCACCGCCGTCAGACGTTCCCACATTTCTTTTTGCTCATTTTCCATCATTGCCTCCATTTTTCCGTATTATCACTACTCCTGCCACGTCACCCATTTTCACAGTACCAA